>JAAUYG010061455.1_pt1 | contig 12846 bp, 10 predicted proteins | sample 7278091 | NCBI WGS metagenome assembly JAAUYG01 (sample SAMN14350201, study PRJNA611818) | marine sediment metagenome | isolation source: surface marine sediment (0.6m) | place: French Polynesia: Moorea | collected 2018-08
CCACAGACGGACGACGGACCAAGTCCCATACTATAAGCTCTGCTGACAGAGTCAAGCAGAGCTAAAAATGTACGCCTAAGTCCTTTTCGTCAGCAACAACTGTCAATCTATTCTGGTTCATGTTGTATGGTATTTTATTATTATTATGACCAATATGCAGCCATTAAAAGATCTTGTACATTGAATATGTGATACATATGTGTATATAACACGACACGAACCGAACAAGCTTATATAGTTTAGAACCTTTCTCGTTGAACAAGAGGAAATGTCAGGAACTCAGAAGCCCCGGGCAGGGTATTTTAAAAGATAAATCAGATGTAGTAGAGAAATTGATACTGGATCTTCTTTTACCAATGTGAGCCGAATGTAACCTACAAATAAAATATTGATCTGGGCGAGATGTGAATTATCAGTCTTTTGGCATGCATGTGTTGCCTACTTACACTCAACCATATTTCTGATTAATTTGTACGACGTGGCATCTTAGTTCATTATTTTATCATTTCGAGAGTAACGATTTCAAACCTTAATTGACCCATGTTTACAGGAACACGGCTACAAGATACCACCTCTTCAAATTGTGGTAAAGAGAACTGATACCAATTAAACCACGATAGATCTTTTGTCAACGTATTTTTGCACACGTCGCAACAGAATAGGCCTAACTGTTGGTTTTCTCTGCATTACCCTATCAAAGTTAAGACCGGCGAAGGTTCTTTGAATACTGGCTATACAAAATTGGATATTTGTTGACAGCCAATTAAGCTATACAAACTACTCGTGTTGGCAGTTTTGTTTTGTCTGTTTGACCTTTGTTGTTGTTATGCATGAGTAACGACGTTATACTCTCTTTGTCTCTGATTGGTGGAAGATGAGGGGCCCGCACATGTATGCTGCTGAGTTCTTCTGCCCCCATGCATGCGGGTCGGTTTTCTGTTGAAGAAATCGCCATTCACTCTCCCGGCATTTGTAAGCTTGTTCCACGCCTGTGAAAATATTCTTTCATTGTACGCGCTTGCTTCGAGATAACTTGGCCAGTTCTCCAAACGCCAACATGGGACAAATACTTTCAAAATTCTTCCTATCGTGGTTCAAAACGACGACGACGACCCAACCATCGGCTAATGCAAGCGAGGATGCAGCGGGTAAGAAGCTCGGTTAGTCCTTTATTTTATCACGGACATTGTCGTTGTTGAGTTGGTTAATATCGGTTTGTGCACGATGCATACCATTTTCCTAAAGTTGCATGTATGGTATGATTGCTGCCCTCTTTGTAACGGGGAATAACCACAGTAGCAAACTGTACACATGTGCATGTATGTATAAAGCAGTCACTCACAGGCTGTACCATTCAGTGACTGCATTACTTAAGTTAGTTCAGCAGCAAACACCACCCAGAAACAGGCTTTCCAACATGTGAAGCTACTAAGCTCAGTTTGTTAATATATTTAGTCTCAGAGTGCTTGGTCTAGGTGAGTTACACTTGTCTGCATAAGCTATTATGTTTATCCTATCGAAGTTGGAACGGCTAGCTTAACCAGACAGCAGAAAAGTTACATATACTTTAAAATTGTTGGCTCGGTCCCAGTTACATGGAGATGTTCACATGTATGTGTGTGTTTGTAAGATTTAAGGGCCAACAGTGACCGATCAGTCTGTCAGTCTGACGATTGCTATCACTCCAGTTGCGTATTCAATGTCGGTGAATCATTCCGAAGAATAAACTATGGGCAAAAACCCGCTTGCAAGTGGAGAATATTTCAGCCTTTGCAATGGCCAGTTATTATGGTTATGTACATGGAAAAAATCATGATTATATTTTTCAGCCTCAAAAAAAAAAAAAAATGTTTTCTTTAAATCTGTATGCTTCGTTGTGTTCTTTGACCGGGAATGGTTTAATCTAATATAAAGTATACACCCATGTTCGTCTTTGACCAGTTTCGTAGATATGCACAATAAACTTACGCAGAGCCTGATATCCAACATCATAAAGTAACTAAGCAATGTAGGTGCCATGATGTCAGGACCTCTTACCTCTTTAACGACCAGTTTAAAAGACTTTAGAATTTTACATGTATTATTATTATTATTATTATTATTATTATTATTATTATTATTATTATTATTATTATTATTATTATTATTATTGAACACCAAAAGAAACAATGTATTTCGGTGTAAAATGGGTCAAGTTTAGAGCAACCATACACAGCTTTTTCTACGACGTGCTTGTTCAATCCTTTGGCATGCTTGTAATAATAATGCTATATCTTTATTAGTACTCGAAGTACAATGACAAATCACAACTTTCACATCTGTTCATATCATATGCTTTCCATAGAACATAATTAGAACCTTTTTATTGGCAGTTGCCTGTGACGTGCATACGTCACTCTGACTGTCCGGCGTTGTCCGAGCATTCGGCCACCGAGTGCGGACATGGGTCGTATTGACAAATAAGAAATGAATATTGTCACAATGATAAAAGAGAGAAATACAGCTGACCGCGCATTAAAAAGATCAGCACGCTTTTCCATTTTAGTTATTTCTGTCGTTTCAGAGAAAGGAATCGGCGACTCGCACAACGTTGTTCCAGCATTGAAAGGGGGTACTGGGGATTCTACAACAAAAACACGAATTAGCTCCTCAACAGATGACTCTGCTGGCGATGAGCTACTCGTCGAGGATGACAATCGAAACCAAATCCCATCCCCTTCCAAGAAATCTGCTTTACATGTGGTAACTGAAAAGGCCCGAAGACCCTCAAATGACGTTCTTGGTGAAGACAAAATCTCAGGATCACCGAGAGAGAAGTTGGAAACCGAACCAAAGGAAAGCCCCCAGATAACGACAAAAACGGAACTGCATCTGCCGGATGTGGTTAGTTCAACAGCTGGCGAGGGCCACGAAAGAATCGATACACGTATTTCCGACAGCCATGGTTGCCCTGCCGTAATAGACGAAATCCAACAAGGTAAGAAGTCTGCCGAATCTGTAGTTGTGAGAGATACCAAGCCAAAGGAGAACGACGGACAAACGGCCCGTGGGCAATCGGTGCTTGTAGACACCGGCGTTACCCAGGGGATAGACTCGAAACCCAAACATATCGTGCAGTCAGACAAAGACGAAGCCGTAGTTGCCACGGAAATTAAATTGCCCTCGAGCGCTGAGAGGCGTAACCTAGCAACAGCGGTCGAACCGCGGACACCGGCTATTAACGGGTGGGAATTGGCACAAAGCGAGCCCAACGGTAAACCACCGTCATCAGAACACGATTACATTGGCATCAATGGAGAGAATGGTCTTCAGAATGTAGCAGACGATATAAAGGCACCCAAGCACGAACCCGAGGTGATACTCAACCGCGACGCACACGTAGTACATCCAAGCAAATCAACTTCAAATCGGCTAATCGAAGCACAGAGCATAGACCTACAGAGTCAAATTGAAGCATTAATTGTCCCTGACATCTCGGAAGAGTCTGAAACCGCGCCAGATTCTAAGCTTAAGGCGCCAGAACAGAAACCTATCGAAGATGGCTTGATCGTTGTGAGTCCAGATGCCCCTGCCGACTTGCGACAATTGATTGCTAGTCCACGCGGTGGATCACCGGAAATTCGTACCGCTGTTGAGGCCGGAGTCGTAGTCATGGCGGAAGCAGCTAACGCCGGCGACGATGGTTCCAGCAGCGGTGACGATGGTTTCTGCGAAGGAAACGAGCCTCTGACATGTATGCCCTTGCAGCAGCATGCGCCTCTCTTCAACGGCGCAGCCGACGCTTCCAGCTACCTGATTCCAGTCGGAACAGAGTACAACGATATGCCGTCAGCCGGGTTGAGGACAGCGCAGAGCCCACCGCGACCAAACAGTTCCCACTACACCGGATCAAACGGCGTGGAGTCCAGCGATGACGTAATCAGACACATCGACGCCATGACCTTCTCTGGTAACGGCCAGGTGTGTCATTCTTCATATCAGAACGCCTCTGCCGCCACGACCGTCGCCAATGTTTCCTGGTCTCAGGAGAAAGAACGCCAAGATATGCTGTCGTCTGCGTCCACCCAGGAACCGCCCAGACTTTCGCCCATTCTTGTCCGCCACCGCCCTTCGCTGGCTGATTCTCAGAAGTCGGCTAGCTCTCCAAATATGCACACGTACAAGCCCCTGCTGGGAAGAACCTTGAAGCAGCGAACCGGCTCCAGCGCCGCAGATTTTCGCAAAATATCGCCCAGCCCCAGCACTATATTCGCCGATGACGACGACGGAGGTATCATCAATCCTCGCACGACCAAACGGAGGCACTCTGTGATGTGCAACACTAGGATTCACAGGTCATCAAGCAGAAAGAAAATTGTTCGTTTCGCAGACACCCTTGGTCTGGATCTCGAATCCGTGGCCTACATTCCGGATTCAGACGTCGAAGATGACTTATATATCCCGTTGTCATCAGACAACGAGGATTTTCACGACAACGAAGAAAACGAGGAATTTTCCTATCACTTCTGCTTTGTGCAACCGGGATCAGAGCCGGATTTCCTTAGAAGAGTCCTGGAACGCAACGTCGTTCTGGAGCGATGTATTTCACACAGGGGCAAGGTGTACGGATCCGTAAGGGTTGCGAACCTCGGCTTCGAGAAGAACGTGATGATCAGGCATACCATCAACAACTGGCTCACTTCGGAGGACCTCCCCGCGCAGTATTTCGCCTCGCGGGATCCACAAACCGACCGCTTTGTGTTCGTGCTTCCGGTGCCGAACTACTTCAACATGATGTGCCGAATGTCGTTCTGCATCCGTTATCAATGCGCAGGAAACGAATATTGGGACAGCAACTACGGGCAGAATTACACAATCGACGGCTAACAAGGCCTTACAGACGTTTTGTTACCAACTGTAATCTGCGTTTTTGTAGACTTTTTTTCATTTCGCTTGTTTCAGTTTGTTTAGTGTTTCAATGAATTTCACGTGTGCGTCGTGCAGTCTTAACATCCTGAACATTTTAAAGCACTGTGGTGTACTTTTGAAAAAAAAACCCAGGATATATAAGTTGCACAAAATCAAGGGACGTCATTAGTTTGTCTTTTGAGCAACAGGGGTCTTAAAACGCTTGGTACACCTGTAGGTACTGAGGTATATTTCTTGTACAGCAGCTTATCTCGTAAACAAGTAGACAATGATCTGGACGTCACCTCGGTTGCCTCACATGTAATCGGTCATATCGATGCAGCTCTTCCCGATTTTCGAATCTCTGAGTATCCATATACAGCTGTATTTTTGCAATAGCTATCGTTTAAATGTCTGTAAACTGTATATTGGATTGTATATTAACTGTATATGGAATGTATATTGGATTTATATCCCGGTGTTTACAAAGTGAATGAAATTGTGTTTAAGTTCGTCACGCACATGATTGTTTTGCTCCATACACAGATTTCATGGATCAGGATGCTGGTGTCTAGGGTAAAAATGTGAGAATCTATATTATGGATGCACCGAGTGACGGCTTGCATGCTTTTGTCGCAGATATGACTATTTTTGTGTGTGCACGTTTTGGCGAACTTGAGAAAAAAAGTGAGATTGAACAGTACAAGGCATGCAATAATCTCAAAGTGAAAATTGGGTAATTTTAATTTGAACAGATAAAATGGTGTGGGTATTTTTCATCGCAATATAAAGTAAATCACTTGTTTCATAACGTAATGTCTACATAACATTTGATAATTTTTTTTGTGTTCTCTTTTCACATTTGAGTTTTTGAGTACGTTTAGTGTTCAGTTTAGTAAACTCTGCTGTTACCCGTTTACTCTGTATGTGCTTGATATTCTGTTACAACTGTCACCGTGACACATGGTGACAGTGACACATGGCGACACAGTGACACATGGTGACACAGTGACACATGGTGACACAGTGACACATGGCGACACGGTGACACATGGTGACACAGTGACACATGACGACACAGTGACACATGGTGACACATGGTGACACAGTGATACTTGGTGACACAGTAACACATGGTGACACAGTGACACATCAGGAGACAAATAGGTCCGAGGAACTCCGGGGACGGGGGAACGGGGTGGAGTTTCTTTACACGTCACATTTTTCAAGTCGGCACCATAGTAAGGCGCCCATCACACCAAATACGCTCGACGCATGCATGCTTCCACGGTTCAACTAAAGGTGATCTAATTAATTTTTCTACCCATCTTCGCCTGGTCAATTTTCGTAGGCTGTCCTTAGTAGATCTATGAGGGGATGGATGTTTTGAATCCAATGCGCACGTGCAGTGCTGAATTGTGGGGCACGTTGTCTCCAAACGCTGAAGGTTTATAACAGACGAGACTGCTTCCTGCTTCGTTTGGCGACACGAATAATATTTTTGGTAAATCCTAGGCCTATATAAGATATTCCTATTTGTCGGATGTGCTGCTGGTGAGTGGTTAATTATCATCATAGCTTACTTTGGGACTTTGTACATGATAAACTCGCTAGTGTATGGGTTCGTCATTATCCAGCATGCAACCAATTACTCATACATCTATAGACCTCTAAGCAATCCATAATTCACGCACGAGACATGATCGTTTCATTCTGGGAACGGGTGACCAAAGGTTGCGATTTTATCAAGTGCGAAGTGGGAAAGTAAGGTATCCAGTGATATGCCATCACAGAGTTTTCTAAGAAACGTATCCTTGGACTTGATGCCCTGCTTGACAACCGTGGTAATTGAAACATTGCACAAATGTTCAATCATACAAATTGTGAAACAAATGCATTGAATGACTGCAAAAAGAATCTTGAAGGTTACAAGGTCCAAAGTATGCCATCTAGTAGTGTCTCCAGGTCCCAAATTGCATTCCATTTTGCTCTACAACAGTTTTCGAGTTGTTGGCCACTTTGAGTAAAGTGTACCGAATGAGCCCAAGTAATCTTTAAAGGTCAAATTAAGGTATCCTTATATAGTGTCACTGTCCCAAAATTTCAGTCGGTTCGGCACAGTTCTACAGCTAGCGGTTTTAGAGATACATTCGATTTTGAAATAAGTGCACAGAATGACCCCAAAATGATCCTGAAAACTAAAAGGTCACATTTACCCCCAAATAAGTTCTATTAGTACCCCAGAGTCCCAAATTTAAATCACTTTTACTCTACGGTCATATTTTCGAGCTACAGGCAATTTCGAGACAAAGTGCACTGAATGGTCACCAAATGACCTTGAACACGGCGAGGTTCTAGGTAATCCATATATGTTCTAGTATTATCACAAGTACACAGAGTAACCCCACAATGACCTTGAACAGTACCAGGCCATAGGTATCCCATGAAAGTTTTTTTTTAACATTTTGTAGTTTACCTTTTGGATCATTCCAGCTTGAAATACGCTCGAAACGTATTAAAGAATGCTTTTCCACAGCACAAAATACTGTCTGATCCAAGTGTTTTAATAAATTCCTTCAACCTTTTCTAAAAAAAAATCAAATGTTTGAATATTCTAGACAATCGGGGCAGGTGTGACCATGAGCATGGACCTGGAGCTTATTTTTTCAGCTTTACGTATATAAATATTAACATTGAAGTGGGGTATGCCGACAGGACCCGGGATTCCCCGTTCTTTTTGGCATCAAATCTAGTGGGACCAAGGGACTTAGAACACGTACTATATCGTAGCCAAGGTGGTCTTAATTCTGTGGTGCTCTTAATTCTGACACACAAGAACACTGGTTTGTAGCATTTGGTCAATCAACAGGTGGTCTTATTTCTGGGGTGACCTTAAAGCTGGGTTTCACTGTATCCATACGTGCCGAGACTTTGACAGAAAAGAACAGACTGTCGGAAAATGGAAAACCTTTTAAATTAAAGGGTTATTTACTTTTCGAAAATGGTGTCGCATGCGAGGGATTTCGAAAATAAAATGTGCTTCCTCTCGAATTCTCGGCGGATGGCCGGCAATGTGGATATTTGCTATATATCTCATGTAAGAGACGGGGGCGGTTGGAACAAAGAGTGTAAAAAAACATCTTGTTTTACACTCTTTGGTTGGAAGGTGGGCGCCCTTAAATCATCGCGTAACACATGGAACCCTACGAGACGCTATGACCCACACCATCACGATGCGCGATATCCTATAACAATTACCGGTATGCACCCAAAGCTTCAAACAGGGAATTCCTGCTAATTGCACTAAACAATTGCCCGGTAGATCCCTTTCATTCAGGTAATAGAATAACAGAAACAATGTCACGCTTATCACAAAGCAAAATATGGTATTTTTTCCTACACCATATGAAAGCGGTTTAGCGATTTCTCTTCTTTTAGTAAAACGATTTAATACCCAGTTGGATTCGTTCGCACCGTGTAGATACATGTGCAACCACTGACGTTTGTGCTTAACCTTAATGGAAGTCGATTGTCTCTGCGAGATTACTCCTTCTTTTTTCCTCGCATATGGTGTCGCTGGATGCCTCGCGGAATTGGCAAGAAACTACCACGAATCGTGAAAGGCAATAAAAGATAGAGACCCATCGTTTTCTATGAGTATTAATATAAGTAGTGCGACTAATTACTGTGGAACAATGAATCTCGTGCTTTGGGCAAAAACAAGAGCGTAAATGTGTACGCACGGATGTTTAGTTCCGCGACATGCCGGTGTGGGAAAGTACTTGTGTGGCCCTTCTGTCATGAGAGGGATTTTCTGATATGTATTCACGCGGGTCACTCTGGGAAAGCACATCTGGCATACAGCAGAACACCATAAAGGCTAAATCATCCATATAGTATTTCAGTTACCGATAGAAAACCAAAAGAACTCAACAGAACACTCAAGACTAAGGGCCATGCTTAATGTACACGCAGTCGAGCTGCAAACCTTGATTTTTCACTTAAAAGGTTGCCAAATTTAAATGAGGTATATGCAATTTGTTGGTTACAAGTGGAGATTGATTTTGAGATCGACGGCGTCTGAAATACAGGCGTCCAAATACGAATGCCAGACAGTGACCAAGGTTTCTAAAGGTATACACGCAATTTTGTTCGCTTTGTTCTACACAGAGCATTGGCATGTGTAAGGGCAACGTATCCCATTCACATTTACATCCCCCCATCCCCGTCCTGCCCCACGAGGAATAACTTTGGTTCACGTGTGCATGCCCCTTTTTAAAGCAACGACCTTGGTTTAACATTTTCACTAAATATTTTATGTGAAATTAAAATTTCAAATAAAGGGTTTCGATTAAAAAGTTTTCCCGCTGTCTTATTGAGAGGGTAAATATGGAGATTTGCGGTCTGTTATGTCAACAGTTGTTGAACGTAAGTTGAATGTGGAACAATTCCTGATGATACCCTGAACATAGATATCTTCCTTTGTCCCCTTCAATTATTTGTCTCAGAACGGATAAGAAACAAACCTTTCTCATATGCCCTGGTTACTTCAGGCAGAACATCCAGCTTGCCTTCCAGCCCCCTCGAGCCTCGTTTATGCCAAAGGACGAGTGGGGATGGGCGTGGCAGATCCTAAGAATTTGGCATCCCTCCCCCCACTTTCCACCCTTGATTTTTTACACTCTTGCTGCCCACGGCAAACCCAATTTTGAGGAACAAGATTATCATTGGTCGACCGTGAGTCTCGTGACCGATAATATATGTAACAGCGTATTTACATAAGTAGTAGATATCATTTACTAAGATCAGCCGGCTCTGGAATTTACACACATTATCGAATGTGGCAGATCCACCATAATCATTCACTGCCACTGTGTACCTCTATGAAGCCAGCGCGGAAACGCATACACAGTTTGCATTATGTTTTTTTAGCAAAATAAGTTTGACTTGTTGAAGAACGAAAACAGTCAATGATTATGGGCGTTTCATTTGCGTTTTGTGTTCTGGCAATTCAGGGTGCCACAATGCTAGTGGTTGGCCAGTCTCTTAAGGTCCCTGGTCTGGATGAAACTGAATATTCCATCCCCGGTGACATCAACGTCGCTGTCTCGCAGTACGTGTACGGATACAGCGGGGAAGGGTTCTGTAATCCAGATGACTTTGACCTGCCCGGAGTCTTGAAGACAGAAGTCATTCATTATATAACAGAGGAGATCAACGCGAGAGAGGACCTTCTACCGAATATCACGTTGGGCTTCATCATACAGGATGACTGCCAGAAATCCTTAACGGCTTTGGCGCGCGCGACCCGCCTGGTATCCAAAACAACGGAATGCGCAGACGACCCAGGACCGGTAAACTACAAGAACACAAGCAGCATCATGGACGCGCGAGTTGTAGGCGTTGTAGGCCCCATGTACAGCGGTCAGTCGGTCATGGTGTCCGGTTTTCTGGGACTCTATCACATCCCAGTGCTGGCGACTTACGCAACCAGTGATGAACTCGCAGACAAGTCCCGCTTCGAGTATTTCATGAGAATGGTTCCGCCAGATGCTTACCAGTCCCGTGCCTTGGTGGACATCCTGCTGCATTTCGGCTGGACCTACGTCTCTTTCCTCTATTCTGAAGGGAACTATGGAGAGAACGGAGCCAGGCAGATAGAAGGGCGTCTTAAAACCACCGACATATGCGTCGCCTATACCCGACGGATCTCATCGAAGGCAGACGAAGAAGAATATGACGACGTGGCGAGAGGCTTGTTGGCCAACAGAAAAGCCAAGGTCGTGCTTACGTTCTTGTTCTCTCACCGCATCGCCCAAGCGCTGTGGCGCGCCATGGAGAGGCAGGCGTCGATGGATACTTTTATCTGGATTGGCAGTGATACCATGCCGGATGCGTTTGTAGGAAATGACGCAGCCATGGGGTCTATTGCCATAGGTTATTCTCTGTACCCTACGTCTGGCGCTGCCGAGTTCATCAAATCCTTGCCGTGTTCTCCTTCTCAAAACCCGTGGCTGTCGAAGTTTTGCAACCAGATTTTTTCTTGTGACAGCACAAGGCCGTGTTCCCCGGATGCGAAAGTGGGGGACGGCGGTTTGGTTGACGACCTCATAGAGCGAGAGCTCGCCTTCGGTATCTGGAGTGATGGTGTCTTAGTGTACGCTCACGCTCTACATAACCTGATACAAGCCAAGTGTCCAAACGCCTTTGTAAACAAAGACCTTGTCCGTGAATGCCTGGGGATGACATCCGGTGACGAATTGCTGGAGTCCATGCGGAACGTGAGCTTCCGGGGTTCAGTGGGTGACATCAGTTTCAACGCTGTAGGGGAAAGGTACGGGCGGTATGCTATTATACAAGCCACGAGAGATCAAGAAGGAAATGCCCGAAAGAGAGAAATAGGATACTGGAGCTTGCTCACTGACTCTTTGACGATCGACAAAGCACTGGAGTGGAAAGAAAAACACTTACTCCAAAACAAGACTGTCCATCTCGAAGTGTACCCGGAATCTGTGTGCAGCTATCCGTGTGGGCCACGTGAATATTACCACATGCAAGAACTCCCTTGCTGCTGGGATTGCCGCATTTGTAGGGAAAATGAACGAATCATTGACAACGGAACCGGATGTAACCTTTGCGACCAGTTCACATGGCCAGACGAGGAAACCGCGACCTACTGCATCGAGTTACCGCACAATTACCTAGCCGCTACAAACCCCATTGGTCTAGCCCTGGTGACCATCACGGGCATAGTACTCTTGTTTTCACTGGCAATCCTGCTGTTGTTCCTGAAAAATTCCAACCGGAAGTTAATAAAAGCAACCAGTCGCGAGCTGAGTTTCATCATCCTCTGTGGCACAATCCTTGCTTGCGTTGTTAGCTTCGTCTATATCGTGAAACCATCCGACATCGTCTGTAAGATCAGAAGTGTCGGATTCCACTTCGCCGTCGTGTTGATCTACGCGCCACTGGCAATGAAGTCCATCAGAATATACCGCATATTTGCTGCCAGCTTGAAGGGTCTCAGCAAGCCGAAGTTTACATCCACAAAAGTCCAGATAGTCTTTGCGATGATCGCCCTTCTGATGCAAGTAAGTCTTCCTGTCAAATTCCTGCTAGGTGCTTCTTAAGATTGCATGTTATTTCCATGCCTGTACCTGCATCCCTTTTATTTTTTTCTTTCAATTGCTGCCTTGATCCATTTCCTACATCAGCTGCGAGTTACCACATGCGATTGGCACCTGTGGAATTGTGCTAAATACCAAACTCAAATTCGTAAACATGGCATGGTTTTGTAGAACATGGGGCATATAAGAACCCCAAGGGTAGTAAAATTTTTGTTTGGGTGCAGTATAATAACCTTTTTAATATCCAAGGGAAATGCTTGGGGTTGCACATGTGGTTCATAAAGTGGCTCCCCTCAACGCCACTACATGCACACATTTATTATACTACTATAAGGTCTAAGGAAATTAGTTTTAATATTCTTACATATTGTTGTAACTTGCTAGGAAGTATGTTCAGGCGTTTATGCACAGTTGATTTTTTTACAATGCTTCGAAACAAAGCACTCAGTCTAATATAGAATGGTTGTTAGTATTGCAATTTCCCAACTTCCTTTCTAAGGTTGCAATTTTAGTTGTGGTGGAAATCCTAGTCCCGTCATTGCCCGAGCTCCACATGCCCATCCCGACGCTGCCTTACGTAGAAGTAAGCTGTCCTCGTCCCATGTGGGCGTTCCTTCTCCCCCTCTGCTTCAACCTCATCCTCATCCTCGCCTGCGGCGTCCTCGGATTCCTCACTCGCAAGCTGCCAGAGAACTTCAACGACTCGTGGTACATCTTTCTCTCGGTGTCGAGCACCCTCTTCATGTGGGTCGTGTTCCTGCCGACCTACTTCACCATGTTCTACTACGTGTACAAGGCGGCTCTCCTGGTCCTGTGTCTGGTTCTAAATGCC
>JAAUYG010029871.1_pt1 | contig 12845 bp, 10 predicted proteins | sample 7278091 | NCBI WGS metagenome assembly JAAUYG01 (sample SAMN14350201, study PRJNA611818) | marine sediment metagenome | isolation source: surface marine sediment (0.6m) | place: French Polynesia: Moorea | collected 2018-08
CCAAAAAAAAAAGAAAGAAAGAAATCTTACACCTGCAATAGTGTAGGGTAGCCAGTCGGCTAGTAACCATCTTACGGCTTCTATCCCATGAATACATCTTTGTTTAGGCACAAAAGAGACATCTCTCAGAGATTTGCATGTTATTGTTTGGAAATTTTTCCTGTGGGACACAATAAAAGGATGATAGCAACCATTTGTTACAGTTGTCCTATATTAAGACCCCACATGCTCGAGACCATGGTCGAGAGGCCAGTCTTACCTCTGGAACGATATAGGAGTAGTGTGTCTATGTTTTGGTTATCTAACAACTGGTCTCAATTCTGGGGTGGTCTTATTTCAGGGGTGGTCTTAACATGAGGTTCTACTGTATAGGTGTATCTTTTAAATGGTCGCAATACTGGGCTGGTATATATTGGTTATAACTACCTGGTATGCTCAATTCAGGTCCTTATTGTGTTGCTTCACTTGTTTGGGGCATGAATACTCACTGTTGGATTGTGTTTAATCAAACATGGGGTGTTCACGCCCCAAACAACCAAGGCAATAGTGTAACGACCGGAACTGAGCATAGTTATAATGATACAAGGATTTGTCCGAGTCCAGAAAATCTGGAGTGTCCTTCAGGTAAGGCCACACTGGGTATAGGCAGCTGTAGGTAGTATTAGGTGTCTTACCTGAAGGCTTACTGTGGGAATAGGGAGTATTTTAAACCCCTTGGCAGGAAAATTTTCCAAAGATACCTGAAGGAAGTGTAAAGGCACGAAAACCGGGGCATCTCACGATTGGTGGAGATTTATTTGTCACAGTATGATTGGCTAAAGGGTAGTCATGTGGCCAAGGTAGTTTGGCTTCCGAATGAAACCGATTATTCATACTGCGAATTTGTGGCGCCAAATACTCCCTATTTGCACACTGAAACCCAAAAGTGGTATGGCCTTTGTGTGGGCATTGTCAGCAGTGACTAATAAAAGCAAGAAAATACATCCTGTATATCTGCAACCATGCTGTGCATGTGTGTTTGAGCTGTGACTCTCCATCCTTCCTTAGATGGTATTGAGTGGCCGGAAGAAGACGAGGCACCACCGGAGGATGCGCAGAATCTCATTTCCTGTCTGTTAGAGCGGAACCCGGGACGCCGACTGGGTGGCCCCGAGGTGAGGGAACATCGCTTCTTCTGTGGTCTCGACTGGAACGGCTTGCTACGCCAGAAGGCGGAGTTCGTTCCTCAGCTGGAAGGGGAAGATGATACAAGCTATTTCGAGAGTGAGTACCAGGAGGAGTAAAAATAACATGCTTCACAGTAATAATTCACGGTAATAATTACATTTCTTGGGTGTAATTTGTTGAAAGTGTGATTTAGATTATATCGTAGCTTGCTGTGTAATATTAAATACTATAGAATACAAAAAATTATAGATATGTGAAGCAAAAAAATGAAAAAATGAGATTTCAGTGTTTCGAATTCCAAGATGTTAAGTTCAAATTAAAAGTATAATTTGCAACATCTGCCAAGAGATACCAATTTGTATGCTATTCTTGTAAATTTCTATTTTGGCTCCCATACACAGGACCAAGTAGCTCTGCTGGAGTGCATCAGTCGTCTCAGCTACATGGTCATTTAGGCCTACCCTAAACTTGGTCATAATTATCTCGCAAGTGGTTAAAACTAATCCTCAAGGCCCCAGGGCCTCTTCTTTTTCGGACACATGTTGTGTTGCTGATCCTGTTTCAAATGTTAATAGCTAAAAAAAATATATATATGTTTATAAACATTGTTGATGCACCTGCTCGTTGCAGCTCGGAGCGAGAGATACAACCATGACTTCGAGATGGAGGACGATACGGAGGAGGATACGGACGACCCAATGTTCCACAGTTTCTCTTCCTGCTCTCCGCGCCTCAGCCGGGTATTCCAGACGCCGGAAGAACTGCAGGAGGTAGAAAGTTAAAAAAAGGACTCATGTACATGTCCCATTTTTTTCCCTTTATACAATATCATGTGTTCCCTAATTTTACTTGTTTTAATAGGGAGGAAAACATTGCTTATTGGCTTTATTGGAGATGGGTCAGGATTTTCCCTGTGTTCCTGAAAATGTAACATTTAAGCAAAGAATTGTTGCCCAAGAGAGATGATTTGGTAATGTCATTTGAGTTGTGGCATGGCTGCTCCTATTGCAAGGCTAATATTTTGCATATATTATGGAATATTCCCATACACCACACAAAAATTTAAGTTTTAGTAAAATTCCAGTTACTACGTATTCCAATCTTCATGCGTTCTGGATACATTTATCACTTTGCAGTGTACACATTCTAAATCTTGCAGAAGCAGCGTGATCTGTTCAACCACCATCTTAATAATTGCTTTCAGCTGGAGTCTGTTTCAAGCAGGGCTAGCACCGGCAGCTTACCAACACCCAAACTGAGTAAGGATCTTCCAGCCCGGGCCAGCGGTAAATCCAGCAAAACATCAGAGTCGAGCGAAAGCGCTGATGATCGTGTGGAACTTGGCTCGAAGACCAGCCTGCCAAGCAGAGCTGGTGGTGCCAAGTCGAAATGCCTGATGGTACCAGACGGGTCTCCGGAGAGTTCTGAGGCTGAGACCCCCGCCACCCTGAAGGCCGTCACCCCACAGCCATCCTTGCAGGCTCCACGACGTAGTTTGGACGAGCGTCATCTGCTGAGTTTACGATCGCCGTATCGCCACAGTTTGGACGAAAGGCAGCTGACGAGTCTGACCAGCACGCCAAAGACTGACGACACACTGGCTTCAACGGATATGTAAGTCAGGACAAAATTATAGTTTTATGTGTTTGTGGTTCTTGGGCTTCAGTTATTCAAAATACATAAGGCAGAGTTGTGATTTAAACCTTATTTGTGCTTAACCAGTCACATTCAGCTGGCTCAGTTTGTTCACTTAAATCCAAACATATACTTTAAATATTTTTTGAGAACTATGGCTCTAGTGCATGTTCAAGACCACCCAAATTTTAAATTTAAACATGTAAATTTTATAATTGGTCATGCGTGAAATAAAAAAAAATCCCCAAAAAAGGATTTTGTCCAATGTCCTGTCCAGGCTGTCAAGCCAGACTTCTCCAGGCAGATGAGATATTTTAATGTTAAAGAACTTAAATCCAGATTTTAACCACACCGATCAGCAGTTAGCTACCAGGTAAAGCTACAGAACTGTTACAAGTCAGTTGTTGAACCATGAATCTATTTTCTGTTGCCTAGCTCCCTGAGTTTGAACACGACAGACTCCTCTTTTGCTACGGAAGAGCCCTCTCCACGCAAGGCGGACAGTTTGCCCAAGTTCTCCATCTCTGTGGAGGATGACAGCAGCTTCCAGCAGTCAAAAGGTAAAGGTTAATGAGTGCATATGTACCTGGGTGAGTACATGTGTACCTGGGTGAGTACATGTGTACCTGGGTGAGTACATGTGTACCTGGGTGAGTACATGTATACCTGGTTGAGTACATGTGTACCTGGGTGAGTACATATATATTTGGGTGAGTACATGTGTACCTGGGTGAGTACATGTGTACCTGGGTGAGTACATGTGTACCAGGGTTCCTCAACCTGCCAGGTAGCCTCCCCCAATATATTGGAGCTTACTGTTGGCCTTTGACAGTCATCCTCACTGAGACATACACGACCCTGTATTGGCTCTTTTTGTCAGATCTCTGACTAAAGTCACAGTTAAATAGATATTGTAATGTTATGCGTAAACTTTTAAGAGTGGGCTTGATGATTTGTTGTCAGTGTTCTTTTATCATAGTAGATATGAACCGGAAAAGCAAACTAGATCAAAAAGGCTTCTGATCGGCTATTTTGTTGCTATAGTTATACATTAACTTTGGATTATTTAATTTATGGGAAATAGAATAGAAATCCTAGAATTAATTAGAATTCCTGCAATATAGTGCAACCTACCTTGCACCTGCCAGAATTATCCTTGACAGAGTTAAGATGAATTTTGGCACCCACCAGTCCTGAGATTTACCTTTATTGGCAGAATTAAGACCACCACACAGATTGGGTTCTGCGAAAAATACTTAAGTCTTTAAGTTTTGACTTTTATAGGTCAGTCAAGTCACTAATCTGAGATATATGATTGGCTAAGAATCTGACTTAAGTCAAAACTTAGACTTAAGTACAGACATCCCTCTCTTAAAGGACACTCTCTACAAAGGACACCCCCCTATAAAGGACACAAATTTTTGGCAGCAAGTACTATCAATGCATGTGATAAGGACAATTTTTGGCAGAAGGGGTGTCCTTATTAGAGGGGGACTACTGTATGTTCCAGAACCAGCCTAGGTCTTAATTTGGAGGTTTTCCTGTAATTGTGTAGTGTAGTGTTTCTAATCCTGCTCCTGTTGCTTTCTCCTCAGAACTCTCGCCAGTTGAAGAAAGAGAGAAAGAAGAGAAGAAGGAAGAAAAGACCGAGGAAAAACATAAGCAGTCCGCGACCAAAACCAAGCCGGGCAAGGACCGATTGGACAGTCCCACTCCGAAGGCATCTGGGTCCCTCAGTCCCGCCCTGTCCCCCCAAACCCCGAAACTGATGGAGCCCAGGAGACAGCTGATTCTGACAAAACCGGTCCACAAATCTGCGTCTGCATCGCAGCTAACCCTTCTCATCCCCCCACATGGTATGTCTGGGACTCTGGGGTTGTTTGTCTAATTATCAAAAATTGAAAAGACAGAGAATTTAGATAGACAGAGAGAAAGGAAGTTTATTCAGTGTTTGATTCATTATAAAAAAAAATTATACATCAAGATTGTAAAATGAAAGTTTCGGTCATCCAGATAGCTCTGTAATAGCCAACGAGCTGAATGCTTTAAAAGAAAAATGCAGTTGATTTCAACTAATAACATCGAGATTTTATTTCAGCTATTCAAAGCAGCAGATGTAGCTGTGCAAACACGTGAACACATTATTGGTGGTAGAGGGGAGTGTTTTAACGCAGTAACAGCTAGGCTTATTTTAAGGGACAAATTTTACAGGTGTCCAGGGATGCACTCTCCATGCTGTTATGTCTGTGTATAAGGACCACCTGTGTATAAGGACCATATTTCTTAGGCCCTTGGGTGGTCCTTGTATACAGAAGCCACCACAGTTGCTGTATTTGTAATACAGTCAAACCTCCTCTAAATGCCTCCTTTTATAGAGACCACATGCTAATAAAGACCACATTTTACAGATCCCCAGGTGTATGATTTCCATGCTATTGAACCTGGATATAAGGACCGCAGTTTGTTGGTCCCTGGGGTGGTCTTTCTGTACAGGTTCACTGTACTGTAATTCTGTTTTGTCTGCTGTTCCAGAGGACTTCACGGCCCAGCCAGTGAAATCTCCGTCATCCAGCACCAGTTCCAGAGACACATCTCCCTCCAGAGAGCTCTCACCGCTTACTGGCAGTCTCAAACCCCCCATCTTCATCAAGAAGGGTCCCCGGGGGTATGGGTTCACTCTCCGGGCCATACGCGTGTACTATGGGGACTCGGACTACTACACTCTGCAGCATCTGGTGGTGGTAAGTTAACAATGCCACAACGATGATGATGATGATGATGATGATGACACTGGTGCCATCAATAGATGCCATCTTATCCTTTATACGCATGCATGTGCAGAGGTATGAGTGCACATTCAATAATGAATCCATGTTGAGGGCTCAGGCATGGTTTCCAGTTCGAAACTTGTGCGTCCATGGGGGAGGGAACTGCTAAGTGATGGAAGAGCTCAGGTAGATGCAATAAAAGGGTGACTTGCCCCTCCCGGCATCCCAGGGGCGAGACACCCTACTTCAGGGTGCATGTGCTGGTAAACTGACCCGAATATCGCTCGGAATTTACCTGACAATCTTCTGATATTTTATGAGACATGTGCTATGGATTTGTCCTTTAGCTTGTGTGTTGCTGGAGGGGGGTGCCCGCCCGGGGGTGCCCGTCTTTTAGGGAGATTACGTCTATTAGAGATAGAGATAACACAGTATGTTGTTGGCACAGTGTAAGGATGCTGTCTGTACTATTACAGGAAATATTGGTGTGTTAGCCAAACGTTATTTAATGGAGTCGGTAAAGTTTTCTAGAATATGAAGTCCACTGAACCATACAGTTATGACCTCTACAAAGTTCTTGGTCCTTCGTCAGCCTGAATCATAATCATAGCTGACACTGTTGATCAGTTACTTATGAATAGGGAGAATTTTAAGCCCTTTGGCAGGCCAATGTCCTCAAGATACACAAAAGAAAGCAAAAAGCCTCAAAAACTGTCCAAATATCTTGCCAAAATATGATTGGTTGAAGCTATAATGCAGCCCTGACCGGAATGGCTGAAGGGCACATGACAACCAAGGTGGTGCAATATGCTTCCTGATCTCATGCTATATAGGAGTCAAAGACTCGAGAGGGTTATATTGGGCAGTATTCATACTGGGGTAACTGCAGAAAGCCTGCATACCACGAGGCTGTTACATTGCTTGTGTTTTGTGCAATATTTTTTTCTGTCTGTTCCAGGCTGTGGAAGGTGAGAGTCCAGCATTTGAGGCCGGTCTACGATCTGGTGATGTCATCACGCACGTAAACGGAGAGCCAGTCCAAGGTCTGCTTCACATCCAGGTCGTGTCACACATACTGAGCGGAGGAGACAGGGTCACCATTCGGGCTGTGCCTCTGGAAAACACCTCCATCAAAATGGGTGGACGGAAACGCCACCCACAGCATGGAAAAATGACCCATCAGCGGCCGAAGAAGAAGCACGCGAGATCGAAAACTGATGACAAGAAGCGTCGCTCATCTCTGTTCCGGAAGCTCAGCAGTAAACGGGCAGAGCAGCACCTTGGGTCTCCATTGACGCCCAGCAAAAGTTTCACGGCGTTGAGTCGGTCTTTGTCATCAGGCGACAGCTTGCCGGCATCGCCTACGCGGCTGAAATCTCCCCGATCCCCACCTTTGGCACGTACGTGGTCGCCCGCATCCGATTCGGCACATTCAACGGCGAATTCCTCGCAGAGTTCATCGCCTGGCTCCAGTACTCCAAACTCGCCAGCTTCCCACTACACTCGTCCGACGTCCCTCTCCGGGCTCAAACAACACAAGAAAATCCAGCAACCGAGCACAAAATCTCCACATCGTCGCAAGTCAGTCCACAACATTCCGTTATCACCGCTGGCACGCACTCCCTCGCCATCACCTATGGCAACGTCGCCGACTCGCAGCCCAAGCCCACTGACGATGGTACAGGGCCAAGCAGCGATCCTTCACCCTCCGGGGATATCGAATATGACCCAGAAGTACAATCCGGGGCAGCAGCAGTCGAGTCCGAGTCCCAGTCAGACACTAACACCAGCGAGCAGAAAAAGTCTCGGACGACCCAAAAGCTGTGAGCCTGGTTCTCCGCTGCTACGGCGGGCGTTGTCCCCGGATCGCCTTCACCCGAGCTCTGCACAGAAAACACACAGTTTGGGTCATCCAGTGCAGAGGAAAAGTTCGTTACAGGATAAAAAGAGCGCTATTCACGTGGAGAAGCGGCGAGAACAGAGAGACAGCTTGTAGCTGTGTTGGCATATAGCCGGTGGCCATGTACTAGTACTCATTATGGTGTACCCTCCCCGACGTGGGTCGACCTAGTTTATGGCGTACCCTCCCCGATGTGGGTCGGCCTAGTTTATTATTGCGTTTGTCTGTGATATTATTCTTGCTGCTTCGTAACCAATGCCATTGTGTTCTCAGTTTAATCGCGTAGGAGGCTTCTAACGCTTGGTCTTTTGCCAGTATTGCTGTACAGCCAAACGTTGCCATCTGATGGTTCAGCCGATAGGACAACAGCTCTCGCTGACCAAGCTCACAACAGAAGTCCTTTAAGATCCGTTTATGAATCTGATGTGCCAAAGTTGTAGTCAATTCAGTGCCCTGTCCCACTGCACAGTACGTACAGCCTGCGTTTTGTAAGGGCTCCAGTAGGAAACAAATTTAGTTGACAAGCTACCGGTGAAAATTCGTACAGGGCTGCATTTTGTCAGTAAGACAGGCAGGGGTACATTATGACTCACAGCCACCTTAGTGCAATAGTTACACCTACACTCAACTGGGTACAGAAAGGTAACTTACTCTGTATATGTGTGTGTGTATCATAAACCGTCAAACACAGAGACACAAACAACTATTATTCCATGGCCTAACTGTTGCAGTATCTCATTACATATGTAACATTTGTACATCTACCATCACCCAGGGCAGAACTGAGTTCATTAAATCAAACAACACACACAAACACCTGGGCATTAAAGACAGGTCTATGCTCATTGTTATTCATGTGTAGCTTTAAACATGAAATATTGCTATTTAAGCAACTATTCCTGTTAGCAGCCAGTAAACTCTTGGTAACTCTTACTCCAAACTGGACGCATAATAATAGTACGTGGTTTGCTAAGCTGTTTTAAGAGTGAAATGAAAGGTTTGCATGTTGTACCTAAATAAGGAAGCGTTTGCCAGCCAGGCTGTGCAGTTTAACATGAATAAAAGTAAAACTAGGATGTGTATTTTAAAAAAACTCCAGTTGCCGAAACTCTGCAGAAAGGGCTACACTTCTGTCAGTAATGTTAACCGTGGTCTTCCTGGGCTGGTGTTCTGAAAAATACTTGTCACTATTCTGAGCAGTGTGATTGGCCAAGAATCTGACTTAAGTCCGAATTTTGTGACTTAAGTATTTTTTGCAAACTCTAGCCAATATTTCCCCTTGTCTTTGGTCTGCTATTACTTCCCTGGTAGAGATTTGTTTCTTTTGAAAAAAAAATGTTTCAAGAAATGGCGCTTTTTTTCTTCAGCAGTTTATAAATGTACATTGTAATTCTAAGAAACCCATATGGTATCCATATGGATGGAAACTCATGTTGACACCAGCGAACATCGGGCGAAATTTTGAGCTTTGGACCTGACTCCACGGGTCATCTTCAGAAAACTGAGGTTTTTGCATTGTCATCACATAACTCCCGGTTATTATACGGGTCACTAGGTTACGTGGCCATATATGGTATCATGGTAAAAGAGGAAATTTGGGCCTTGTGGTGGTTGAACAAAGATCTCCAATCCCAGCTTTTTATTCTCATTTATGATGAAATTATGGCTACAAAAATCAGAAAGCTATTATATACAAATAATATTTCAGGTCTGGGTGGGGGGGGGGGGATATTAAAGTTAAATGGTCTTCAGTGAAACTGTAATATCAAAAAGTACGTCACATGTGATCACATTGGCTAGAAAGAAAGTTTAGAATGCTAATCTTGCGCTTTCTGTTTTCATTGAAGACATTTTAGGCTGCATAACTGCGCCACAAGTTTTTGATACAAATGATGCTTTCGATTTCATCAAATCATGTACATAAAAAGAAAAATTCTCATTATTTTTGGTGATGTAGCTACTGTGTTATAACTAGTTATAAGCCCGAGTTGCCTTGTCAGTTTGTGTTGAGTACATACATTAGTTATATATATTTTCGAGAATTATCATGGACAGGGTTTGCATTTTTCTTTTGGGAGGTGTAGATGTAATATGAATATGTATATATATATATATATATATATATATATCATGTGAAAAAAAAATGTTAAAAGTGTGCTACATTTTGTGATTATATTGTTTGATGTGTGTTGTGATTTGCCATCTGATTGCAGTTACATGTGCTAGAAATATTACCAGTGCTACCTAAACTTTTAAACAGATGTGGGGTGGGTGGGGGGCGGGGGTTGAGAGGAAGAGGGGGGGCAGGTTTGAGAGGGGGAGGGCTGGTATAGGATGCAACTGTTGGCTGGTAATTATGCTACAAAGCAAGACACAAAATTACGGTTCACTTCTTTATATTCTTCCCAACCAGGTTTCTTGTTCAGTGTAATCTAATACCCCCCCCCCCCTCCGCCCAGACTACTACATGTATAGAGAATTATTGATTGACTGTCAGCTACCGCGATAGCGTTCTTTCAGGGCTACATAACATATTGTGGTAAGTCAGAATCATAACATGACCTTTCACCTCACACATTCGATCATCATTAAAACTGCATACAGAAAAGCTATCTTGAGGATAACCAAAAAATATGGAAACAACTTTCCCTACGCCACTCCCACATATACATCATTCTAGCCGCAAAGTGTTGGCAAGCAGGCTTATACCACCTCCTATACCACACTGTATTGTACGGCTGTTTCTTGGTCCGAGCTGTTCGTTGGACCGTGACCACGAGGCCTCACCCTGGACCTAGCCATGTCCTAAATTACATCTTACTGGCATACCTTGAGTATTCAGGCCTAAGATACCTCTCACTCAAGCATCTATATTCTGCTATATGTTATCCCCCCTCCCCCTCTAGTAAGGCCGCCCTATTGGCCAAGAAGCTCTGGCCTCATTAGAGAGGTGGCCTGTGATGAGAGGGATAACAAAATATGAATTTATAGTAGTAGCAGCAAGGAATATTCGTTTTCAGCCACATTACGTAGGGGGGCCTCTGTTGAGGGTGGCCCCTCAGAGAGGGTTGATAAGGTCCTTCCATCATCAAAGTATGGTCTTGTATGACAGTGGCTCCTGTCAGTGGCCTATATAACTAATGGCCATTATTAAAGGACTTACAAAGGCCACCCCATTGGCCACAAAATTGTGGTCTGTCAAGACACGTGGTCTCTGGTGACAGGTTCAGTTATATTGAAATTTAGGTCCTTTTGTCGAAAATGCGTGGTCTGTCAAGACAGGTGGTCTCTCATGGCAATGGTCTCTCAAAATAGCTTTCACTGTATACGAAAAGTATATTTAAACTTGTGCGGCAGATGCTGCACTTGTCCAAATTTAAATGCGCAAATGTTGGTTGGTATGTGGTAAATATATTGCCAGTACATATTATCTTGTTGGATGTCCCTTAACAGTTCTATTATTCGTTATATAATATATCTTCTTGGCCCAGCAGGGTAGCCACGTTACCACCCTTTTCCTAGCATAGATGGGGGCTTTTTTTCATATGGTTAGATGTCACCGTTTGTTCAAGATAATATTGCCCCAAAATATGTTTTTGCCACTTAGGCAGGGCGTAGCCAGCGGAAAGGTCATAACTCACCCCAGAGTGAAAACTCAGGCTGGGCAAAATTCAGAACACATGTGCCTGTACTGTTCTGTCCCCTGTGTTTGAGAAAATGAGATAGGACTTGTAATTCTTGCAAAATGTCTACAGTAGAAATAAGATCTTTACTTTGTTTGCATGAATACAGTTGTTTAGGGGATGGGCATATATGTACCCCATGTAAACCTTTGGACCATTTTGCATTGAAGTCACTCCTCAGCAAAGACTAAACCATGTCGCGCTGCCACTCTTGCATTGTCTGACAGGCTCAGAGTTAAAGAGAATCTTAACATTAAGACTTCTCCCTGCACCCCCACCCCCACATTACAGTCAGTCTAGTGGGGGGTTCCTCTAGCTTCATGAGCTTACCGACAGAAAAATCAATAAATCATTAAAACTTGTAAAAAAAATACCCACATGTATGTCGACATTCCTGGGAGATTTGGAAGATCTCGCAACACTTCATAGAGGGCATTTTGTACAGCATAACCTGTGAGAGATAGAGAGACAGTATTTAATACAGTGAGACTGTATATGGAAACCCCGCCCTTAACAACAATAAATCGTACAACCGAAACACTGAAAATTCCTTTCGGGTGGGTGACTGTTTTAACAATACTGAGGTAGGCGATAATAGGAGCCCCGAAAATTTTGTATGTCAAAATCAGTGGCTCATGGTTGTAGTGGGCGGGCTTCCAAAAAAAATCATAAGTTCTCTAGTGATCTTAAGCATGGAAAAAGACTGGTTGCCAAGGTGATTAGTGAGCTTAAGTCCGTTTCTGGACTTCAGATTTTTCCAAAACTGGCCCCAGTTTGACTGTTATAATCAATTTCAGTGGGGATAGTGTTACAGTATATATAGTGGGTTGAACTTGTAATTTTACAGACTTTCTAAAAAGACACATTATCATTGGACCTGATCACCCTTGTTGATTACAGTCTATATAGTCACCGATGGAGCCAAGCCACTCGTAATATTATACACAATATTAAAACATCCGGTACAAGCATCTGGTGGTATCTTTTATGGACTAAAATCTGGTTAAAATTCAATATGTTCAGCCAGGATTTGTACTGAGTAGCTGGCTATCTGTTAGTGGCCCAGTATGATGTACATGTAGATATGGGCTGTATGCCATGTACACGGGTACATCACGAAGATCGTATAATTATGTAACCAACCATGCATGGCAAAAAGAACAAAAAAGGGTAAAAAGTTTGTTTTTTTTCTTAAGGTAATGAGTATATACTGCTTACAAATTTTCTTGGGTAAGGGTAATAGGCTGTAAGCTGTACATACATGTGCATCCAAAATGCTTACAATAATCATGGTAATCAAAATAATAAAAGGCTGACATATTTATGCTTAAGATGTGAAAAAAATCCACATTTCTGGGGTATTAAGGATTAAACGATCATTAAAGGTAAGGTGTAGGTATTATTACAACTTCATACATAAAGTTACCCATGTACTTCCTATATCTGGTTGTCAATCATTGCTTACTTATTACCTATATGCCGATTTGTTTATATTTATCTCCTTTTAACAGAGGGAACTAACTCAACATGTGCAATATATCTGACAGAGTCGTATGGAATACATGTATAACTTTGGAAACAGGGTTTTTCTTGCTACAGTTCAGAACATGTAACACGGTGCAAGAGATTTGATAATGATTGCCAATCACAATGAATGTCGGCACCAGGGGCCGGTGTCTTAAAAAATCTTAA
>JAAUYG010210047.1_pt1 | contig 12844 bp, 10 predicted proteins | sample 7278091 | NCBI WGS metagenome assembly JAAUYG01 (sample SAMN14350201, study PRJNA611818) | marine sediment metagenome | isolation source: surface marine sediment (0.6m) | place: French Polynesia: Moorea | collected 2018-08
ATAGTAGTAGTAGTAGCAGTAGTAGTAGTAGTAGTAGTAGTAGTAGTAGTAGTAGTAGTAGTAGTAGTAGTAGTAGTAGTAGTAGTAGTATTATTATCGCAACTTTTGAGGCTGTAGTTTGAGCTAAGTTACCGTAGTTTTAAGTGTCGCGCTTGCACGAAAATGTTACCATTTGGGGGCCATTCGGTGCACTTTTCCGAAAAAAGGGTCGTAATTCAAAAACGGCTCATGGTAGAGCGAAACGGAAGAAAATTTGGGCCTCGGGGGTGTATGTGGTATGAATGTTGGTATTTTTTACCTTGAGCATGTCAAGGACATTTGGATCATTCGGTGCGCTTTTCCCAAAATTGGGCGGTAACTCGAAAACGGATCGTCGTAGAGTGAAACAGACGAAACTTTGGGCCCCGGGGGTGCAAGCACCATGCATATTGGTATTTTTGACCTTGAACATGTCAAGGTCATTTTGGGTCATGCGGTGCACTTTTCCCAAAATTGGGCCATAACTCGAAAATGGCTCATCGTAGAAAACGGACGCAAATTTGGGCCTCGGGGGGTATGTAGCATGGGGCATTCGGTACACTTTTCCGTAAAAAAGGGAGCGTAACTTAAAAACTGCTCATCGTAGAGCGAAATGTACGAAAATTTCGGCGATCGGGTGTGTGTAGCATGCACGTTGGTAATTTTTCTTTGAACATGTCACGTGTCATGTGTTGTCATTTGATGCACTTTTCCCAATATTGGGTATTACTCAAAACGGCTTATCGTAGAGCAAAAGGGACGAAACTTTGGAGCCTGGGGGTGCATGTAGCATGCATGTTGTTATTTTGGAAATTTAGCATGTTAAAGCCACGGTGCACTTTTCCAAAAATTAGCCCGTAACACAAAAATGGGCTATCGTAGAATGTTCTTGTGTGTTAATGCATAACCAGTACAGCTGCTGATTTCAGGCCTGAAATCGTGTGTTCCTCTAGATACTGTCACCCACTTTCAGCACTACAACCTGCCTTACAAATTCCCCTAATAGAACCGGTTCCTCCATTAAAACCAGTTGTCTTAGTTTGTCAAAATCATCAACGTTCACTGATGACAGCCACCTATGAAAGGCATTCTCGTTGCCACTGGTAAACTCAACATGTGTCTGATTAAACCATTTTGCAAGTTTTTTTAAGTTCTACCTGTAAGCTTCAAATACCAGCTGGTTCTTTTATTTTAAATGCTACTGGCACGCAAGGCAAATTTCAGTAAGAACAATCGTAACTTGACTCTATGCAGTTATTCACACAAAAACAGCTATTTCTGTTCACGATGTGATGTGGCCATGTGGGCTATGGTGTTTCCTTGTAATATAACCCGTATATGTTTTTACATTAAATCATTACCGTTGTTGTGTGTGGTCTAGTTTTCCCGCGCAATTCTTGGTACGCATGTGTCAGTGGGATTGGCGCCACTTTTAACCAGTCATTGTCAGTTCAGAGTTGGCTCTTGAAGAGCATAGACATCCACGGTGTGCCGGCTTGGCACTAACTGCGCGTTTGTTCGTCTGAACTACAACTGATTCCCCATTGGAATAGTATCATTTATGCATGTTTGTATTTGGATCTAACCTTGTCAGTTGGATCACAGCAGGTAGTGGAATTTTCCATCGACTGCCAAAGGATTATTCCATGTTAGTCAATTTGTTTCTCAAATTATTACTTATCGGTGCAAAACTAATATTTACTGAAATATTAAAACTAAAATTACCAATACTCATTCACGTATACATTCAAGACACTTGATAGATGGCAGAACCAGACAAAAAAGCAAGTGTATATGTAACCTCTCACATCTGGTGGTAGCTGTTCGTTCATGAACACAAGACAAGAGCCTACGCTAAACTGCAATCAAAGCAAACCCGGTTCTCATGTCATTACTCGTACTCAGGTTTATATTAAGTTTACAATAAAGACTACACATTTCAGAGAGAATCTGAGAGCTCCAACAATCTGAGAGCTGCAACAAACTCCAAGTACACAGTACATTGCCAAACATTTAATGTAGATTTATTGAAATGCACATTTGACATACAGAGATATTAAGCTAATACATACAACGTACAGCATGCATCAACGTACAACATGCATCAAACATCACACAGACATTACACCATACACGACTACAAAAATACCACAGCTGTTATATTTCTGTCTCCTGATTTATACATTGATCCTTGCACACGAAGCCACAAGTGGGCCAGTAGTGTGACTGAGCAGCTTGGGAGCCAGAACGCTCGGTGAAACCATGGGCAAACATTTTTCGATGTGCTTGATATTACAAACAAGAATATATTTGCTCCTCTTAATTGCACAACAGTATTACTATTATAAAGAAACTAACATTTACTCAATTGATTACAACACCTGGAGCAGCATGCTATTCAGCACAGCGTTTGGACATTTTATATCACATTATAACTATAAAATACATCCAAATTAAACTTTACAAACACGAGAGTGATAGTAGGTGGTCTCATGTAGGATACTATCGAATTATTAACATTTTTGTCTACATTTTTGTATTGTTTGCTATTTGTGTTGCCGCAAAAGCAGAGCTGATCTTAAACCGACATTGGTCTGATTTATGATGACGCTATTGTATATATACAATAGCGTCATCATAAATCAGATATATATGAGAGATTGAAATTTGTTTTGGCCATTCCAGAAAGTGCATTTAGTGCTAACATGCTCTTCTGCGAGTCCCTCCATTAAGACAGTAATTACCGGTAAACACAAGGAATGTGTTGCTCTCGATGCCGCGAGGAAGCACTAAATACTGCAGAGTGTTCGTTAATCTCGCTGAATCCAAGGCAAACATAAAACTGAGATTCCATTGCCTGTAATTTCAACTAATTATCAACAGCAATTGGCGCACAATGTAGAAACTCGGCATTATCATCAGAAGGGTTCAATCCATCACAGCAGATCTTCCGTAACCAGATCGTGAGTAGATCTAGCTTTGTGAGAATCCTTTGCGTCATGAGAAACACCAGCGTCTGCTGTATCGATTTCCGTGGCCTGAGACCGCCTCTTTCTGGTCTCCGTGGTGGTTTCCGCTGAAACCTGCGTCGTCCTGGTGAATGAACGCAGGGAACCCCCGACCACCGTCTGCCACTCCTTCCTCACGTCCTTGCTGCGCACGCAGTGGAACAGGAAGAGGAACACTCCCTGCAAGTTCACCAGGATCACAAATACGGTCTGGAAAAAAACACACGAAAAGACAGAAATATGCTAGTACAGGATCGCAAACACTCTATGGGGACAAAAGAAAAGAAATAATGCCAGTACAGGATTACATACACGGTCGAGGGACAAATAAACACAATTAAGCTAGAGCCTTAAATACAAATTACAGCCAAAATATCCACATCGCCACTCTGGCACACTTCGAACTATGAATAGTTCAATTATTGAAGTATGAGCTGTTAAATTAGAGTGATTCAACAGCTCTACGAATATTTTTAAACCAACTGAAATTTCGGTATTTATGAAATATCATGACTGTTAGTATCCAAAATACATGTACGCTTCATCGATATGGCTTAACATAAGTAACGCAACTAGCACAAAATAGAATTCGGGGCTCATTATGGCACCGGAACAAGTACATTTATTACATAGCTGTATTGCACCCAACGTCGTAAACCACAACCTATTCTGTGCATACAATGTGGTAGGTAGGCCGGATACATAACGATCACAGGTAAGAATGCTAAGCCCTCAGAAGAAGTTTGATATTGACACCATAGTTTAGAAGCTGGTTTCATTATTATTACAAGCCAACAAAAAATGTACACTAAAGTGTATTTGGTCTCTTGTATGCAAGCATACTGTGTGTACTGGGCTACTACTGTCCAAAAGTGTCTCAGTGTGGTGCGGTTATCAAGTATGCAACTGGATGGTTGACTGACCTGGCAGACGCCCTCCAGAAACTCGAGCTGAGCCCCAGTATGCACGTTTTCCATGGCCCCGAAGGCGCTGAATATCCAGGGTACACCGAGTAAGAACAGCATGGATACTGCAGATGAAATACGTTTCCGTGCCTGATCCCGGCTCGAGGATGCAGAATCTGGATTTTAAAAAGTGGTTGTCATTGTAAGTTTGTACTTCGCTAGACAATTGTTTACAGTGTTTATAGAATATTTATCCGAACATCGTTCCGTTACACCGACACAGAGACTCTGAGAGAGAGTGAGAGGGAGAACGAGAAAGAGAGAGAGAGAGGGGGGGAGAGAGAATTACACCAAATTGAGAGAATATTAACTACTAAGGAAACCAAAATACTCTACAAACCACCTTTGCTCTGTGTGGGACTTCCAGTGGCTTTCCTCAAAATCGATATCACCAATCCAAATACTATAAGGTTGAGGAGCATGATTCCCAGCATGGGCAGCAGGTACGCAAAATACAACACCTCGTCCTGCAGACGACATCTGTCGAAAGGATAAACAAGGTAAGTGACAGCAAAACTAATTTACATTTAAATAGGAAGTAGTCGTCAATTCGTTTTAAAGTAAACATGATACGGAGCTTATTTTCGGCAACATATTTTCAGTCCTTTTTACAACAAGCAATTTATTTATGCTTTAATAGTTGAGGAGCCAACAGTTTATTTTGATTCATATCTGCGAGACAAATTTGATTGGAATTACAAGCAGTCACTACAATTCCTATTTCAGATATGGGATTGTACAGAAACGAAGTCATCCATACAATAGCAATACGAGTAATGTGTAACATGACAGTATCAATGTAGACTAAATCGAAAATTGTCAGATCGTACTTTAAGAGACATTCAGAGTCGTATATCCCGTTGAAAGCCCGCCAGTTGACGCATAGAACCACGACTATGGGCACAAGAGGTACACCTTATAAACAACAAAAAAACAAGAATATAATGCTTAAACGGAATACCCGTAACTTCAATATTTATGCAGGAATTACCGAGCATTGTGTGTGGATGTTAACTGCTAATAAGTTTTAAAATTTGATACTTTCAAATACTAACTGATAAACAACACATATACAGTTTACGTGTCTTTTCGGGATCGTGTCCTGTCGGGCGATTACTTCCAATAGTCTCTTGTTTGTTTGCTGATTAATTTGTTTGTTTCGTGTGTTCATATGTTTGTTTCGTTTGCTCACATACCCCAAGCAACCAGACCGGCCTTCAATGCGAAATGGCGGATGTGACTTTCGAACACTTTCACCAACATGAGGTACATGTTGAGCCCCTCAGCACCATTCCACAGCAGGGACGCCATGACGAAATAGTAGCGTAAGACGTTACTGATGGCACAGCCGCGTCTGACGTCACCCAGGAGCTCAGTGACGTAGAGAACGATAGTCAGGAGCAGCAGCGATACAGACAGATTCATGAGGATACGAGTCGGGATTCCTTGGCGAGTTTTCCTGGAACCAAGAGACATGGATTAAAGACAAGATCCGGCTACTAGTGGTGACGCCTGGCGAATATCAAATGCAATTCGAGTTTTGACCATATTCTTATTGCACCCGCCAGTCAGTGGTTCGTAGTGGCAGTTTTCTTCAAACTGAATACACGAATATCGATAACAGTTCCTTGTAGACTGAACAACGTGCACACTGTTTGTGGACATTATGAGAACCAAAGGCCGTGGCAGTGCACTGAATACTAAAATTGTTTTTCTTTGCCAGGGATATGCACACAGGTGACAATTTGAAAGCCGAACGGCAGTTTTACTTTGTACAGATATTATATTGATCGTTCTCAAACCATTTTTAAGATCATATATGCAGTGATGACATGATTAGATAAATTGTTATTTACACTGTTTAATGATTACAGCTATAACAATTGCAAGGGTTAAATGGATGGGCGCAAGGGAAAAGTTGAAAAGACGGCCTCGAACAGTAAATGACATTGTAGGTCTATTTTGTCGAATTTTGTCCCATCAAGTGTGAAAAAAAATTAAACTAATATTGAAACATTTGAAGAGAAACACCGAATTATATTTTTACGAAGGATTTACAACCGGCTTTGAGTTTAGAGACATTTTATATGGGCATTTATGGCCTCTAGCAGTTGGATTAGTTTGCAAGGCTTGTTCCTTGGATTTCGGGAGTAGACTTCTGTGGACTAGGACGTTTTCTATTTCAGGCAAAACGTGTAGGTATATGTTTGTTACACAGGTTAGAACAGGGAAACGCCATCATTGCCAGATATCAACAAAAAATTATAAATAATTATATAATATCGGTAATAGTAGCAGCTCATATTTTTATGTGCTGCATTCTATACAATTGCAACCTGATCCTAGGGGCATTATTTTTGGCCAATTTCAAAGTGTTGCACATTGAAAAGTCTCTATCAGAATTCTACTAAATTGTCCACACAGTCTTTGATTAGGTGGCTTAATTTTAAACCAAGAAAATAAAGAGTAACGTTACAACCTTTTTCTCCTACACTGTTGAAAACAATAGCAAATATATATATGTAATCTAAATTGGTTGTCTAGGATTGGGTGTAATTTCAATATAGCCGAACTATACATGTAATTACATGTTGTTTAAAATCTCTTTGTATTTCTAACAGCGCATACAGTCAAAATAAAGTGTCTAAGCACTTTTAATGTACTTAGCTGTCATAAATGTTAACCAAAGTGTAAGTTGGAATGCTATGCATCTTGGCTCATCCAGATGGCCACGATGGCTCAAGTCCAACATGGGCAAGATGTGTTCAAAACCCTTTATCAGAAAAAAAGCTGCGCGAATTCTTAACTGTTAAAAGTACCAGGTACATACTGAATACTTGTCACAAAGTTCAATTTTTCGTTCACCGTATGATCTGCCATTTGCAACGTCCTTATTCCCCCCACCCCCTGTCTCTTTGCAATGCCTTTGTCCTGACGTAGCCCGTGGACTACCGGTCACTGTACATACCTGTAGTAGTGCACATGTGCGGTGACCTCATTTTTGTCATTAGAGGTCTGGAAACCTCGAAAAAAAAACAGGTTTAAACCAAAATTTTTGTGCGGTTTGCTATACGATAAGCCGTTTTCGAGATACAATGCTGTTGAAAGTCGGACATGCACCGAATGACCTTAGAATGATGGTGAACACTCAACTGTCAACCCCCTATACATTGAATAACCAAGCGTATGATTCAGAGCAACCAACAACCAAAATTTGAAAGAAAAATCCTTATCAACAGAGATAATTGCGACACGGACGATGGACGGACAGGCGGATAATAGACAAATACAAATTTGTAATTTACAAATTTTCTACACTATGCTACACTATGTTCGGCTGATACTTAAGTAAGCCGAATTTGTGTAGTATGTGTCCGGTCGAACTGTCCTTCATAAAATGAATCAGTTACAAATACGCTAGATTTAGTGCAGTAAAATCAACTACATTTATACCCTACATATATGCTACACTTTAGTTCCTCTAACTGATCTGTATTTACAGACTAACCTGAAGGCAGCGTATGTCGTAATGAGCAGAGTCAGGCAGAGCAAGGACAAGGCCCGTAACACATGGCCGGTGATGTACAGGCTATGGACATAGGGGAAACCCTGGGGACAAATCATCAGTAATTTCCGTTATGTCCAGTTAAGTAAACACACAAACATATATACAAAATCACAGCCGTCTCAAGCTAGCCCATCAGGACCCGTACAATCTCAGACTCAGCCGAGGAATTTCAGGTTTGCTGGATAATGAGCATGTACAATTATATCAGATGTTCTTTCATTCATTCATTCATTCATTCATTCATTCATTCATTCATTCATTCATTCATTCATTTATTCATGCATTCATTCATTCATCTATTCCCTTCGCCCCATTCCTCGAACCTGTCCCGAAGTCTATCCTTTCATCGATAGCTGAATATACATTTATACCGTGGTTTCGTACGAACGATGTTTCTCGAGTTTCTTGTTGTGCGAGTGGTGTTGCCAGAAAGGTCTAGAAGGCTGATGTAACACATAAATATTTTACTTCATTCCTTTTTTTTTCTAGAGCAATCTTCCAGAATTACCCTGTTCAAACAAGTGTGCAGCGCTTATCTGCTAAACTATGCTATAGACCGGACGATAAAGGTCACATGTGATGAATATGCGCAAACCGTGGCAGTTAAATACCGGATTAGCCGGAGTAAGATTGTTTCGACGAATTGAGTTACCTTGGCAGGGTAAGTTCCCGAAAATACTCGAAAGAAGAGTAGCGGGCGAAAAAGAAGATGCTCATGATTGTCCGAATGTTCATGAAGTAACAGTGTGATTAGCTAAAGGGTTCCACGAGACGAATGTTAGTTTGGAGTCTGAAGGAAACCCACTAAACATGCGGCGACTTTGTTGCGCGAAATAATCCCTGTTGCGTAGTTAAAGAAGCTTTTTGAATCTGTCACTAAAGTTTGTGAAGGGCTGGCTGGATTGTGGAAAGTCCACATATTAGTTACTGTACAGTTGAAAACTGACATAAGACCTGTTCTGGAGTAATGGAAATTCATCATTCTTGCTGTTTCCTGACCTGGAAGCACCGTTACACAGTCACTCAGAATGGTTGTTACATGTGCTGTTGCTGAGGGATTCTGCGAGCCGCCTTCACATTGGAACATCCTCAGTGAAGAAACCTTTGGCTGTATGAAAACCTATCTCTAGTAAATCATGTGCACTCGATACACTACTGTTCAAAAGTAAGAGACTTCATTACGTACTTCGTGTGAACATTCCAGGACCATTATTCCTGACTGGAGGACAGCAAAATGTCCCACAATTGCATACTGGGTCATCACATTGGATACAATGTGACATTTTAGGATATACTGTCTTGTACCGGATAAATACACTAGTGTACGTCTTTTCGTACATAACTAAGCAACTGTCACAGTAGATGTGCATTATTGTTTTTTTGTGAAATCAATTTTTCATTCACCATTTAAGACAGTTTCATTTTTGTAATAAATAATGTTATTTTGATGTGGCGCGTTTGCCTTCAGTTTAGGAGGCCATTCTGAAAGTGGATTACCGACTGTAACAACCGATGTAAATTATATACAAATTATATGTAAATTGAGGTAATGCAGTCTTTCCTTACATCATTCGTCTAATAACTTAGACCCCAATATCAATTGAGGTTTCTACCAACAATATTTTGATTTTTAATGTTTTTAGAAAGCATTCTGCATTCATGTACGGTTATTTCTACCCTTGGCAAGGTAAGCTTTTTTGATACTTCTGCATTAATGAAGTATATACTCACGAGAAATTCGACGAGGGTCGGTGGTGGTCTCGATGTGAACGGTTTCACTCGAGTTGGCGGCAGCCACCACTACATGAAAGACAAACAGCCATGACACAATGGGATGCCAGAAATCAGACATGGAACGACTTCTTTTAAGCATACTAAATGTGCATGCATCGTTGTATGCAACGTTTGAAAGAACATAAAGGAAAACGGTGGATTTAGGGCCTTCGGTTGAAAGCAAATAATTTTCTTTCATGAAGAAATACAATCTTTCAGAAACTACATGCGATGGTAGTGGTACAACTTTCTCGGGTACGAAGTGCATTTATGTGGCATAATTTATAGAAAATTCAATTGTGTCATAACACGAAATCCAGAAAAAGAAAAAAATCGACGAGGGTCGGTGGCGGTCTCAATGTGAACGGTTTCACTTGAGTTGGAGGCAGCCACCACTACACGAAAGGCAAACACCCATGACACAATGGGATGACAGAAATGTGATATCTTTCATGAAAAAATGCAATCTTTCAGAAACCAAATGCAATGGTAATGCTATAACCTTCCCGGGTACGAAGTGCATTTATGTGGCATAATTTATAGAAAATTCTATTGTGTCATAACGTGATATCCATGGCTCCTCTCCACTGACGGAACCTCACTTGTGTGTGATACATATTAAATCATAGCCGGTCCTCCGCGTTATAAACAAGCTTCCTCCCAGTTCCGTCTTTTTAGCGCCATGGCATTATGGCCATGCATTTATATATAATGTGTTTGTATTATCTCTGCAGGTCTGGACCCGGGGTCTGAACTTACATGGAACATGGCGAAGGGGGCAAACAATCCTGACCACCTGCACGAACACGTGATGACATCTCCAGACACTTCCACAACAGAGCACGGATTGCTGTACCATGGGAAAAAGATGAAATCTGGATCCGACAGAGGTAAAAAATATATAGTTTAAACCTTTTCGTTGAACATCCTATGTGCCATTAGACTCAAATGTGGAAATTAAGCTGGGGGATATTGAGCTGCACTTATTTCATGTTGCTTCTTTAAAAAAACAAACTCTGATGTCGATGGTTCTTAATTGTGTCATCTGTACGTAAATGTCAGTAGATCGCCACAAAAAAATAAATTATGTTCGCTTAAATACATATACATTTAAATATCACACTTGCTTTAATGGTACATTGGGATGGTATTCGTCCAACAGTTAAATTTTAATTCCGAAACGGATATATCACCTATGCAGATTAGGTAGAGGTGTTTATTAGCCTTGTGTTATTTCAATACAGAAAAGGAACATCAATATAAGTCCTTGGTTTAAAGCTATCACAAATCACAAAAATGTATTGTGATTACGTTATCTGCCAAAACAGCCATCACTTTATATTGTACCTGCCCGGGATACGCCTGAATACACACCGTACCAAAGTATAACAAAAAATAAAAAAAAACTTGGCCTTCAACTACATGTAAACTGCAAAACTTGTTATACTATTAGTGTAAACTTTCACTGTGTTAAGTGTACGGGATAACTCTTTACATGTCATGATGATGATAAGGAGGAGTGGGAGGAGGAGGAGGTGGAGGAGGAAGATGGGGAGGAAGGTAGTAGTAGGAGGAGTAGGAGGAGGAGAAGGAAGAAGATGAGTAGTATCAGGAAGAAGAAGAAGAAGAAGAAGAAGAAGAAGAAGAAGAAGAAGAAGAATACTCTGTAAACCACTTACTCCAACGTAAATACATCTAAATACATACAAGGTTACATACCGGACAATCTGCCCCACTGTTTGGCACTGGCACATATGTAACCGGCAGGCTGCAACGGTGAGCAGAGGGGAAAATACAGTAAAAAGAGCCACATTTTCAGGAGACTTGAATGCCATTAACACTGTATGGTTAGCTGTCTCTTCATTGCTATGGAAGTCCTGAACGGCCAACACCTTTTTGAAATAAAATTTAGAGCCCTGATCCACCACGACAAATATTTTTTCCGAACCAAAATATGTTGTATACTAGTGCAAGGTGTAGCCTGATGTTATATGATTAGAACACGATTTTAAACACTTAGTTGCAAAAGGTAGAACGTATACATAGTGTACTTAACCCTGGGTCCCAAATTTTGGTCCGTTTCGCTCTACGACAAGCCGTTTTCAGTATATTTTTTTCGGAAATCGGAAATGTACCAAACGAGATTAGAACAAAGACCTCAGAATACTTACTACTGTCAAACGCGCCTTGTATGCACTGTATAGCTACCCCGCGAGGCGCGAAGTTTGGTCTGTTTCGCTCTAGGCCAGCAGGTTTTAGCATACAACATTTCGGAAAGAGGAAATGCCCCAATGATCCCAGAAAAATTAACACTTGCGTCAAAAATACACCTTGTCGCACGTGCGTTTGTGAGCAGTAAAGGTTGGTGGGCACTGAAGATGGTCAAGGAAAAGTCACGGAAGCCCTGTGGGGATCCCCCATGATTATTTGGGGAAGGAACGAGATTGATGTGTGAAAGTGACGGGCTGAAAGTAAAGGATTGTTTTAATGGGATGAAGTGTTCTGAACATTAACATAATTACACGTATGCTACAAAAATAGTGATTTATACATTAGGAAAAGCGTCTTTGGCATGGAGTATATAAAGGCGAAGCGGTGCACGGCCAATGAGAGTCGTGTGATAAAGAAGACTCGATTGCTACAGCCCACTACTGTAATGAGTCTGCTGAGACTTTATGGGGCGATATAGTGACAGTGGATGAACTATTTCCATTTGAGACCAGGGTTTAACCATTGTGAAAAAGACCGATGACTCGAGTTGATAATAGAGTAATGTGACACTGTGGGGGATTGTGACATATCAGACAGTTCAGAAATATCTAAACTTAGGCAAGAACTAGCCGTTGGGTGAATGAATCATAATGTGTAATTCTTACAGCTGTGTATAGAGCTGGTTCAGGAGTATAGCCACCCCTCTACATTCCAAGTTTAATAGGCTGGAGAAACAGAAGACGGCCAAGAGAGGTTGCTATATGCCATATGGTGTGAGGATCACTGCGATAGCGATTCCGGGTCGTCTCTGTATGATCTAGAACCAATCCCTTTCGTGTGCACAGTATGTGCAAGTAAGGGCTCCGAGGTTTCAGGAACTCTCATTCACACACAATAACTATGTCGCATTTCCATAAAAATATCAAGAGCATTTACCTTGGTCTCAGAAAACAACACTCTTGGTACAATCGCAACGCACAACTCTCTCTCTCTCTCTCTCTCTCTCTCTCCCTCTCTCTCTCTCTCTCTCTCTCTCTCTCACCGATTCTACTGGCCATATTTACCATATCTACTTCGCTTTCCATGCTTGCCGAAAACCGGATGTCGACGTCAGTTCCAGAAAGACCCCAGTCGAAAGGTGACGTCATAGCCACATCCTGTCTCCTCGAAGTCACGTACAGCAGTGGACCTAACATGGCGCAGAGCTCAAAACATCGCTCGTTGATCAGATCGACGCCGAGAAATCCGTCGGGAACAAATCTCTTGCGCCTGATCGATCCGGAAGGCTCCACTTCCCCAGA
>JAAUYG010173314.1_pt1 | contig 12843 bp, 12 predicted proteins | sample 7278091 | NCBI WGS metagenome assembly JAAUYG01 (sample SAMN14350201, study PRJNA611818) | marine sediment metagenome | isolation source: surface marine sediment (0.6m) | place: French Polynesia: Moorea | collected 2018-08
CGGTCAACCAGACCATACCAATTCATCCTGGTCCATGCTTTTCAAACTGATCCATCTGTCAATCAGGTGAATCCTATATGCCATATAGCATACATTAAATTTGTTAAAGAATGTTTGGTTACACCTAAAATTAAATTAATTATTTTTCTAAGTCATGATTAATAGTAAATAGTTAAATTAGATATTATTTCACCTCGGAAAAAATACTTCCGCAATATATTTTGGCTAAAGAAAATTACTTGTGGCTAAAAGAATTTCTGGGTCTTTAGCCACAGTGGCTAAAGGGATACTTTGGTTAGAGCACACCCAGTGTACTATGATTCTATAGCATGTATACAGTGGAACCTAATTTGTAACCACTTCAGATTGACCACTTCCTAGCAGTACAAAACCTTATTTTCAATGTTACGGAGCCTCACAGATAAGATCACCTCACAATTAAAGCCAGTTTTCAGCAGTTCAATCTTGGTATTCGTACTGTTAGGTTCCGCTGCATCCTTTTGTAAATGGGTTAATGCTGATATCTCATTGATAAAATTATTTTTTCAATCTGTTTCTGCCAGTGCCTTGGAGAGGTCGTGCTCCCACTCTAAAGGAGACAAACATGGCCCTCGATAACCTCGTGCAGCAGCAAGGCTCTAGGAATGCGGGAGAGAGACGCAGCGAACCCAGCAACCTTCCCTTCAACACGCAAGGAAACTCCCAGGACCATCACCAAAAGTATCCAGGAGGATATCCAGACCAGCCAGAGAGGTGTCCAGAATGGAGTCACGGACAACCGGAGCAACCTGAACGATTGACAGGGACAGCAGGAAAAGGTTTTGACAGAGAACAGAGATATGCTGAAACAAGCAAAGAATACACTGGAAAGGAAGAGCAAGACTTTAGAAAAAGGTATCGAGAAGCACAGGAAGAAAACAGATCCGATGACAGGTACAAAAGAAGGCAAGAGCTGCTTGGAAAAGAACAAGAAGAATATGTAGAAAAAGGAAGGCAAGGATTTAAACAGAGGTATCAAGAAGCACAGGACAAAGAGAGACCACATGGAGAACGAACACCACACATTGATGACGCTAAAGGTGGATGGCATCATTCGGTCCAAGGTTTTCTGGATAAGCTAAAAGGCAGTCTACAGCAGGAAAGGGCTGGCCCCTCACGACAACCTTACGGTGAGCGCCATGGCACCGAAGCATCCCCCAGAACACCCGAAGAACCACCTCCCAATGCTTTGTCACTAAAAGAGGAGCGACTTGGAATGGTACCTGCACCCAAATGCCAAAGGCCCGAGTCACCAACACAGCAGCAGCTCTCTCAGGATGATGAGACAGATGAAGACAGTGGATGGAGATCTTCGCCCAGCTGGGAACACAAAGAGAGAGACACGATAGAAAGGATGCCACAAGCATTTATCATGCCCATTCTTCCTATCCTACCTCTGACGATGAACCAGGCACCAGCAGAACCCATGCAAGGTGACATTATTTTACTGTAGTAGTATGTCTAGCCCACTAGTGTAAAGAACATTCCTTAACATGATGATCCTTGCATATTTAATATGCTAAATTGGTGTATAAAGTAAAATAGAAATAAGTAGTCCCTCCAATAATAGAGGCCACCCTCTCTAATAAGGCCATAGATCTTTTCTGGTACTGCTATTAATGTATTTACTTCTCCCCTCGCCAAAGGCCACCTCTCAAATGCGGCCACAGTTTCTTAGCAAATTGGGTGGGTGGCCTAATTACAAAAAGGCAACTGATTCAGTTTTGGGGCACCTGGCCAATTAATTTTCTTTGGATCATAATCACATTGTGGTATTTATGGGTCTTTGTAGCTTTCTACTATGAAGAATATGCCTGAGGATGATGATCCTTGCATAAGTAATATCATGCTAAATGGCATCTAAATCTAAGACCAATATCAGTTTGGGGCCTACTGAGTATATAGCTTTCTTTGGATCTATATCATATTGTGTTACGTCTAGCCCACTAGGATGTCTCAACACGATGATCCTTGTTAAATGTGGTAATCAGTACATAAATTTACTTTAATTGGGGCCTTCTGGGCAAGGGATTTTCTTGGAAATGAATTATATTGTAGTGTTGGATGTACTTAATATGATAATTAGTTAATAAATTATCACCCACTGCATCCTTTCTCCCTTCCATCCCACCCCCACAATGCCATGCATGTAGCACACTACTTCCCTGAATTACAATGGTTTTGCTAATGCATCCACTACCTGTTTTAAAATATCAACTTATCTTAGAATTTTTCTCCTGCATGGTCACATTCATATTCACCTAAATACAGATACATAATACTTTTATACATAGATAATACTTTTATAACACTTTTAACACCATCCTATCTGGTCTTCCTTTGCCTTGAAATCCTGGTTGCTTTATCCATAATTAAAAAAAAAAAATTAAAAAATAATTTAAAAGTTGCATCAAAGTAACTCTTTCATGACCTTTACCATGTTTACCCTACTATATAATTTGGACCTATTGTAAAGCCTGTTTGTGACCATAATTGTCTTTTGTTCTCTAACAGATGAACCCAGCACGCCCATTCAACTGGAACATCTGGAAGAACAACCAACCAGAAGTCTGGCTTCCCCGAATGGACATGTTGGTGAACCCAGGTCAGACGCCGGCACTGACACAGACGACGTTGGGCCCATTTTGTGGTGTGCAAAACGATTCTGTGGCTTTAACACGTACAGCGACTCTGAATATGTCCGTCACGAAAGGCAGTGCGGAGGGACTATGACAGTCCAATGCGCATTATGCAAGCTCTTTTTCCCATCTATGAAGCAATTTTCAACACACCAGCAAGAGGCTCACAAGATCTCTGAGATTTTACTGTGTGCAGGTCCATCATGTAACTTTAAAACTGTGGTGATATCGGAAATGGACAAGCACCAGGAGATATGTCACTCGAATGTGAGGGTGCAGTGTCCTCTGTGCAGGCAGGTGTTCCCCAGCTTACGCATCCTACGGATACACCATAAAGAGGATCATGCTGCTCGCAGCCCAGAATTTAGCTGTCTGTTCGAAAACTGTGAATTCACTACCACGACTCGCGACCTCCTTGAAGGCCACATGTCCAAACACCAGGAGCCGATCTTCTGCGACATCTGCGAGGAGCGTTTCTCGAGTAAAGAAAACATGTGGGTTCATCAGGCAAGGTTTCATTCAGAGTTGAAAAACGTCTTAAAATGCATCAAATGCGATTTTGTCACGGTGGATATAGTGCATTTTGGGACACACCAGTCGCAGTGCGTCGTGTTCTGTAACACCTGCAAGGCTGGCTTCAGGTCCTCAGAGCAGGTTTGGGCACATCAGGCTCAAGCTCACCCGCACCGAGTGGCGGTGCTCTCCTGTACGCCCCCCTGTGATTTTGTCACTGTGAGCAGATCCCACCTGGAGCAGCACCTTGCGGCATGCCCCCGAGCTGTTGCTATGACGAAAAGGGCAGCTAACCACAGCGGATCACCACACGCTACAAACCCTATGACGAAGAATAGGCAGCGTTTCCGCTGTGTCAACAAATGCGGGTTTGAGACTGATGTACTTCCTCAACTTCATCAACACGAGGATAGATGTCGTTCTGAGGTGGAGGTGCAGGACCACCAGGACCAGGACGAAGAGAGTGTGTTTCAGTGCTCTCTCTGCTCGATCACCCTCAAGTCGGAGGAGGACATGTGGATCCACCTCGCCAGGGAGCACGGCAACATAGTGGGCGTTCTGCGCTGTGTTGGCTCATGCGATTTTGTCACCACGGAGAAAAGCCACCTGAAAGAGCATGCAGCATCCTGCACTGAAGTCTTGCAATATCATAGAGACGTAGAGGCCATTAGGGCGCTGACCATGTAATACATATATATCAACATGTGCCTTTTATGAATAGATCATGTAGATAGATGGATAGAAAGTTTATTTCACACTTTCAACATATTATTCACAATGCATGTATAAGTTTACATCGAGAATTTGAGATGCTTTTAGGTTGAAAGTGTCAGTCATCCAGATAGAACAATTGTCTAACAAGCTGGATGCCTTAAATAAAATTTACAAGTAATATTGAAATTCTGCTATTTTTCTCATGAAGAGAGTAAGATCAGCTTTCAAGTAATATCTTTTTAAGAGAGTTTCTTTAAAGTTTTTTTTAAAAGTTTTAACACTTTTACTATCCTTAATACTGGGTAATGAATTATATGGAGTGGCACCAGTGATTGTGATGGTTTTAGACTCAATATATTGGTTTTTTGTTTTCTTTATATGTATCTGCTTTCTATTTCTAGTAAATATGTTATGAATATTTTCTGTTAACATAACAGTCAGAAAAACATTCTGGCAAATTCCCATGCTGATGATTATGGAAACTTTTTTTTTTGGTTGTTGTTTGTATTTATATGTGTTGTTACTGTTAAAAGATGACCCCATAAAGAAAAACTGACAGCATTGATGCTGTGGTTGTTAGCGTATCACAGACATCGAGATTATTGTTTAGCAACCTTAACATAAACAGTGATACATAAGGTTATAGTGGGTAGGTTATGATCTTAAGTTTTCAGCTGAAATATAACTGTTATAACAAATATAACACATTACTGTGATGCACAGTTCTCACGTATGTTACCATTGTTTACCGGTACTCCCAAAAAAATTACCTAGTATGTACACATGTAGGGCCCCACATGGGTAAAAAACAAAGTGTGACATGGCCACTTTAAAAGTTGTAGAATCTGACTTGACCCTTGATAAAAACTGTAGAACGTGTAGAAAGTGACGTAAAAATCTTATAAAAATTGTCGAACTGACGTTGAAATTTTATAGAAAATGAAGATCGACGTGAATGTCTCATAGCATATAATTATAATATCAGTATACATATATAAAAATATTTATAAAGGTGAAGTGATGACATAAAATTCTTATAAACAGTGACACGAGACACAGGTAAAACCAATAAAAAGTGAGGTGTGACACAGCATGAATTATTTGGACCCATGTAGAGCCCTACATGTGTCGTGTGCATACACCAGTCATGCAGCATTCTTTGCTTTGTCTGCCATTTACATAAAAATCTCGACATGAATGAACATAGATCACAAAGATAAAAGAGCAGGATTAGGCAAGATTGGTTTGAAGCCCACTGATGGCACTTTTGAAGAAAAAAAAATTACTATTTTTGTGAGGTTATCGTTGCGCTTAGAAATTGTTGTGGCATCTGGCTTGATTGCATTTAAATTAAAGCTTTGAAATTCAAGGAACATGTTTGTATGCATTGTAGTTAACGGTTTATAGCATTGGCTCTGTGTGTGCAGTGTAAAATATAATACAATAAGCCCTCTCCTTAACATATTCAAGACAGAATATTCTATGATATCATACGCATATGTTAGAGTTACCTTAAATAAAAGGCATATCGGAAATTTAGAATCAAAATTGGGTGTATTAGTCAAATCATTGGGACATAAAAAAGATAACCCTGCATCTCGAAAAGTGTAATGCAGTCTAATTTTTAGTGATGGTGCAGGGCTAGTGTCCCCACAAATTATGAGCTCCAGAATTTACTGACCCGATTTTATTCAATATCAATAACCAAATGCACTGTATAAATGAATTTCCATGTCTTGGAGAACCGCACACAGAAAAGCGCTACTGTCAGAATCAGTTAAATTATTTAAGTTATATAAAAATATATAATTTATTTGTGTTACGGATTTACTGAAATTTGATATTGCATGCCGTTAGTTTCATTGCATCGGTGCTCAGTGTTGGGCTAGAGGACTACGTAACTACTTCAGGAGACCATACATTTCTCATCTCCCAAATGAGCTGCTTCCAAACTGCTCCAATTACATTTGATGCTAAGGACAGCTGGCTGCTTCATGTGCTTAGCAATGTGATGGCCTGTGCTGCTTAGCATTAATGTCAAATAATATGTAGTTGTGCCTTGTTTGGCAGCCGTTGGGAAATGAGCTCAGCTGAGGTGCTGTGAACTGGCCTATTGAATGTGCACAGGTAGAGAATTATACTACTATGGCTGTAGTATGTTTAAAGTTAATGAATTATGCCATGGTGGTGTATTTATTTCACATCAAGGGTTGTCTCGACGTAATATCAATATGTGCAAAGCTAATTATTTTTTTTTCACTATGGCAGTATATATCCAAGCGTATTCCACCTCATGGGTTGCCTGTATGTGAGGTAACAATGGTTAATGAATTATTACATGTATTAAGGGCTATCGCACGATTTCAATGATTTATTTTTGTATGGACCAGTCCGAATGCAGCTGGTCCATACAAAAATAAATCGTTGAACACGTGAGATAACGCTATTATTATATACCTGTTACTTTAGAAGTACCGGTAGCTACTTTTAGAACATGTTCCATGGTATTCAGTCATATTTTACACAACAAAGGCCATTTTGACCATGTTGACATGGCATCACTCCCAATGTTTTTCCTTTTCATGCCTGTAGGGCATATAGCAATGGCCTGGGACCTTGGTAATGCAGCCAAAACAAACAATAAGATTATGTAAAGATAAGAGTGCACAGTCATGCATCTTGGCTTTTGGCTGAAAAGCTGGGTCAGGGTCAGACTGTAATAAACAAAGATCATCGTTTGATAAAGATATTTATTACACGATCATCCCAATGGTAAAATATAGGGAAAGTTTTCAGGTATGTCCTAATATGTGACTATCACGGCAATCCACCCGGTGTATTGACTTCAATCTAGTCATCATTCAGTGTACAGGGAAGGCTTCACACATTGCCGATACAAGGTACTAATGTTTAGTTTGGGCAGATGTTTGCATGAAACATGTGAAAAGCAACAGAAATATTAAGTGGCCAATTATAATTTTAGGATAACACATATGCCACGCATTGTTACTCATGCATGCATATGTTATGCAATAAAGCTATATTTGGAATAACTGTGTCATGGGATATTGTTTTCTTGGGAAAGTTAACTTTTAATTTGGACATTTTAATTTGTATTACCATGTTACACATGATCAAAAATGAATGTTCTTTCATACAGATATCACTCTGCCAAAAGATTTAGTTTGGTCATGAATTAAGCCAAAAGGATCCTAACTTCAAGATGTAGCTAAATTATGATCGCAAAGTGCAGACTGGGTATGAAAATATAACGGATGGCTTCGATTTGATTAAAACTCAAGTTTCATTATGACTCAGTTAATGGAAATTGCCATTGAAAATTAATAAATAATCTAGGACAGATTTTCTGGTTAAGTTACTCACTTTTCACGAGTGTTATAAAGTGTCTACTTCCTGTTTGCTGAAACTGTATAGTGGCATCAAGCATCGACCATGTTTTCAGTAAATTGACATACCTTCAAGCTTTTACACTGATAAACCTGTGTTTCACTTCAGAAATACTGATGTTGTCTATCCGTCGGGGTCAACAATGACCATGACTCCAGGTCAAGTGGATGGTCTGTGTCTGTAGGTCTGAAGATGACGAGAGGCCAATTCGGGCCTAGAAGGCTCGCCCACACATTGGGCAAGCGTGGGCGGGGGCTGTACACGTTTCTGCTGTGCCTCAGCAGTGCGTCGCTTCTCAGCGGCACGGACACTTGTGAATATTTTGCTATGCCAGGCTGTGCAGTTGGTAGCAAGCTGCTCCCAATTGCTAACGTTGATGTTCAGGTCCTGGAGGGAAACTTTGATGTAGTCTATGTAGTGTTTCTTCTGCCCTCCGACTGATCACTTGCCTTCACACAGTTCTCCAACAGTAGCTGTTTGGACAGTCGGCTGTCTGTCATTCTGGCAACGTGACCAGTCCATCTGATCTGCTCTTGCAGTAGTAGGGAGTGGATGCTAGGAATGCCGGCTTGATCCAAGACTTCCGTGTCGGGAGTTTTGTCCTGCCACTTGATGCGGAGGAGTCTACGGAGGCAGCTCAGGTGAAATCGCTTGGGCTGTTTGGCGTGTCTGCTATAGACAGTCCAGGTCTCCCAGGCGTAGAGGAGAGTGGTCAACACTACCGCACGGTAGACCTTCAGCTTGGTGATGAGATTGAGTCCTCTCCGCTCCCAGACAGTTTACGGAGTCTTCCAAAGATGGAGCTGGCCTTGGCAATCCTGTTGTTGATTTCTGTATCAATGTTCACCGCTCTTGAGAGTATGCTGACCAGTAATTGAAGCTGTCAACAGCACGAAGTTTATTGTGTACCCTCACTGTAATGTGTGGGTCCTTGTAGGGCAGTCCTGGGACAGGCTGGTACATGACTTCGGTCTTCTTTGTACTTAGGTGAGACCGAAGTTGTCGCAGGCTCTTGAAAAGCCGTATATTTCCTGTTGCATCTTCTGCTCTGGTGTTGAGGGCACAATCGTCAGCAAACAAAAGTTCTCTGACGACAGTCTCCTTCACCTTGGTGACAGCTTTCAGACACCTGAGGTTGAGCAGTCCACCGGCAGCCCTGAACCTAATGTGTTTTTTTTTGTAGGCAGTCAGGGAAGGCATCTGTGAGCATGGCTGAAAAGACCATAAATACTGATAAACACCTTGTAATGGGCCTGTTATCTGCCTTAACCCTCTGTTGCAGAGTTACTGCAATGCACTGATCATGCAGATTATAGATAAAAAACAAGAATGTCCCCAGTCTATTGTCTCTTGCTGTAGCCTTACTCTGGCCCGACATTTTGACTCCATGCATAGAAAGTTATTCAATGATGGGCACTTGGTCAATGGCATTCTGGATGCCAGCAGATGTATATGTGCCAGAATCCAATTATTATATTCCTTCCTTAAGTCGGGTTTTATTAGATAGAGCATGGAGAGCGTACCCCCAAGTACCCCCTCCAAATTATATGATTTGAACCCAGTGTGGTGTTGAAAAAAAAAACATTGGCAGGCGGTTTTAATTTGGATAGAGCATTGAGAGAGTATCCCCAAGTAGCCCCTCCAAATTATATGATTTGAACCCAGTTTGGTGTTTTTAAGACCAGGAGAAAACAGTACACTCAGTCTTGGGTTAATGAGAACTTTTATTTACGCTAAAAACGGCAGCACATAAGAGCAAAAGTGCCCACTCTGCCCACAGTCTGATTTAAAAAAGATATACAAGATGTGAATAAGACCGAACAATGGTAACTTATACAGTACATCATGATAATGAACGCTAAAGTTGAGCAAACGTGTTCCCAAGGGTGCGGGTGGGAGGGCCGCAACTAGCAAAAATGCCACGATGGCAGGCAGTCAGCTGTTTATATACTGGCGACTGGATATGGTTGACTGACCGTGCTAGAGTAAAGCGACACAGCCCACCGGCCCCTGTTAACTACCTGATCTCAAAATGCCCGCGAGGTTTAGGACTACGAAAAAAAAAAAAAAAAACATTGACAGGCTGTCGAACAGTAATTTGACCATGATTTGGGTTAGTTGAATTTGATTAACCGAAAACTTTTGAATTTTCATGAAGGCTGCATAAGATTAACTTTTGAAAACAATTCCATCTGCTGCTTCTTACATCTGGTACTATTTCCACTTGGAGTGAGAGTAACAGACATGTAAACAATAGGCCACCGATGATGATAACCTCAAGCTGTCGAACAGGTGGGAATCCCAGACGGATTAATGTACACTGCAGTGTGATGTATCCACCCACTGTGTTGGCTAAGCCTCAGGCTATCCACCAGACCCATTCTAAGCAAGCGACCATAGAGGCACAAGACCTAAAAAGAAGATTGGTGCAACAGTAGGCATGGTTTAAGGATACATCAAAACAGAGTGTTTCCATCCTGGAGATGAACAAGATGGGACCACCTCTTCCACAGGGTACATCGCTTGGGCATGTGTTTCAGTCTGCACTGCCAACTACTGTGTCTATGGAGATCCCAGTGCAAGTGTCAGATGTCCTAGAAATTTGGCGGCCTCGCAGGAAGGAGTGATGAAATCAGCACGCCCACCAAAAGTATTAAAAGTTGCTGGGACATCAGAAGAAATGAGTGGCAGCCACTGTGGTGGAGCTGACCAGCCAGTTGTGCCATTGGACAACAGAGAAACAACTCTGATGATACGGCGAGGATGGATAGGATGAAGCACAGATGGACAGAAAACCCAGAGAGGAGTGTCACAGAACCCTTGCCCACAGGGGTATGGGCAATGGTAATCAGGAATGACATACATTCGGCCAGTGTGGATTGGATGGACTATATAGAACACCAGAAGATTCTGACCACAACTAGACCATGGCCATCATGGACAGATGAGAGGTGATCTGGAGCCCACCAGGAGCCTACGTTGAGACCTGCAGCTCAGAATCAACTGGTCAAAATGGATGAGTTTAAAGGAAAACTGACAAATGACTGCCCAACTTCATATATCAAGTTGAGGAATTGCTGCCTTCCGTGGATAGAGGGAGACCAAAATTTGCTGCAGGGTGCAGGTACATTTGAGAGGGACCTTGCTAGCTTACTTCACGTGCACACCGTTAATTGAAGGGCATACACAGTTAATTGAAGGACCTGCTAAAGCGGTTCCAACTGTGGGATCTGACCGTGTCCTACAAAGCCCAGTTTGTGGGTAGACACAGGAAACATCAGGACGGTGTTTACTTCTGTGCTGAGATATTACAGAAACTGACCGACTTAGCCTGGCTCTATCTTGATCTAGTGGCACCCAAATAAATCATTACTGATTAATTCCTTACAGGGCTGGACAATTCATAAGCTGTGACTTAAGTGACTACTACTGCATCCAGATGCATAGAGGATCTGCCGTGTATAGCCAGATCACTGGAAGTGGTCACCAATGAGGAAGCTAGCTGCTCACGGGCATGAAAATCCACGGCACAAACCAGATTTGTGCTGAAGTATATTTGGACACTGAAACTGCAAGACTGGTGGAACAGATTATAGCCAAGTTGGAAGGGAATGCTAGAGCTAGTAGAGAGTCCAAGTGGTGACCTTCCACTCCAGGACTGAAGGTTGAGAAGCATGGGGTGGAAGGAAAAGGGAGTCACCTGCCCATACAAAATCTAATGATATATAGGGCTTGTGACGAGTCACTTACTGGTGGAAGCAATTCTCATAGCAGAGATGGGCCACCACAGCATAAGACCTATACAGCCTGTCGACTAAGACAACACACATCACACTGAGGAAAAGGCTGGTCTAAAGAGACCCCTATGCCCAAACTAGCTTTAAATTGAGTCAGGGTCATTCCCCAAGCTCCGGAAGTGACCAGCAGGGCCTGTACTATTCACAGTGATTCCATTCACCCTACGCAACACCACAGCAACCTTGGAAAGACTCACGAAGTTGAACTTGAAGGGATGCCATGAGTCTTTCAAAGGTTACTATAGGAAGTCGCAGTTCATGATTGTCCAGTCTTCTAAAGCACTGACCAGTAATACAGCTAGGCTAAGCTGGTCAGTTTCTGCAACGTCTCACCATAAAAGTATACGTCATCTCGATGTTTCCTGTGTAGTCCCCAAAACTGAGCTTTGTAGGCCATGGTGTCCCCAAAACTGAGCTTTGTAGGCCATGGTCACATCCCACAGTTGGAATCACTTGAGCAGAAGGTTCTTTAACTCTTGCAAATCCTTCAGCAGCAGTGGTGTGCCATTCAGGTAAGCTAGCATGGTTCCTCTCAGATGCACTTGGGCCTTGCAGCAAGTTTGGGTCCCATCCCATCCATGGAATGCGGCAATTTACTCAACTTGACTTATGAAGTTGGACAGACGTTTAACAGTTTTCCTTTAAACTCATGATGGCATCCATTTCAGCCAGTTGATTCTGAGCTGCCGGTCTCAGCGCAGTTGAAGCACAGAAGCACAAAATATCCCTACTGGGCCTCATATGTTAAGTACAGCCCTGTTCCCTTCCGGGTGCTCTCCTGTAAGGATGATTTTCACATGGAACATATTTCATGAGAGTTTTTCTCGTTACTATACTATAGTTTCAATCTTCTTAAAGGTATATATATTTCTGAGCCTGTTTAAATCCTTGGTCTTCTTGGCTCTTGAAAAAACACCAGTTGTTGCATAGTTTATTGTTTGTTGTACTGGTTGCTTTAGCGTTGTATGGAATATGCCTGGGATATTCGGCCATGTCATTTAATAAGCCACTTTACAGTACTGGTTGACAATCGCCTGTTGTCTGCGAGTACACTGAGTGTAGCAATATATATAAATATTGGAAACTATAATATCAGATGCCAGAATCTCTCCCCTGGGACTATTTTTTCCAGAAGACTTCTAACTATGGTACACACACAAGAAAGAAAAAGTGAATAACCTGAATATGACGTCATCATTTGTACGTGATGGCCCTCAGGTCATATCGCCTCCAGGGCGGCTTGTGGTGAACGCTTCATAGTCCTGGTTATACAGAGTGGATTTTCACGGTTTTATGAATATATTAGATTTCTTACAAATTTGCGAAGTAATTGCATTTCGTTCACGTATTGTTATGCCGTAGAAAGGAGATGTATATTTTTAATCACGCTGAAATAGTTACAAGGTATTGACTGGGTTGGTGGAGGGCTAAATAGGACTTTATTTTGAGCGATAATAAGTAAACAAGTATAACATGCATGCTAACGTTAGCCCTAAGTGACCTGGTGACTGTCTACCTTATATAGTCGTTGTACCTAAATTCGACGGTAACCTATTTTCTACGGTCGTAAAATATCACGTGATCACTGATGCACATCGCGTTCGTTGAACGAATTTTAGTGAACTTTCACAATATGCACATGTTTGGTTTTCATTTGAGGACATTCGAAACGAAACATGAGAAAATGTCAAGTAAAAAGTAGTTTTGAAATATTATGGAACAAAAAATACCCA
>JAAUYG010260897.1_pt1 | contig 12842 bp, 14 predicted proteins | sample 7278091 | NCBI WGS metagenome assembly JAAUYG01 (sample SAMN14350201, study PRJNA611818) | marine sediment metagenome | isolation source: surface marine sediment (0.6m) | place: French Polynesia: Moorea | collected 2018-08
CATTGATTGCCTTCGGAAACAGTCGAGCTTTGTGTGTGGCTTCAAACTGAGTTTGAGATTTTCCGTTTGTAGGAGGCTAAGAAGTGGCAGGAACGAAAAGAGGCGCTGGAAGCTGTGCAGAAATTGACAGAAAATCCAAAGCTGGAGCAGGGAGATTACCACGACCTCGTGAAAACACTGAAGAAGGTTTGTTCTTTCTCCCGTTTCTCCAATGAAAGGAATTTGTACACGAATTCAAGAGCATCTCTGTTGCAATTCAGCCCACTTTTCTTTGTTGCAGGTTATCACGAAGGATACAAACGTGATGCTCGTTGTGATAGCAGCAAAGTGTGTGAAGGGTTTGGCCGTCGGGCTGCGAAAGAAATTCTCGTCTCATGCACCGGGTGTAAGTGTCAACGAAGTGTTTTCCTTCGAAACGTGACGACCTGATCAAATGTGGTTGGAAAACCGGAACTTGATGCAAAACAAATTTGTCATTTCAGTGTGTTGACGCAATCGTGGAGAAGTTCAAGGAGAAGAAAGCAAATGTTGTTGCGGCACTGAGAGAAGCCATTGACGCCGTGTACCAAACAGTGAGTGGACAACAGATTTTCTGTGGCTTGTTTGGTGACGGCCATTCCAATTTCCATGTTGAGGGTTTCAACCAGAGGTGCTCGATTTATCTTTGCATGAAGATGAAAACTGCTTTGGTTTTCAGACAAGTTTGGAGCCGATCTCGGAGTCGCTGATCGAGGCGCTGGGGCACAAGACGCCGTCGGTTCGGAGTGAGACGGCGGCTTTCCTGGCGAGAAGCTTCTCCTTCTGCACGATGGCCACTTTACCCAAGAAGATGCTGAAGGCCTTCGTTGCGCCTTTGTTGAAGGTAACCGTAAAATTCTCCTTGTCTGAAATCGAATCCGCAGAAGCTGTGCTTTTTATGGCTGTCCCTGTTTCTGAGGTGCGCATGGTATGTGTGCGTGTTGCAATGTATCTGTCGCTCGACTTTTGCTTGAATAGACGCAAGATTTATTTTCGTGCAGACCATCAATGACACGACGCCGGACGTGAGAGAAGCATCGTACGGTGCCCTGGGCACCGCCATGAAGGTGGTGGGCGAGAAGCCCGTCATGCCGTTCCTCACAGACGTCGACGACATCAAATTGCAGAAGGTGGGACAACTCAAGAATTGTAGAGCGTTAACACAGTGCTTCGTTCAGAAATAGTGCATCGCGGTCTCTTTTGTTCAGGGTGATGTCAATGTGTTTTCAGATCAAGGAGTATGCTGAGAAGGCAGTTTTACAGGGTAAAGGCGCCAAAGCTGCACCAGCTAAAAAAGTAACGGCCCCAGCGCCGGCAGCGAAGACTGCATCGCGACCGACCACAGCGCCGTCTAAACCAGGACCGTCAAAAACGTCCAAAGCGGTACGTGCCGGAGAGTTTAGTCGATTTTCAGGCACCAACTTGTTGCCGTGTCTATGCATCAGTGGCTTTGTTTTGTTCTGCCTGTCTGGGCCATGCTGGCATTAGCTGCTTCTTATGTCAAATGTCTTTTTTGGAGCACTCCTGCTCACCTGTGTCGTGAAGTTCGTAGATTCAGGTTGAAAATTGAAAGACCAAGAAGATAGTTGCTGGTCTGCTTCAGTTGAAGTGATCCAGTGGGCCTTTGTTCTGTACTTTTTCGCATCTTCTTTCTCATTGCGCAACAGTGTTTTCTTTCAAATCGTCTTTTCGTCCCATTCTTTTTGGTTCGATGTCTCCGCACTTTTGATGCCATGTTGCAACTTCTTGACGTGCTTGTTACACCCACTTTGTGTTCTTTCTAGCCCGAGAAATCTCAGCCTGCAGCAAAACCAACGGCAGTAAGTATCACAGACCAATGCCTCTTCCTTTTGACATTTATTTGCATTGTTGATCATCTTGTGTGATTGTCTCAAAAGCCTCAGATCGATTCAGTTGTTCCACAAAAAAAAAAAAAAAAGAAAAAGAAAAGAAAAACGAGGAACGGAATCTCAAATTGACGAAGGAAAGTGACAACAACATCGTCAATTGACATTTATTTGCAGGGCAAGAAATCTGGTCCTGGGGCCAAAGCAAAGAAAGGTGCTAATGGGAAGGAGGAATTCAGCGAAAGTATTATTTCTGTAAGTTTTGTTTCTTCCCTTCCAAGAAGAAAACTTCCCCTGACGACAATGTCAATTCCTTGCACACGTGCGAAACGAAGATGGGTGCTGTTCACCAGCGTGTAATTTTATACAGGATGAATTACTGGAGGAGAAGGCCAATGAGCTGCTGGGCGAGGAGACAGTGAAAAGTTTAGCAAGCGCAAACTGGAAAGAGAGACTTGCAGGCATGGAAAAATTCAAGGAGGTACGTTCGTCCGCATTTGTTCTCCGTTTCAGCCAACCGCATAGATTTACAGTTTTGAGATCCAAGAACTTGTAGTGTACGATGATTCCTCGTTGAACACATGTCTGACCATGTGTCTCATCTTGCAGGTTGTCACACTGATGGAACCAAAGGAGATTCCTTGTCAAGTTTGCATCAGAACCATAGCCAAGAAACCAGGAGTGAAAGACAACAATTTCCAGGTTTGATTCTTTGTCGCAGGCCAGTTGTGTGAAAAAAAAGAGCCGTGTGAGTGAATACGGAATATGTTACACCGGTTGTTTTTACTGTGACCAAAGAGTTGCTGAACACAAAAAAAATGTCCATTTCTTCAGGTGCTAAAACTGAAGGCGGATTTGATTGCGCACGTCGCCAAAAACGGCAAGTTCAGCAAACAGTGCGCGGAGTTCGTGCTGGCCGACATGGTCGACAAGGCTGGTGACCCGAAGAACGGCTCGGCTATCCAGGAGGGATTTTCTTGCATGGCGGAGAACTGTGGATTGGAGTACATCAGTCAGAAAGTGGTCGTCTTGGCCTTTGAGCAGAAGAACCCGAAAAATCAGTCGGAAGCGTTGAACTGGCTGACCAACGCCGTGAAGGAGTTTGGTTTCAAGTGCGTACAAGATTACCGGTCTCCTATTTTCTCTGTCTGTCCTGTTTTCTCTGCCCTGGTTTCATTTTCACACACTGCTTTGAGACATGACATTACCTTGAACCTTTGTCAACTTTTAACGATGCGTTTATTTTGCAGAGTCAACGTGAAGCCGTTGATTCAGTACATAAAGAAAGCATTTGCTGCAACGAACCCGGTACGTACAGCACAATGACAAGTTACGAGTCATCTTGTTTTGTGCTTATTTCCTTGAAAAAAAAAAAGTTTCACCAAACAGCCAAACAATTCACTTGGTTGTCTCGTGTCTTCTCAGGCGGTGCGAACTGCTGCTGTCGGACTGCTGGGTGTTCTGTACATGTATATGGGCCAGACATTACGGGTTCTGTTTGAGGACGAGAAGGCCGCGCTGTTGCAACAAATTGATGCAGAATTTGAAAAGGTGATGAAACACTCTACTTTCCATGAATGCAACAAGAATTTTGTCGAGGAATTTTGAAAAGCACCATTGCAGTGTGCAACAGGAATGTTCACTGCATTATTGGTACATCTGTAGGTGAAGGGTGAGAAGCCGCCCGCTCCGTCGCGAGGCTTGTCGCCCGCGGAACAGGTGGAAGCTGATGAAAAGGACGATGACGACGCAGAGGCGGGCGTCAACGTCGCCGATCTAGTGCCGAGGAATGACATCAGGCAAGTTCTCAACTTTTCAAACTGAAAACGAAAAAAAAATATTTGCAAAAGGACTGGTGATTTTGAAAGAAAGAAAACATTTGCTATTTTATCTGTTTTCAGTGATAAGATCACGGATGAGCTGATCTCAGAATTGGCAGATAAAAACTGGAAAATCAGAAATGAGGGTTTGCAGAAAGTGACTGCTATTCTCAATGAAGCCAAGTTCATAAAGCCAAATATTGGATCATTACCAGAAGCGCTGAAAGCTCGACTGGGAGATTCCAACAAAATCCTCGTGACGACGACCTTGACCATTTGCCACACTATTGGTACGGCGGCTGGACCAGGTGTAAAGCAGCATGTACCTGTGCTGGGACCTGGGATCATTGCGAACTTTGGAGACTCGAAGCCGCAGGTACGAGCGGCAGCCAGTGCGTGTCTCAGCACGTGGGTGGAACATTGTGGACTCGCTGTGTTTGTGCAAGGTGAAATGTTCAGTGACGCATTGAAGCTGGAAAATCCCAACCTGCGAGCTGAACTCCTGGGCTGGTTGACGGAAAAATTGCCCAGTTGCAAAAAGCTTGGACCCGAGTTGAACTTGTGTGTACCTCATTTGTTTGCCTGCTTGGAGGATCGCAATGGAGATGTGCGAAAGAAGGCAGATGAAGCTATTCTTCCCTTCATGATCCACATTGGGTTTGAGTACATGGCCCGTCAAGCTGCAAAGCTGAAGGTACCGACTCTAAATTTTACACTTACTTTCTTTCGAATTGAACACATTTCAACGAAATCTAGAATGTGTTCTGACTTTGTATGTCATGCCTGCAGGGAACGTCAAAAGACAAAGTGATGAAAAGCCTGGAGACAGCGAGGCCCAACCTGCCAGCAAAGCCCGTGAAGGCGAAAGCTTCACGGCCAACAACAGCTCCAACCGCCTCAGTAGCCGGCAGTCAACCGGAATCAGACATCTCACCGGACGAACCTTCCGAATCGGAGTCAACTGCCTCGTCCGCGCCCTCCGCCAGTTCCAAACCCGTCGCTGTGCGCGGCAAAGGCAAAGGCGCCGCCGGGAAAAAGGTTCGTGTCAGCACATAGTCCACTGGAATTTGTCAAATGGTCATGGACTTCTTCCGGGCATTGTCACAGTCACAGACAAACATTAGATCTGTCAAGTAGTTTTCGCTTCAAAACAAAAACTGTAGAAAACAAAAAGATCTTTGTAATGTTTTGTAATTCAGCCTCCACCCACATCAAAGAGCAAGAAGGTTGAAGAAGAGGATTTGTCTCCGCCCCTGAAACATTCAAACGGGAAGAACCAACGGATTAAGGATGAGAAGAACCTGAAGGTAAAACATTTGACATTGCTAAAGTGAAAAAAAAAACAGTCGGCACAGTTAGTGATTTAGCCATTCAGTTGTGATGTATGACGCAGCTGCGAGTTTTGTTGTGCAGGCCTTGAAGTGGAACTTCAACTCGCCGCGAGCTGAGTTCGTGGAGCAGCTCAAGTCGCAGATGGAGGCGACTGTCAGTGCCGGCCTCATGGAGAAACTCTACCACAAAGATTTCAAACAGCACATCAAGGGCATTGAAGTTCTCATGAAGGTAATGGGGCACGTCATGATAGCTAATGCCAACTTCTCAAACTGGTAGCTGCATTTTGTGTGAAAAGAAGAAGAGAGAATTGTGAAAACTAGAGAGTTGGCCCCAAAGGCCAAGGTGCTTCGCTGCTGCCAGCCATCGCCATGCACTGCTTCGAGCAGGGGGGGGTGGTGCATCAGTGGGGGCATGGTACTTTCCGTGAGGGGGGGCGGCATATCCCTGAAGGGATTTGACTTTGGTTCTTTGCTTGGTTGATGGCCCAGCAGGGGGGGGGGGTAAAGCAAAGGTCTCGTTGCTCGAAACCACTGGAGCTCCAATACTACTTGGCGCCTTTTTCAAAGGCAGCGAAGTAATAAAGCTTTCTATTTGTAGTGCGTTGAAGATTTGCCTCAGGAAACCATCGCCAATCTGGACATGATCCTGAGATGGATGACGCTGAAATTCTTCGAGACAAACACCAGTGTTCTGATGAAATGCCTGGAGTACTTGCAAGTGTTGTTCAACATGTTGTCATCGGAGGACTATCACTTGCAGGACATTGAAGCGTACTCATTCATTCCTTACCTCGTCAACAAGGTACTGAGCACAGAACTTATCTTGTGTGTTCATTTTGTCGGCATCGGAATTCGGAAAGAATATGTCATCAACTTTTGTTTGAAATGGAAACACTTGCAGGTTGGTGATCCGAAAGACAACATCAGAAAAGACATCCGAAATATTTTCAAATTGATCAACAAAGTGTATCCTGCCAGCAAAATGTTCAGCTACATCATGGATGGAGTTGCCTCCAAAAACTCCAAACAGAGAACAGGTACAGATCTGCAATGGAAAAGCCACAAAACACAGTGCTGTGAAATTCTGTTGTTTCTGTTTGCTCCACCAAGCGGGAGTGAGATTTCAACCTTTGTGTTTGCTGTCCTTGTGTGTAGAATTCTGTTTGCGTTTCATGGCATGTTCGTGATTGACAGAGTGCTTGGAGGAGTTGGGTTGTCTGATCGAGATCTACGGTATCAACGTTTGCCAGCCGTCGGCCGCGCAGGCGCTGAAGCAGATCGCGCAGCAAATCAGCGACCGGGACAGCAGCGTGCGGTCTGCTGCCCTGAACACCATTGTAGCGGCCTACAATATTCTGGGAGAAAATGTGTACAAGTATCTTGGCAATGTAAGTTTGCGTTTGCTGCTTTGACACTGATTACTCATCCTGCCCCCTCCCAATGATCTCAAACCCACCTCTGAATGCAGTTATGAAGATCAGAACGGCGTGAAAATGTCAAGTTGTTGTACGGTTGGATAATTTTCAAATGTCCGTTTTCCACGACGCGGATTCTGCAAAATCAAAGCGCCTGTTGTCAAGTGCCAAATGTTCAACAGTGTTTGTGTATTTCTTCAGCTGAGAGATAAGGAACAGGCGATGTTAGACGAAAGAATAAGGCGCTCCACAAAGAATAAGCCACCGCCTGCTGACCCACAGGATCTACTACAGAAAACATCTCCGGAGGATAAGGGCAAACGAGGTCCTCAGGCAAAGTACGGGTGCCTTTCCCATTCTTTTGTCACAAGTCACAAAGAAGTGTCAGATTGTCTGAACTCGCAGCTCAAAAGAAAAAAACATTTCTCCAAAATGAATGCCCATATTTCCAGGCCAATGAACACTGTCAAGTCAGCACCGCAGTTGTCGCGACTGACGAAGAAACAAGGCGAGTTTCACTTGGACCTGGATGACGATGAAGAACAAGCGCCCGAAGTGCCAAACCTCATTCAACATGACCTCGAGGAAATACTCAATGAGACCGTCGAATTGCCAAAGACCAGGTTTGACCAGTTTTCCGACATGTTCTTCAAACTTGCTTTCTCAACACTTGACGTGTTTACTAACGTGCAGACTTTCTCCGCTGCAGGATGCGACCGCCCTCACCGTCTATGAAGCTTCTGAGCAGCTCCAATGATGCCAAGTCCGCCATAAATCTAGTCATTTCACAGGTGGCCAGTAACGACATCTTGTCAAGCATGCAAGCTCTCGCCCAGGTAAGTTATTCTGGTGTGTTTATTCCTCACAATGTGTCAAGTCCCATCCATTGGAACATTCTCTTTCATACCTTTTGTTCCAACTTGGTTCTGTTCTTCAGATCGACGACACTCTGAAGGACCCGAACAAGGCAGAGTTGTTTGCTGAACATATAGATCAGTTCCTTGTGGTGTGCACGCTGCAGTTGCGGATGGTCTACAGCAAACACATGGACGATGCTGACGTGGACAAAAACACCGTTGTTAGTTTGTACAAGTGTCTTCTGGCCACGGTACTCGCGGTACGTATCAACTTTTCACAACTCAGAAATTTTGGTTTTATTCTCATTCCTCGTATTTTGTGCGCGGACCTGTTGTGAATAGAAAACATGAGCGTGGACTTTTTCTTGTTGCGCAGATGTTTCAGTGCGGGACACTGGGGAAGCACGCGTCTCGCGACGTGTTGAAGGACATGGTGCAGAACCTGCTCGTCATCATGCTCGACCCGCGGGTACAGGAGCTGGAGGACGGACCGCAGATCACGCGCTCCGTCAACGTCATGATCGTCAAGATCATCGAGAAGTCCGATCCCACCAACATTGCCAGGTAGTTCTCTTGACGTGTACAGATAGATATTTCCGTTGGGGATCCAGTTGCATTTGCATGAAATTTCTGTCGTGTTGTTTGTGACCGACCCGGCTGATGATTGGTGATCTGTTTCAGCGCTCTGATAAAATTGATGCACGAAGGAGTCGCCAGTGAAATGGCAACTGCCAAGCCCTTAGAGTTAGTCATGAAGGTTTGTGTGCCAGATTGTCTTTTGCCCTCACAGCACAAAACGTTTCCAACTTCCTGATGGCCACAAAACATCTTTGATCTTTTTCCTTGTTTTGACAATTTTGTAAATGATTGATTGCAGTGCTTGTGGAAGATGGTTCGCATGTTGCCTCAGGTGATAAATGATATGAATGTGGATCGTATCATCGGAGACTTGCATCAGTTCATGAAGGCATTCCCCAACAACACGTGGAAGAACCGGGCGAGTGACACGCCCATTCGAACTGTGAAAACCATGCTACATTCCTTGGTGAAACTCAAAGGCAACAAGGTACAGCTGCTTGATTTGTCTTGTCCCCTTTTGGGTGATGTTTCCGAGATTAGTCTGACTGACCGCAAATCTTGCCACAAACCCAAGAAATGAAATCGTAAAACGTTTTTCTGCAGATCATGAGCCATTTGACGCTGATCGACTCACAAGATTCAGAAGTGGAACAATACCTGCAGAAAGTTTTGCACAACGGTGTGAATGGCAATGCGATGAATGACAACAACCGGAACGAGCACATGAATGGAACTCCCGATGGCGAAGTTCAACTGCGAACCCCTCGGAATAGTGTGAGTGCAAAATTCAAAATTTCCCTTGAGTGCCCGCAGTCATGTGATTTTGAAATGAATGGCATTTTGACCAGCTCACCAGCAACGTTTTGGTTTACTTCAGTCTTCTTCCACGAAGTCGAAACGCCTGTCCAAGACAACGCACGATATGTTGGCAGAGATTTTCAAGAAAATAGGATCCAAGGAAAACACGAGAGACGTAAGCTATTTTCTTTACCAAAGAAGCTGTCCGTTGTTTTCACGAGGGTGACGAAAAACAAAAAAGAATATCTAACGTGCGAGATATTTGTTTGTTTGAAAAGCTGTTAGACACAGGGATGGATAAGGTCAGCCTGAACTGATTGGTTTTTTTCATTTCATTTTGTATTTTATTCATTTCTTTTTCTTGTGATGTCTGGGTGAAGGGTCGGCAATGAAATTATTCCTTGTGAGCGTTTGGCGACCAAAAACCTGTGTCGAAAATTCACTGCTCTGACGTTTGTGTGAAGTTTTCTTTTCATTACGTTGAACACTTTTCCTTACAGGGTCTGAATGATTTGTATGACTTCAAGGAGAAATACCCAGATGCAGATCTGGATCCATTCCTGAAGAGATCGTCACAATTCTTCCAAAATTACATTGAACGAGGGTTGCGAAACATAGAAATTGAGAGGTTCAAGGCGCCTGCAAGTCAAACTCGTGAGTACTTCTATTTCAAGAAAAAGACTAAGGCCCAATCCACACAGGACGCAGGACGCGACGCGCGCGCAAATTCTAGCGTTTTTCCTTTGATGTTGCTTGCATGCAGTGTGGACACCCCCATTTACATCAACAGGTCCCATTTGCTTGCATTGCGTTGCACGTCGCATCCCGCGTCCTAACAACAGAATTTAGCATTGGGCCCAACCATGCTAAATTTTGTTGTTGAAGGTCATTTTCAGAGGCATGCCTGGTCAAACTTTTTTGCCTTTATGTTTCTCCCTCTGTTACTTGAATTTTCTGTGCTGTTGTCAGTGACGACGAGCAGCAGCACTGGTGCGATCAACACGAGATCTGCGGTGGAGTCGGGTGTTCCCACGGACGGCGACACGCAGCAGTATTGGGAGCGCTTGAAAATCCTCCGTCAGCGCTGTGGTCTGGACAACACCAGCGAGAAGGGGTCGACGGAAGAAATCTCAGCACCGAACAAGACAATTTCAGCCCTGAACCAACAAGCCTTGAAAGCAGCTGACAGCTCATCTAGTCTTTCTAGTAACTCCTCGGGAGGTTTGGTGAGTTTGGCTTCTAACCACTTTCTTTCTTTGATTTGAGAAACTTGCCGTGATTCCAAGGTCCCATGAACGTTTCTTTGCCGTTTCAGCCAACAGTGAATTCTGCCAACGCGGAGGCGGCTGCGCCGGAACAGTCATCTGCGTCGAGTCTCCTCGAACTGAAGAAGAGACTGGAAAAAGTCAAGAACTCGTCCCAGTTTTAAGTGACGGAGATAATGTCCCTTGTGTTCATGTGTTCGAGCAACCAAAGATTCTGGTGAGAACAAAGCATGTTGAACTTGCAAATCAGTGCGTGATGAAAATGTGATTTTTCTCCTTTTTCCCGTTCAGTTATTCGACAATGCATGATAGTTGACAGTAATTCTTTCAGTTTTGCTGAAAGATAGCTTTCTGTTGAGGCAGGTACTCTGGTGGCTTTTGTGTGCACAGCTATGAAAGCTTTTTTGGTCACTAACTGCGAATTTGCTGAACTTGTTTGCCATATTCTGCTGTTGTACTGAAGTATTATTCCGAGGAAGTTGCGCAATTTCCACCGGCAACTTGTACATTGGAGGAATTCCATGCACACGCACAAGTGTTTGCAGTTTTGAAATGCTTCGTCTGTAATTTAGGAAAAGGCAGGTTTCGTTTTCGTTCATTTCTTTATTCAGCGGCGAGTTAAATTACTGCGACTTGTAAATATCGGTGGCACGGTAAAGTGTTCTGTGACTTCTCAGCTGTCTTCCCGTCGTCGACTGCTTGTTCTTCCTCTTGCTGCGGATTCGCATTGTGCAATTTTGTAACAAAGATGAATGTGATTCACTTGTTGCGATGCATCCGTGAAATTGGGCGTCAGATTGCATTTGACAGAGAATCATGACGGCGATGTCTGTGCCTTGACCATTTTGTTGTGCGCGAACAATCCGGACTGAACACCATGCAGATCTCTTGCACTCTCTGCCCGAAGAGTGAATCGTGCTTTGTAAAGAACGATTCGAGATCGAAAGCGCAAGGTCTTTCAAGTGCCACATGTTACCATTCAGTGGGACACCACGAATAATGTGTACGCTTTCAAATTTCTATTGTTGTAAGACTGATCTGGTAGATAAAAATGAAACTGACAACAAACAAGGTGATTTGTCATTTTGCGTTTTCTTTGCCAGACATTGGCAACATTACAAAACAAGTATGAAATTTACAAACTGACAGCGCTAACGAGCCGGAAAAATAGTGCACTGGCCAGTAGATTTTGCCCAATTTCAACATGAGCCAACTGAACGAGTCTGGTTTTGTCCCCGACGACAATGGGACGCTGGATGGGATGCTTTCCTTGTGACGGCCACATCCATCCACCCTCGAGCCTGACTGAAGTAACATCCCCAGCTGTTGTGCAGTTCTCGATACATCTCCATAACCCAACAAATGCCTCTTGTGTGCGAAAGAGAGTGGATCTTATGAGAAGATGCCTTTGCCTTCTGGATGAAATCCGCAACTCCAACATTGATAGACCTGTACGTGTCGTTTGTGACACGAGGGGACATCTTGGAATGAATTTCCAACCCAAGTAGTGCGTCTTTCAGACTTGGGCGGGTATTTGTGGCATTTACAAATTCACAGAAACAGCAGACAACATTACGACATCATCGCTGGACCTTCCTTCTTCGCCTTGAGATCCAAACCGGATCCAGAGAAACCAGAGGCGCCCTGGAAAGAGGAAGATTTTTTGCAAGAGTAACAAAACGAGAAAACAAATACGCAAAGGTTGGCGAAACATTGAGCGTGGAAATGATGAAGTCCCAAGTGAAAACACTTGCCCGTTGAAGGGGAATGATGTCGGCGTCTTTGAGCGGTTGACTGTTGATCGGGTCCAGCATGTCCTTCTTGATGAGTTTCTCGACGCATTCCATGGTGACCACACATCCCCTGAAAAGTAGCCATCCCTTTGCCAGTTTGTCTTGAAAGAGACACCATCAATTCACACGATTTTCTATTTCTATTCAATCGTACAAAGGAGAAAACTTACGAAGGCCGGATGACTGCGCATGGAACTGAATTACTGAGAACATCGTTGGTAACCGCGCACACGTATCGAGCCTACAAGACAACAACGTGGTAATTGAGAAAATGAAAGACAATTCGAAGTGAATCCTGATTGCAACTGAATGACTCTGCACGTTACTTCTTTTGTGATGAGACTTTTCTGCTTGTCATCATCCTTGATGGGCGTGAAGTGAACCTCGACCAGCTTTTTGATTTTCAATGGGTTTCCGCTCATTGGATCCTTCACGACATCCTCCTGTTTCAGAAGAAATGTCATGACCAGTGATCACCTTGTGCTTATTCGCGAAAGAAACACCGGTTGTTTCTCCCAAATGCGCAAGAAATATTCACACACTGGTTGCCCTGCTAAACTGTCACAAGATTTGCTGCGGTACTTTGTTCTTCGTGTTGAACGCAGCGCACTTACAGGCTTCTTGACCAGAGTTGGTTTGGAATCTGGTGTGAGCGCTGGGATCCAGAAACTCGGCAACTCCTTCGCCTTTCCAGACTTCATGTTGCTGATGCTGTCTGAATGTGCACTTGTGCTCGCTTGATCTTCTGAAAGACAGAGCATTATATACACCAAAACGTACGTCCGCAGGTACATCCTCTGTGCCTTCTGGATGTTTTCAGTTTGGCTTCCCATTCGAGAAACGCAAACCTGCTGTTTCGATCTTTTTCTTCTGGAATGGATCCAGTGGCTTGCTGACGATGCTTCCTTCTTTCTCCATGAATTTCTTCAAGCGAGATTCCTGTTCAGCCCTTGCCAACTCCGTTTGCTCTGCCTTAAAAAAAAAAAAAAAAAAAAAAAAAAAAAAATTAAGTTTAGAAAATAAAACGCGGAAAATATCTGGAACCGATCGAAGCCGTCTTTAGACAAACCGCCAACTTCTTTTTGTGTTTTTGGTATTATTTAAGTTTGGTTTTGA
>JAAUYG010046528.1_pt1 | contig 12838 bp, 8 predicted proteins | sample 7278091 | NCBI WGS metagenome assembly JAAUYG01 (sample SAMN14350201, study PRJNA611818) | marine sediment metagenome | isolation source: surface marine sediment (0.6m) | place: French Polynesia: Moorea | collected 2018-08
CCCCCCCCCCCCCCCCCCCCCCCCCCCCCCCCCCCCCCCCCCCCCCCCCCCCCGGCCCCCTGCTTTTTCTGAAAGGTGTGTGCATCATATGGATAGAGGAAGTACAAAACTTCAAGTTTCAATGCTGCAACAATAAATCATTCATATTTGACTTAATTCCTGCTGTCTCTTGCCAATGTTACTGCATGGTGAAAAATAATTCTGCATTTAGCATGTTTAGTCTTAATTATTAGTTCTGTACTGATAAAATTAATAAAAATTTTACATAATTATGATATGTTTATCCTACTTACATGTACATTGTAAATCTTAGGTACCTGTACACGCTAAATAACATGACTAATACATATCGGAAGAATTATTTTTGGAATAAATAGTACCCCTCTAATAAGGCCACCCTATATGCTCAGAAATTGTGGCCACATTAGAGGCCTTTGGTTAAGAGGGAGAAGTAAATGCATTCATAGCACTAAAAATTTGTGGCCACATTAGGGAGGGTGGCCTCTGTTGAGAGTGGCCACTAAGAGAGGGGCTACTGTATACATCTCTATATGTGACATTCTGTATGTCAGATTTGCTCTGGGACATCACACTCAGTGATAGGGGTTACAGTAGTCCCTCTATTTTAAGACCACCCATGGGACCAAGAAAATGTGGTTTTATATTGCAGGTGCTCTTAAAATAAAGGTCATTTAACACAGAAAATTGCCCTTTGGGACCAAATCAAGCGTTCTTTTAATCAAGGGTGGTCTTGAAATAGAGGGTTGTAAAATAGAGGGACTTCTGTACCTGAAGGGTGCGTTCTAGCAGTAGTGTGGTGATGGTACAGGTTATGGTTTCATAGGCTGAGTGACACGGCGGTCCAACCTAGCAGATGTCACCTGAAGTATATTCCTGGATGTAGGTGTCCTCCCTGCATGGTCCTGAGCTGACCCGTAGTTATAACTGTTAACTGATTACGGGTAACGGGGATTGTGTTTCAGCACTGCATGCGTGTCTGTAGCCCTGATGATGACCGGTCTAGTGTCAGCGGTCGACATGCCGTACCCACGTTTCCTGTGTCTCGCAACGGCTGGCGTCGTCATGGGCGACATCGGTTGCAAGCTGACGCTGGATCGTGTATCATTGTGAAATCACTGACTGCCATGGCTGGGGGTCAGGGCGCTATGCTGAACTACGCTCGCTTGGCTTGACTGGTTAATTGCCACCATGTGTGTGTTGTATACTGCAAGTATGACTGCACATGTCGTGGGATTTCTCTCAGGGCAGTGACGGGAGCTCGTAGCCTCTCAGCTACGGAACTCGGTGCCGAAAAATACCGTGTAGAGAGATGATGGACATTGCCTGATGATGTGTTACTAAAGTTGGGGGAGAAAAGATTAGCAAATACACGAATATGTGTTTCTAGAGTTTCAGTGTTTGAGTCAGGAGGATTGGATTTGGTAAGTGTTAATAATTACATGACGTGCTGCAGTTTCTTCAAAAGTTGTTCACTGGGTAAATAATCTTTCAATGTACTCAGGGTAAACTGCAATTTGCATTCAATACAGTGTACTAGTGGTAGATTTGTTATACAGTAGGTACGCGTGTACATGTATTTGAGGCATGCAGTTATGTGAAAACTTTGCCCAAATGCTGTATTAAACATTTGATTTCCTTAAATATAATCAGATGCAACTTCTTGCAGGTGCACATGTTATTGTTGGTATTCAAGTTATCTTTGTTCAATTTTAATGTTTGTAAAATTCAATATATCATTGCATTCAATTTTACTAAAATTCTGCGAAGTAAGCGATTAATCTCCTTTTTGACTTTTTTTTGTAAGTTTTTATTAACTACTCTGTAAAGCATGTAGATAAGACCTAAACACAGCAAGGTAAAATACCAGGGAATGAATGAATGAATGAATGGATGAATCAATGAATGAATGAACGAATGAATGAATGAATGAATGAATGAATGAATGAACAGATAATTAATCAAATAAAGAAACTAATAAAATATGAATGAATATACAAATAAACAAACAAATAAATAAATAAGCAAATAAATAAGCAAATAAATAAGTAATTAAAACAACTAAATATATTGTATAAAAGGATATACCCGGGTACCTTGTATTTTTATTCAAAAAGTATTTTGAGAAATGTAACTGGTAACCGTAAAATCATAGGAATACATAAACAACATATTTGCTGTTTTCATGAATGACCAGAAAGCAGCAAGAAGTATAGCACAGAATATGCTATGCACGGCATCAATGTTCCTCAGTACATTCATTGTTATATTTCAGTGTTATACAATAGAATAGATGAAACCATGCAACATGTGCACATTTATCATGTAGACTAGAATCACTTTAATGTATTAATTGCCTATTTTCAATGGCGGCAGCCTGTTTTGTGTGTTGGGGTGGGGGGTGGGGGGGTGGAGGACATTTTACCAAAATCAGAAATAAAGCTATATACTAGTAATTGGTAGCTAGTTGAACCCGTCACAGGTGAAGGTCAGTGTGCCTTATATTTTAAGCGAAAGGCCACCTCAGTACTACAGCGCAGCTGTAAGCAGGTCTTTCATATTGCTCCTGACGGCTGATTCAGCTCAGTGGCCGTGGTTGACATGCCCAGTCACTGGCTTCCTTCCTCCCAGCACCCTGGCAATCTGAGAGCCTCCTAGCCCTGCGTCACTCGCTTGTTGCTTTCACCGTCCATGGCACTGACCCACGCATTCAGACGCTGGCTTCCGGAGGTCCCTTGTTCTGCAACTCTCTCCCTGCAGGCTGACACCAGCACCTTTCCCCCCTCCCCTGTTCCATGTCCGCTCCCTCTTGTGCCATGTCTCCTTCCCCCCCCCCCTCCCCTTCCCTCCTTGCCTCGCCTCAGCAGCAGCAGCCACGGCCGCCAGCCACCGCCAGCCTGCCTGGCTGGTCACTGTAATTAGCAAGGCAGCCAACCACACGGCCAACCCGCTGAAGCATATGGCATTTCTTCGTGCATGGCTGGAACGGTTTCCATGGTTACCAGACTCGGGGAATCAGTGGAATATTGTAAATCTGCCATGTGTGGGAGCTAGCGAGTGGAGCGGACGGACGGACAGCCAGAGTCTTTGTGGAGGCACCGATAGTCGGAGACGCCTTGCTTCGTTGAGTCCACACTCGGACTGGGACTGCTCGACAAACCGGGGTTCTAGGGAAGCAAGATTTACACGAAATCTTAAAGGTGAAAGTGAGACGATCTTGCTGTAAGGTAAGGAAGAAGAAAGGGGCCCAGCGCCCTTGCTACATGTACGTTAAATATTGATCAGGTGCTTGTTTGGTGCAGGGAGGCAATGAAAGGCGTGTAGGCTGACTGGTTAGGGATTTGACAGGTAAATATGTATAGAGCTTCGTTTATGGCCGGAAGACAAGCTTCATCTACATGTACATAATATATATAGGGTACTAGTAATACTCGGACTTTACATGTATATCTGTTACCGGGAGTAAGGTGGAAAATGCATTATACCTTTATGTTAATGATGTGAAGTATAGGGTAGTTAACATGTTTGGACTGGGGTTTCTTTAAATTACGTGTATGTGCAGATTAACTGATTTTATAAATTATTTATGTTAATGTCTTATCTCATGTTCCAAAATTTATGTGAAAGACTTCTAGTCCTCTGAAGTTAATATTGCATTCTTAATGCCCCTACTGGTTGTCACAGTGAGCTGGTTTTACTGGTGTTTGAAAAAGAACGGACAGTGAATATTGAAAAAAAAAAAAGGTTGAAGGAGTTTTACTGTTTACTTGCTAAAGGCTTAATTGCTACATATATTTTTTAACACTAATTACTTGTTGGTGTGACATATAAATACATTAATTGTCACATAGCATTTATGTAAATCAAACATTTATTGATTGGCAACATCACCAGTGTACAGGCATGTCTGTGATGATAGCTAGTCTATGATTTCTGTCTTTTTTTGTCAATATTTTGTGAAAATGATTTTATACACAATTTTGTTAATTTATTATTTACTTTGTTGCAAAACTAATAAAGGGTGTAATATTTTACCGGTGCCATGAATCAGGCTGCAGCCAAGTGAGTTATGTACATGTACGATTATAATAGCAGCTTAGCAGTATCAGCATAGACGAAGGTACATCAAGACTGGTTGTTTTTCTTTTCGCGCCCATTAATTATTTCCGTCCAGGGACCAGATCTTCCTCTCCGTTAGTGTTTCATAGTGGCGGGCTTCCCTCAACCATCACAGAAGGCCTTGCTTGAGACAGTCCCCCTTTCCTTCCTACCACCAGGCTGGCTCTGCTGAGGTACTGTCTGTCGTGGTAAGCTAGCTGCCACTGGTGTGCATCCTTGTGCGGCCGCATCTGCCGCTCTCACGCTGATGACAATCACGACAGGCCTTTTGTGACCACTAATGAGTCTTCTTCCTCTTTCTTTCTGGTAACTACCTTTCACCCCCCTACAGTGTTCCCCTGCAGTGTCACTCAATGCTGCGTCTCCCTTCTGCCCAAACCTTGCGGCACGTGCCACCATTGTTTGATGAGGCATCGTCATGCAGCGCTGTGCTGTGATTGGTTCCCTGTCTGGGTCTTTACAGTTACACACTGATGCCTCACACGGTGAGAGCCCCATGAAGACGGTCGCTGGAGCGTGTTGTAAGAGACAGGTGTCCAAGCCAAAGCTAACAAAGACAGTCATTTCACGGGGACAAGTTGTTGACACCGTTGTTTGACTTGGCCGGGAGGATTTTGACAGGGGGGTTCAAAAGACTTCCAAATAAATCCTAAGTGGATCTTCTATGGTGTTACTGTGACAAAGGCTAACATAAACAGCGCCCGGGAAACAGCGCTGTCAAAGGGGGTCTACCGTCCTGTCTCTCACAAGGACCCTTAGCAGGTTTTTGTGAGGAGACTTTGTAAATGAGAAGTTAGTACAGAAAATATAAACTGCAATAACTGCAGCGATTGACTGTTTCCATTGTCAGTGATGCCTGACCATTGTAAATGATGCCTGTCCATCCATTGTCAAGGATGGCTGACCATTTCCATTGTGCCATACGAGGTTCAGGTCATTACAAAAATGTCTCAGAATATATATCTCCAGACTTGCACCCTTCGGTTCCATGAATAACGGGCACAACTGAGTGTTGAATCATAAGATACGTACATGTAAAAATCAAATAAGTAGGCTAATTAATAGTTAGTAATTAATCAAGTCCAATGTTATGTTCTGTACCTGGTCTCCAGTGTCTATGATTAACCTATCTAGGCAGGAGTCTGATTAGGTGTAACTTTTCTGGCTTATTCACCCTACACAACAAGCTCATATAAGTATCACATGTATGTCAGACAGTTTGGAAGTTACCACCCTTTATATTGGTTTGTTTTTTTCTCATGACACAAAAATGTTGGTTGACATTTTATTGAAACCAGTCACAATTAACCGCTCTATCAAGTTATACAGGGTCCCAACGAAATGGTTTGCTGAAAACGCTGGAGTATCAACCATGTAAAGCTACATGTATAGTGAATCGGTATTTAGATATCATAAGGCACTCATTGCAATGCACCCCAGGACTTCACATGGTCAATGTGTTCGCATTACAACCCAAACTCAATGCACCATAATAGAATAGCGGTAGTCAATCAATATATATCAGTGGACCACAAAAGTGATGGTGCATTGGGCACGTTTCAAAAATAAGACTTCCTGGTACATTGCAATTACCGAAAATATGGTACTGTGCCAATGCTCTTCCATTGGGAATGACTCTTATGAAGTGTTCACGACTAATTTACCACTGAACTGGTAAATACGAAAGCCCAGAGACATAAATAAATACCGAATGTGCGATGAGTTGCATCTACATGGCACTGGCACATTATTTGAGGTTGGCAGTGACCATGAATAGGAACAATTGTAAAATGATGTTACAATGTACATCCAAACTACTGTAATCAGTCAACTGGTCTGTGTAATCAGTGGCACAACTGCCTATCTGCACGTTATATAAGCGTTGCTTACCATTTTTGCTCCAAAATTTCTCAAAATGACCATAGAGCAACTCCCAGAATCCCTCTAAAGGGCTCTGAGCTTAACAGTGGAAACAAGCCAGTTATGACCCTGGTAATTGCAATTGACTAAAGGAATAAAACAGTACAGTCAGGCAGTGAATCAAAATAATTTCCTACTAGCTTAAACACCTTAGTGGATTCTTGTTTTCAGACACAGTCCTTTGACTTAGCCTGCTGGACTTTCAGAATTTCTTCCCTGTTCATGCTTTAATTATTGACTATTACGTGTGTTATTCCAGATATGATGTGAAGAAAGTCAACCCATTGTACATCATCGCCTGCGTTCAATTCACGGCGGATCCCCTGCCTTAGAAAACCGCCCCCAGATAAGACCTCACTCAGGTAATTGCTACAGAATTTGCTCTTTTGGCTCACGAATTCCATCTGCAAGAATATAATCCTGTCCAACAAAATGCACTAGCCACAGAATATATACAATGCTTCATTGTTTGCCTATTTACAGGCTATGAATTTTGAGCAGTGTTATGTGACGGTTCTCACTGAACGGGTCACTGTGGAGGACTGGAGGCCATGAATTAGAGTTTATCTTCACTGACAATTCCTGGTTCCGGCGCAATTTAAAGATGTACATGGCTGTAATATTCAGCACTGAACAAAGCAATCTCCATGGACATTGTAGTTGACTGGATGTCACTTTGTAGCAGGGAGAAATTGACTTCCAAATTGTTGTTCCCACAAGAACCCTGCTACGGCATATTTGTTATTAAACTTGTTTGAATTTCTGGATCTGGATCTGGATCATTAGTCTGGAATAACGCCCTGAAGGAATATATGTACTTGTAAATTGTGTGAATTTGAATGTACCAAAAATGAGAATTGTTCCATGTACCAGTGCCATATACCATTAGATGCATTTAGCTTTTTACTGAGTGAGGCCACTTGGATAGATAATTTTGTTCATTTTCATGTATGGATGTGAAAATGTACAAAATTTTGCAGTAACATGAAAATGATGGTTGTCCAGAAAGCTATCAAGCTAGACACCAAGAAAAAAAACAAAAACAAAAAAAAGTAATGATAATACTTCCATAAAAATGTTAATACTTCAATCAAAGATTACCATGGGCTGACCAAGTATGTCGGAGTATCGAGGCTAATTAATATAATGCTAGACAAAAATATATGATGTTAGTCTGAAAAATTATTTTCTCAAGACTCAATAGTTTCATCTCAGTACGCAGCCCAACATGAGACATTATGCATGTTTAAACATGAATGTATATGACATCCTATCTTTGATTTGGGTGTTGTATCTAAAGAAGTATGAGTATGACTGTATTTTTTATTATTTTTTTTTAAGGTGTCCAGCCTGATAGCCTAAGGCTGTCTGGACTACCGTCATTTTCATGTTTAATGTAAAATGATAATAATTCTGTTTGACAATGTCAATACTTACATGAAATGAGAAATAAATCATCTATCTATCTAAGTAGAACAGAATTTTTTTAAACCAAAGTTAACAAGGTACATACTCTATGTAGCTTTTGTTGAAACTGCTCGGTTTCTTTTTTTTCTGAAGCAGTCAAACTGCTTAAGTTTTCTTTTTTTTTCTCTGAAACTTTATCTAAGTAGTTTTTGGGAGCTTTATTATTTCTCAGCAGGACGGCTAAGTTGGTTGAACAATAAGTATGTAATTGAGAATGATGACAATGTTCTCAGTGACTCCTATGGTATAACTTTGATCCATGTGCGCGGGTGGCTGAGCGAAACTGCTCCACTTGATTTAACCTGCCAGTCTGCTGGGCACATTGTCACTGGAGCGGAGATAAATAATGGTAGAGTACTGGGATAGTTGTATACCAGAACAGGAGTGGTAGAAAAAAAGTGGGCAGCGCAGCAGAACTTCATGCTATGGTCGGTGTTAGCCCCCCCCCCCCCCCCCAAGTGAGACTAGGCTGCATGTCTGGTGCTCAGTAGCCGTGACCACCCCATTTAGAATACAATGCAGCAGTGTATACCCATTGTCCCTGTGGGAGTCAGAAAGTTATATTGAAGCTACCGGTACTTACTGTTCGATTAAGTGAGGCCGGTGAACATCATCAAACCATAATAACCTGTCTATTAACGCTTTGTGGCAGGAAAAAAGGTCCTATGTAAAATAATTACACGTACAGTGTGAAAGTCGCTTGACAAAAGCTTTCCCGTCCCTCTCTAATTGAAGGATGATATATTGCGTTCTTCTTTGTTGGTGTTGCCTAGCGCTGATGATGATGATGATGCCTATATCGCTATACGATATGCATCATTAACGCGGGTCGTGTTTACGCCTTGGTTTTCATGGAGCCGAGGAGTGGAACGTTTGGGGACTAATTGTGGGAAGAGTTAATTACAAAGACCTATTTATTGCGTTCTCTTGTAAGCGAAGCATGAGGAAGTCACACACACATTAGAAATCTATTAGCATAAATCATGCATGACTGAGGGGCGGTGTGACACATTATCAGCATGAATCATGTATGAAGTGCTGTTGTATCTCACTCGCCGCGCTGGCATTGTTTTCGCTCTGTATCCTTCTCTCGCTAACGATCAGCCGAGCGTGACCAGGACATGCCCAATTGACATAGATGTGAAATATTAATGATATAGCACTGCGAGTACCAGCCTCCCAGGCAGCTTACTTGACACTTAGGAATATAAACGACTCCGCTCTCATATGAAAGTTTTGTGTATCCGAATAGTTCTCCACTGCACAGGCACATTTTATCCTACCTAAGAAAGTGCAAGGTTTCAAATGAAATAATTTGGGGGAGGGGGGGAATTAAAATTTTATTTTAATGAATTTCACAATAAGCATTGTTAAGTAACCTTATATTAAGTTACTCCCAGTTAACATTGACCTAAGGTAAGGTGTATTTACTGGGATTGCACTGTTTTGTGATCTGTACACCTTACGTAATAGTATGTGCGCTGTAGGAAAGAAAGCAACTGGAAAAAAGTAATGGGAAACAAGTGACGGAAAAAAGTGACTTTAAAAAAGTAACGGAAAACAGTAAAAGAAAAAAGTAACAGGTCCAGTAATACATTACAGCAGTCCTTAGTATTTATGAAGTGCAAGTACTAAAAGAGGTTTCTAGTTTTCTCAGGTTTTAGCTAGACCTGTTCTGGATGTCCGAATCTGCAAGAATTTCTCAGAGGTATTGGACAGAACATTATACTGCTTGAGGCATGGTATCGTCACATATGATGAAGATGATGAAGGATACAAGTGTGAATGACTGGTGATTCATGTTCAGTATGGAGTACCATGCATTTTTCTCACTGTATTTAGATGTATAATCAGGGAAATTGAAATATTATCTGCCCACTCTAAATGCTGGGTATTGGTGTAATGGTGTTTTTACCGGCAGTATCAATGGGAAAATTGCATGACAATTAGTGTTCAAAGTTCACTTCGTATCCCTGACTATTGAACAATTGACTAATAAAAATCAGAAAATACCAGGTACTCCCCATTACAGTCAGAGAAGTAGAATTTCCCACTTTAGTACTTTGTAAGGCTCTGTTACTTTTACTTCCACTTGACTCATCCTGGCTGTTACTGTTTCTCCTTGTTACTGTTTGTTACACACATGCCTTTATAGTTCTCAAAAGTGGACTGCGTCTCCAAGCCCAGTGTCATCATGTCATCACGATGGCGGTCCGAGCCATCCACCATGTAGATGACTGCTTTAGATTGCAGTCTGATTCAACATGTTCATGAGATTTTCAACAAGAAATTAAAAACATCTTTGCAAATCTGTAGGCATAAGGTGTGGTTCCCAGTTAACAATGTAGGTGATAGACTGTCTGGTATTGATAAGATATGGATTGTCATTTTCTCTGTTTTTTCAAGCACTTATTGTCTTTACCTGTCTGCACATCCATTTGTACATGTATGTTGATTTTCCGCGGTGGATCAAACCCTGAGGGGAGTGTTACCACCCCTGGGGGTTAACCCCCCCCCCCCCCTCCCCTCCCTTCCTAACAAAGCCAAACATTGACAGGTAATCATCAGGGACCCCACCCTGTTTCTATTGACACCTTTTTCACTCTGGCTTTTCAAGTGATACCAGGCACAAAAAGGACCATTGGAACATGAAAGTCAAGCCTAAATAGGGAAAACCAGGAAATTGATTGGCATGGCCTTATCGGGAGAAGGGCACCAGCATGGTATGTGGTTAGGTGGCATGTGTATCGACTGCTTCCATGCAGGGATAAGGGAAAGACGATGGGGGGGAGGGGCAAAGCCCGCCTGTGGCATTTCCAAGGTAACAAATTCCATTAAAGCTTCTCTGCCGAAGAACTGAAGGAGCACTGCAGCTTCTTGGTGAGACAAAAATCAATTATTGCTTTCTTTGGCCTCTCTTGGACTCTGGTAGCTTCTCAGGCGGAATAGCCATGGAAAAAAGAGGCTCCTCTTCCCCAGCCGCTTGTGTCAAACACACACAAACCTCCCAATTTCCAGTTGAGGGATTCTGCACAGTACAGCGCCCCTCCCCAGTTGCCCCCGGGGGAGAAAGGAGGAAACAAAAAGCCGGGTCCACGCATCCTGCTCTTCCCTCAGCCCCCAGACTTCTTTGGCTCCGTTCTCACAGAGACACACCCATCAGCTTCAAAGAAGGAAAGTCATCCATGCGCTCATGCATGCTGGTTTCCATGGCAACGGTTTCTGCCTGGGGGGAGCTAGGATGAGGGGGCTGATTGGGAAGGAATCCTCCACAGAGAGAGCCAAGGAGAGAAAGTGGGGGGAGAGTGGCTTGGGTATGGTTGGAGGCCCTCAGGAGCTGTCGGGTGTAACTGCATGGCCCACTGGTCCCTATGGTAAGGAGAGGGGGAGGCACTGGTACTGCCTGGCTTCACTTCAACCAGCCTGGATCCAGGCTACACTTGGCTGTGTAGTTAGTTTAGCTGGAGCACTTCCTGAGACCATTCTCTCTCATGCGTGGTGGGCTGGCAGGCCTCCTGTACTGAGATTACCTACTCTGGGCTTGGTGATCCAGAAACTTTACATTGGCTGTAGCCCCAGAGACATGCAGGATTAATACACAACAGCTACAGCAAATCCAGCTTTCCTGGGTCAGGATTCAGTAGAAATAACCGCTGTCGGTTTCCCCATTTAGCTCTCCACATATATCCACATTGGCATAGAGAGGCGTGACAAAGGGACAAGCTACATATATATGTAGGTGAGTTGCTGGTATCCTGTATAAGGAAATCTGCTTTCACTTTGAATCCAGAAGGGCTGTTATTTTTTTCCTGATATTAAATGGTAAAGTCACTATAACCAGAACTGTATGTTGGGAGTATATGCCGGGCAGATAATATCTTATGTTCTTCCGGAATATTTTGCAATGATGACCAAAGTGTAACCATTTGTTATTTATGCCTTGGGTGGTCATTGACAACTCGATCTACCGGTATGAATTATATATGTGCATATTGATGAAATTAAGGAATTGTACTTTCTAATAGACCTGTTGCGATCATATTGATAATTCTCATACATGCTAACAACAGATATAATTACCTTTAGTAATAATTGCATGCTAGTGGGAAGGCCACACCTGGCACATTAATACTATGATGCATACTAGTATTGCCAATGACCATATAAAAGTGGATGATCATTAGATCACTGGGATGTTGATCAGTATATGTTTCACATACGATAACCAGGCAGGCCACCATATCAAATAAAGTCGCTGCGTGGGTCTGCAAGTCACGAAGCCCAAACTAGGAAGGCAGGCAAGCAGGTAGGCATGCAGGGCTATCATGTTCAGGATCTGGCCCCAGCTCACCATTACCAAATCTACCTTTATGGTGTATTCATGTTCAAGTGACTGGTGTCATGTGTGAATTGTTTACTACCGTAACTTCAACCCATATATATATATGTTATTTCACACCCAGCAGCTTCCTACACAATTTCTACTTCCTAGTGAAGGCCAGACAATTACATTTTATTATTAACATATATGCCATGTTTGTCAAGCTGAAACTTGCCCGACTCTGTGAAAAGACTCGACCATGCTCCTACATTAAGCATTTGCCGTTAAAGTGTGGCTACCATCATGATCACCGTTACCACATGGTTACTTGATGATCTTTACTTGAACACGATGCCACAACCAGGATTACACCATGATCCGTTTCCAGGAAACATCTGCTGATGAAAGTTTTAATTTAAATGTCATGGCCTACCCAGGGAACACTTTGACTGGTGTAGCGGAGCAGTTTTACTATTACTCCGCAAGATGAAGAAAATGTAGCTGCACAATTTCCACAAATGCATAGCAGTTTTTGCTATGAAAAAAAAACCCACTATATTTATTTTGTACCCATTCTTCAAAATTGCACTTTTCTGCCATGCAAAATTTTGAAAGTATAATTTTTTTTCCCTGGTGATTGTGGTCATGCCGCCAAGAAGAACATAAGAATAAACATAGGTACACACTGTGATTGCCAGGACTAAAGCCTTGTACCCCCCAAATCTTTTTCTTTGTCTGCTGTCTTTTGTTTGACATGCTCCGTGTAAAGAATTGGAAACTGATTGTTTCTGTTGCATCAGGATGAATGTGTCACACTAGCTAGTATGGATTTACACACAGTCTCCAGTTTCTGCAGGCAGAGTGCATAATGTAGAGGAATCAGTCTTGGGGGGGGGGGGGGGGGGGGGTGGGGTTTGGTGGGGGGACCGGGTGGTGGGGGGTTTGGACACCCCGGGGTGGGCGGGGGCGGTGGGGGGGTCCAGGGGGGGGGGG
>JAAUYG010255327.1_pt1 | contig 12838 bp, 7 predicted proteins | sample 7278091 | NCBI WGS metagenome assembly JAAUYG01 (sample SAMN14350201, study PRJNA611818) | marine sediment metagenome | isolation source: surface marine sediment (0.6m) | place: French Polynesia: Moorea | collected 2018-08
ATTATTATTAAACCCCTTTTAAGAGGCGGGCTTACTTAAGGGTATTTGATACCTGCTATGTCCTTACCTAAAGTTGGTACCGATGAAGCCGTCGGTGGTGCTGCTTCCACTAGTATCAGCAGCAGCAGCATGAAACTCGAAAATGAACTCATGGCTGCAGAAAACAAAATTGTCAGTATTAGTTAGAGTTAGGGTTAGTATTAGATATCGTAATTATTCTGTATGAAAATGTGTGTACATCTTTCGCTGATAGAGATCAATATGTTATTACAATCGTTTTCCCGATTATTCTATGTAAATATTATAGTTTAATTAGAAATCGCATCTTGCTACTGTTAAATATTCGGGCTGACAAATCCCTGACAGGTTACCTCCTGCCCCAGGGTTACTACATATTTTTAAGGTGTGCTTGACTGTACCAGTAGAGCTAATGCCATGCCGCGGGTGTCCATTGTCGTCTTTCGTCGTCGTCCGTCCGTCGTCTGTCAAACGCATTTCTTGGAAACCTATTGTGGAATAGTTGCTATCCGCCATATCTCCAAACCATTTTTGTCAACATTTTGGAATTTTGGAATTTCAATTATTTTTGTTTCATTTCCGTCATAATATCGGACCCTATGGGAGTGAAATTTCAAAACGTTACTCTTCCCAGTTAATCCTTTTCAACCAAACGTATTTCTAAATATTGCCTGTGACAGCCTACACCAAGGTATTTCACGGTGTTTTGAAATATTTCAAATTCAGTATTGTTTGAAAAAAAGTTGAAATTTTCTTTAACATGGTACTATATCAGAGGGAAAACTTCTAAACGCTACTTCTACAGTTAGTATTCTTTTTAACAATCTTTTTCTGAATGATACTTGTCTCAGTGCTCACAAAATGTATCTATCGAAATTTTGAAATTTTTTCAATTGTAATTTTAAAAAATTGAAGTTTTCGTTACCATGGGACCCTATGGGAGTGACAATAAAATTATGCTACTCCTCCTACAGTTACGATTCTCTTTCAACCAAACTTCTTCTAAATATTCCCTGACAGTCCTCATAACGTAATTACTTGGATTTTGAATTTTCACTTTTTTAAATTTAAAAAATAGGTGGCTTTTTTCTTAACGTTGGACTCCATTGGAATCAAATTTACAAAACGCTACTTCTACTATAGTTTATGAATGTTCCATGGCCAGTCATCACAAAAGTTACCTACCAGAAGTTTGAAACTTCACATTTAATTTATAGAAAAATTAACACCATCGCCGATGAGAAAATGAAAAAAAAAATGCCAGTATCTTGGAAAATGCTAATCGTACAGCGACACAGGGTAGAATTTGGGACTAAAGGGTACCAGTACAGCATATCTTTGGAACCTTTAGCTCTGAAGTGTGCCAGGCCATTTTCGGGTCATTAGATGCATTTTTCTCATACTGGCTGACCCCTATAACTCGAAAATGGCTGGCTGTCGAGCGAAACACATTGAATGTTGGGACTCCATGGTACTAGTATGGCACGCATGGCATATATTAAAACGTTTGGTGTTCAATGTCATTTTGGGGTCATTCAGCCTGAATGCATTTCAAAATATCGTCCGTAACTCAAAAACTGCTGATAATAGAGTGGAGTGGATTAGACTCGGCAGCTACCCGTAGAACGCGTATGGGTTACCTCAGATATTTTTGTGCTCAAGATCATTTTGGAGTCATTTGGTGCATTTTTCTCAAAAGTGTCCCATAACTCGAAACAGGTAGGCCAAAGAGCGACAAAATATAAAATTTGGGACTCGGGGGTGCTGGTATCACATTATGAGGGTCATTTAGGTCATTTAGTGCACCTTTTAATAGATTGAAAGTTAACATTGTCATTTTTCCCATTAACTCAAACACATAGAACGAAATGATGGCAATTTGGGACTCAGGAGACTAGAGCAACATATATAAGGTACCTTTGACCTTTCCGTGTTCAAGATTATTTTGGGATCTTTCGGTGTACATGTCTAACTGGCCTTTAACTGAAATACGGCTCTCTGTAGTGCGGACGAGACTACAGTTTAGGACTCAGAGACACTGTAAAGCATATAAGGGGCATCCTTGACCTTGTAGCGTTGAAAGTCATTTGTGGCCATTCGGTGCACCGGTCTCTAAATTGCCGATAAGACGAAAACAGCCTACCGCGGAGCAAAACCGACTTAAATTTAGGACCCATGGATACTAATATAGCATAAATGGAGTAACCTTAACATTGTAGCATTTAGTATGATTTGGAAGTTGTTAGGTGCAGTTGTTTGTCATATGTGACAATGCACTTACCATGCATGTTACCACTGTTATTAAGCAGAGCGTAAAGGCTGGGGTTGTAAAGGCTGGGGGCGGCTTTAACCCGCGGATTTTACCGGTTAAGCCGGCCCGATCAATGGTTTCAAAGTAGGCAATACCGGCTAATACCGACTAATTGAAAGCTCGATCAATGGTCTCAACGTAGGCAATACCGGCCAATACCGACCAATTGAAAGCTTTTATAAAATTGTACAGGCTACACCATTGTAGATGTACATAACTAAATCACCGCTTATGGACTTAAATCTACCAAATCATCGGTTTCAAGTCTAAAGCTTAATATTGATGTTTAAAATCATATTAAGTTGCTGACAGCTGCATTATAACCACGTACCGTCCAGTGCTTTGGCTATACTGGGAGCAAGCCTTAATATTATTTACTAAACCCCCATAAAGTTTACACTGTCTATCTACATGTCCTAACATTGAAATTAGATTGATTACCAGGTCCAGATAAATTAAAACATTTTAATTGGATGATAGAATGCTTTAGGTGTCCGTTTTTAGCGTCACATATTACAAGTATTTGATTCTTTAGTGTCAACCAGGACTGCTGCGATTTAACCAATATTATAGCCAGTCATAGCCGGTAAAAGACACTGGCCCGGTTAATACGAGTATCAGTCGGGGCTGCGTTCAGACCAGCAAACACATCAATTTCTGTTTGCAACAGCAAACGTTCCCCTCGCTGAACGATTACCGTTTAACACATGGTCACGTGTCGGCAACATCTTTCAATACTCCCCTTATCGCCCAAGCCATGGGCGATACAGGATACCTTTGCGTTATGAAAAAGACGCTATGTACGGTATAGGGTACTTTTGGTTATTAAAAAGACGTTATGGGCGCTGCCATTTTTGTTCGTTACAGCAAAAGATCCGATTTTTCGTTTGGTTTCGTTCAGCAACGTTCGCTGCGAACAGTCGTTGGCTTGTTTAAAATCCTCGGAAACCTGACGAATTTTCGACGCAGACCTAAGCGTGCTAATGGGGGTCATATGGATATCCAATATTTAAAGTTATAGATAAATGGACAGATTTATTTCAGCAATGTAAGCGTGTACATTATACAGTTATAAAGAGTTACAATTCAGTTTCAGATAAAGTGGCCCACACACTGAGATGAAAATTCAGATAAAGTGGCTTACACACTGAGGTGTAAATTGTTTAAACAAGGGGTCCATGTCCTTGACCAGGGTTGACAAATAGCTGGGCCGCGAACAAGCAAACGTTTGATTGAACGTTTACTCCGTTTGATCAACTGAACAAAGCTAAATTTAAATAAGAAAAACGACAATGACTATATAGGCATGATAGGCATAATAGTCGAACTCTAGTTTCTCTCTACCGTCTTCGAGCAAGCGGCCTCTGAAATAATACATCCCGTTGCTGTCAGTGATGCCTGGTAAACTACGTCACTGAAGACCTCGCGGAAAGAGAGACCCAAAAAAGACACTCGTTAATTGCTCACTTTGCTATGCGACATGGCTTAGTTTAAGGGCGGTGCCTGGAATTCAGGATGACTGTTACCTCGTAAATCACTCAATGGCGAGTGCAGACGGGAGGACCAGAAGTAAGTAGAGGTGCTCTTTAGTGAAATTATGGAACTCTAAATCCCTTGGCAATACGATTCACGTAGAGCGTATTCCTAGGGCAGCTTAACGTGACAGACAGGAATTAAATTACGAACAATCTGTAATGATTAGTGGAAGGGAGATGTGTATTGATTAGGCTACACTATTGTATATAAACCGTCTGGTGTTACAGTACTAGGGTCCTATCCTAGACTGAGGATAATTTGCGTCAAGGTGACACCTTACAGCGGCTATTCTGGCTACTGCCTTTTGTGTACTATACATCAATCCTGTATCAATCCTGCGATTCTAAGTTCATAACATAATTTTCATTTAGTGCATAGAACGTAATTGCGTCGGATTCAATCAGTGATAAAACGATCGCTATTACCGGCCAACACGATATATCAACTGCAAACCCTTTCAATGATCTGCGTCTGCTTTGTTCGTTTTATGGCCCGTTAAAAAGTAGTTTTACGTTCATAACATATTACATAGGGAAGCGTTTCGCCGTAAGGCGGTCCACCGATTGCAGACAAATTAACCGTTTGCACAATCTTTCTGTTGGCTCATTTATGGCTTCCAAGGATATAACTCACGGACCAGTTTGTTTCCACAACTGAGTATGTGGTCGATAAGGCCAAGGTTCCGAATCCCGGAACACTGAGCAATTTGATCGATTTTGATTAAGCGATACCGTAGTAGATTGTTAAGGGATTACTACGCCGAGTTAGATTTGGGGACTGGCAGACCTTCACAGGGTGACTGCCTGTGACACTCTCCTTGCTGTAGTCCCCACTGTCACCACAGTTGCTGCATATCCTCCTACCCCTGCTACAATTATTACCCAGTAGCAATGAAATACCAACTTCTTCTGCTTCCGATAAGTGTTAATTTTCAGCCACAAGAACTTCATAAGTTTAAAATTCAGAATGTCCTTTCTGGACACTTTAGTGACGTAATATTTTTCGAAGAATTTCACTCTTGATACATAAACATAACTTAGATGAGTTCTGTTATTATTATTATTATTATTATTATTATTATTATTATTATTATTATTATTATTAGCTCTGCTTTGTGCTACTAGTATTGCACAGCAGTTCTACTGTTATGACGTGGGCGTCCGGCGTCCGTCCGTCCGTACGTCCGTAGACATCGTTTTCTCGGAAACCGTCAAGTGGATTGACCCCAAATTTTAGTGACAGGTACCTATCGACCATATCTCCAGACCAATTTTTTGTTTGTTTGTTTTTCAAAATTTTAAATGTTTGATTTTTTACATTTTTTTCTTTTCGTTTCCGTTAACATAAGACCATATGGGACAAAAAAATTCAAACGACATCTCCTCTGACATTTAAGTTGTGGTAGTAATAGCAGTAGTAGTAGTAGTAGTAGTAGTAGTAGTAGTAGTAGTAGTAGTAGTAGTAGTAGTAGTAGTAGTAGTAGTAGTAGTAGTAGTATTTAATTTCCTCAATAACACAAATGAGATATGTGCAGAAAGGTCTATGCAGCCATTTTTATGGCCAGAAAGTTTACACAAGCAATCACGTCCAATGTAGCTTTAGCTTTTGCAAGACTGGGAGCACTTGTGAGCTTCCATCACCAATCGCAGAGAGAAATTTTTTTTGTAGTTTATCCAAGAGACAGGACGGGGGACGCCACACAGACTCTGTGTCTCCAGTGAGATGTCACGTGACGTGGGTATAAATATAATGGTGATTGGTGTTTACTTGCCATTTGCCAATGGTCGAGTCGAGCGAAATTTAGGACGACAGGCGGACAAATTACAGATGGTTGCTCTGATTTATACTGGGCTGTACTTTGGCTTCACTATGGGTTTAATAATTAGACATTTCAGCTCCAGGATTAATTAATAAATTGAAGATTTGAGGGCTGCAGCCAAGGCAGCAAACAGAATTTCTGAAGAATTTGGAGAACATTCCGGCTGCAGTCTCCAGTGAAAAAAAACTGCCAATGTGCGTTTTTTTAACAGAAGTTTATTTGGCTTCATCGCAACTATAAGAACCCAATTAGCAGAAGATTTTCATTTCCAGACAAAGATTTACAATTAATCGCCCAGACCCCTGAAAGTTTGCCTCGCTACCTTGTAGCAGGGTAAATGTGGTCTAAATGCCAGTCTCCTTTTTGGTTTATTCAGGCGGCGACATGCATCTTGTTGTTTTAGTTTCCACGTGTTTTCACACAAAACTTATCTTTAGCGGGACTGCCAATGACAATATTGTATGTCGCGCTATGTAATTTCACATCGCGTACGCAATTAACTATTCAACCAATTAAGTCGGTTCCTGCTGAAATTTGGCTTGAAAACTACAGGGAAACAGTGTTTGTAATTGAAGATCGTCCAGGGAAAGTGTTCGTTATTGAAAATCTTCCGGGAAATAGTGTTTGTAATTGAAGATCTTCAAGGGAAACAGTGTTTGTATATAGTGTTTATTCTTATATTAAAGCTAATACAATCAGAGGCAATACAGACATGATAAAACAGTGAATACATTTCATTCAAGCTAAAAAGCCACACAGTAACAGATCGTAGTGAGACATGACCAGTTCTACACATCTTGAGTATGGCAGCAAACTAAGTACACAAAAAATGCAGTAAAATACCAACCTATGTTCGACTAAATACTCGTGGGGTGTCCTCATCTAAAATCTCCCAGATATGTTGTACAGTAGTGACAAGATCTTCGCAAATGTCAGCTGCATCATTGCATTGCATTGATCGTCGGAAGTGGGCAGGACTATTGTAACAGAAGGTGAATGCATCATTACATAGATGCAGTTTATACAGATAATTCTTTACGCTCTTGGATATACTTGAGTTGCTGCCATTCAGAGGCAGAGACATTAACACAGTGGTGATATTGTTAGGACTTTGTACAGCTCTTAAGACAAAATTTATTGACCGTAGCATTACTTGCAAGTCTATCGGCAAACACCCTGCTAACCACGGTAGGAGGTAGCTATGCGTTTGATATGGCACCCCTAGTATCTTTCTGATTTGCGCCAGGTAATATAAAATTGGTTGATATCTGTAGTCTCCAAGTTCCATAGTAAATCACCATAAAAAGCAATCCAGTAGCTGCTGAATAACAGTATGGTCACAATAACTGAAATTACTTATAATTGAATTCACACGCCAATGTACAGTGAAACCTGTCTTTAAGACCACCTGAGAAATAGGGACAACCTGGAAACTAAGGACAGTCACTTCAGTCCCCAGGCATATTCAGTACATAGCAATAGACCTGGGAAATAAGACCACCTCAGAATTCAGGACAGTTTTTCACAGTTCCTTGGGTGTCCCTAATTCCCAGGTTTCAATGTATGTCATTACAGACTCTCCTCACAAAAACCTCTTGCCAGTTTAGACCTATCTCATGACCCAGATGGATTCCAGTTGTAGTACTTCCAATACGCGTGTCATCTCAGACTAGAGTAGATGCGTTACTGTTGAAATTCACAAATTGAAATTTAGCAGGATTAAACCAGATGTCAAACTCCTTAGCATATTCCCGACAGATGGCATACACTTGTTTTAAGCCATAGATGGTTGGCGAGGAAAGTAAAATATCATCTGTATAACCAAATGCATCACAGTCGATATGACCAGTAGTACATCCGTACCCAGATTGCTTTAGCTTGCACAGGAGCTCGTCTATATAAACAGCAAATGAAAGAGGAATTGACGATCTGCCAGATGCCTTCAGTAAATGTACAGTTTATGCCTGTACAGCCATAACAATCACTACACTGACGTCATGTCACGTGACGATTAAAACTATCCACCCGTTTGTTACGTCTGGCTAGAAATAATATTCACAACAACTACAAGGCGAAAATAACAAAATAAAGATAATAAATAAATAAAAAACAAAACAAAAAAGACAAACAAAACAAAAATACCCCGTAACTGTCTGCCGCATTGTTGACATTGCTTGTCGCGATCTATAACCCATCAGATATGCGGAACATTCGAGATAACGGTCCTAAACAGCTAAAAAGTGTTTATCTGATTCCGAATGACACGTGACCTACTGACGCCGGGGGTGAAAGGCTATGACCCAGGGCCGTCAGTCTCTAAAGGCATTTGATGGTAGATATACGATGCATCGTGGACGCAAACCGATAAGCCCCACTACAAAAGAATACCGCGCCCTTTATAACCGCTGTATATAATGTCTGGGTATCTGTCTCGCTATATACACGTCTCGGGGGACCCTCTAACCTTACATTAGCTATCTAAAAAACTACCTCCGCTACCTTAACATTTTGACACAAACAACACTCGTTCAGCCATAATTGGGAGCCCATTGTACTTTTCAGCAGCATGGCGCACGCGGGTCAGTACTAACATTTGTTGCCCCATTGCCGTTAAACAAGGCCAAGGCCCCAGGTCTCGAAAATACATCAAATTTTATTTTTGACATTTGTCAAATTAAAACTCAGACTTAAGAATTTTTTCGAACAAACGGTGAGTCGAGCGGTAAGACGTTCGGATGGGTCGTGGGTTCGAATCGTGGGTACTTTCTTCTTTCACCTCATTGCCCGGGCCCTGCTAGGCCAGCCAGCACCCAGTTGTGCAGAAAATGGGGGGCTAAAATGAAATATTTTATTTCATTTCATTTTTTCGAACCGCCAGCAACTACAACCCAGTCGGCAGTCAGACTTCTCAAAACTATACGTCAATCTACGTTTTGACTTAAATGCTCAATATAAGCAATATGACCGCGGTTAGGTAGTGTAGTGGTTAGAGCGTTCATGCGGAAGGTTGCTGCTTCGATCACCAGCGGCGTATATGAAAAAGGTTTTAAAGTTGAAGGTTTTGCTGCTCTGCTTAGCGCTCAGAATATAAGAGTTTGAGACCGAGTGGAGGGCTGGGAGTCAAGTATTTTCCACAACTCCACTGAGGGTCTGTGGGATGCGGGTGCGGGGGGAGGGGAGTGTTAATGCAAAAATACTTGTCATCTTGTATATAATTATTTAGGTTAATGTGGTTTTGTTAATTTGTATGGACCAGCTTTGCTTGAAATACAGTGACACTTGCATATAAAAACCACCATAGGGACCAACAAAACATGGCCCTTATACACGAGTGGTCTTTATAGGCAGGTTGGATAATATTGAAAGTATGCCCTTGGAGACCTGTAAAATATGGTCTTTACAAGCAGGTGGTCTTATATAAAGGTGGTCGTTAGAGCAGGTTTGACTGTATAGCTAAAACATTCACATCATCGATGCAGCAATAGGCTTACTTCATGTGAGCCGCACTGCCTGTTATTGCGCAATAGATGAATTTTTCATTTCGTGCGTATGTTGTGTGTTACAAGGAATAAAAAGTAACTGAAATTTATCGTTAACGAATCGATCATGAATACACGTATATAACTATTTAATCCCGCTTAATCATATCACTTGATGGCGGGTTTGTTTAGTGCTGACTCAAGAGACTTCAAGTGTTTGCGTGTCACGGGTAGGCGGGTTTGCCTTTGATTTGTAGTTACTTAATATGCAGGGTTATGTCGGTGTGCTTGCATTTGTAAATCAAGCACATCTCTTATTGTCCTTCCCTCAACGCTGTCTGGGCTCTAAATTTTCAAGCCCCGTTTGGTACAGCGCGTTACACTTATCAATTACTCATAGAAAGCCTCCACGCCTTTTTTGCACCTACGTTTATCCGGTATGTCATAAGGGGGATCGCGGTATCACAGAGAGAGAGAGAGAGAGAGAGAGAGAGAGAGAGAGAAACTCGTGACGCGCTTAAGTGTCTCTCCGCGGTCATGCTGAACTGCAGGGGTTGAACAATAAAAATATCGCATGGGGTCGCCACATATCAACCATTTAGACATTTATCGTTATATTTTTCTTATCACAAATAGCCGCCTGACCATTATCATAATCTCTGTTGTGACTAATCTGGTATGACATTGTGGTGCTGGAAGCATCCGAGCCTAGATAGTAAACAACATTTGTGTGGGCGATAATGTATTGTTTTCGCTGAATCTCCCATTCAAAGTGACAGCCGAAGGAATGAAAATACATAGTATATGTGCTGTGTTATAGCTTTTTGCAGAACTGTCCTTAATGCTGCAGATATTAACCATATTCGGGGTGCCACTCTCAACTAAATTGTATTTCATGAATGAGCGTCGAGTAGTGAAATAATACAACAATTTAGAGACCCAAGATACCGAGTATTTTGTGATGAAATTAGTTCCTGCGATTGCCGATTAAAATTCGTCTCTTCAAGAGGACACACAATTTATTTTCATTCATTTCCTCAATCTTCAGAACGGAGAGAACAGACATCAAAAAAATCTTGTGATATTAGCGCACTCAATGAAAACTCTGTCTCTGCAAATTTTGCCAGTACAATCTAATGCTATAAACAATACTAGAATTAGCCACAAACCATTATGTTTCGCCACACTGTTCTTTGAGCAGCCCTGATCACAAAACATAAAAACAATAAAGGAAATTCCCCGCTGAACACAAGGAACAAAGAAGTACATGTAGACCCTTTCCGGTAAAAAATCGTCCTCATGTATAAAAAACATTATCCCATGCATGTAAAAGAAGTTTGTTCTTTGAATCATGTGTCTTCAATCAAATTAATGGGACTATCCTTTTGTTGTCGGCTATAAGGATGCCTTTAGAAGTTGCATGGAGCATGGTAGTGTTGCTGTATGTTCTTGCTGTAAGAAAAACAAGCCCGCTCACTTTTAATATAGTTCGCTTAAGTAAGTAGGTAGGTAAGTAAGTAAGTAAGTAAATAAGTAAGTAAGTAAGTAAGTAAGTAAGGAAGGAAGGAAGGAACGCACGAAGCAAGTTTATTTTCGATTGTACCATAAATATACAAATACAGTAAATAAACACAATTATACCATGTACAATCAGAGGCCATCACCAAAAGTCAGAGGCTGTGAACTGTACAAAATATTCAAATACACAAGAGTCAATAAATTTGAACTAAGTACAGCTGGCGGGGCCAGTATCTGCCGTCGATTATTAGATCGAATCCAGGACACTTTCGATCACAATACAGCAATACAGCTTCCTTGATTATAAAGAACTGCCGTAAAACTTAATACCAACTCCCAAATTTATTATAAATTATATTTTACGACATTTATGATACACGGTTTTCGACAAAAGTGCTGAGCTTCATATTTTATAGGGGCGGGGGGGTGAATTATAATGAAGTTAACGACTTTGGAACGACCTGAAAGTGTTCTAGGTTGTTTTAATTGGCACAATGTGCGTGAAGTAGTACTTCAGATTAAAATTTTAAAAAGCTGTTGAATTATAATTGTTAAAATTCGAAATTCGCCGGGTTACAGTATGCTTTTTATAGTACACCCACAATGAAATGATATTATGGAATGATATTTGAGCAAGGGCTCTATATCTATATAGGGTCCTTGATTCGAGGCACGTGCTATTTCAATGACAGCTGACTTAGGTGGCCTCAAACTGTATTTTAACATTGGTATTTTCTGTATTTGTGAAATATACAAAACAAAAACAACACGTAATAACAAAATTGCAGCATCAGCAGCAACAGCATCAAAAACAACAGCTGCTGCTGCTACTATTGCTGCTGCGTCTACTACTACTAGCACCACCACCACCACAACTAGTACTGCTCCTACTGCTGCCGCCGCCGTAGCTGCAACTACCACTGCTACCAGTCAGTTTGCCATAGCAGCTTTACTGAGCATTGAGGTAAATCCCATTGTCCATCACAAGATTAACACAGCTACCGAAAGACTGCTAAAGATCTTTTTTGAGGAAAAGAGTGGATCGCCTTTTTGTAATCGGGGATAAGGATTATCCATAACCGCGCGAAGACACCTTTCGTTCTATTTGCCTTAACGGGCCGCATTCCAAAACATGCCGTTTGCCGGTGGTGCATTTTTGCCATCACCACAACCACCACAACCACCACCAGCAATTGTTTCTTCTAATCTGACCCGCTCTTTGATTTATCGGTCACACCCCGGGGAGTGCATTAATCCCTTGGAAACTTTACACGACCTTCGCATCAATAACGCCTGCCTGAATGCTTGTCAGATGCTTTTCGTGACACAGCTTCCTTTGTCCCCGCAGTTGTGGGGCTCTAATGTTAATGGAAATATTGAGACGGTTTTTGCACCATAACGGAAGATCCATTTTCCTAACTGTCACGTGGATATTCTACCTCGCCTTCATATAATTTCCTCTCTTTTGCGGTTTAATTGACTTGAATTTCTTAAAAGGCATTACGGGTTTCACGTTACGTTTCACGTTACGTTCCGTACGCTACATGCAAGTTCCCTTTGACGAGCGATAACTCACGTTATTTCGCGCCCCAGCGATAAAACGTTCCCCGTGTACTGGCGCAACAATTAGGATGGCAGGCCGGTTGTAGTTTATCGCAGAACACCAGGCGATGGTCCTGAACAACGCAACACAGACCTCTTTAGCAAGCGCTTATGTAACATTTTTTGACAAGGATTGTGCATTGGCTGCTGGCGTGTCTTTTTCCGGGGTCTCTTTGCATCAAGTATAGTGCAACCTGCCATTAGGGTCACAGGAGAAATAAGGAAAAGGCTTAGCTAGGAATTATGGACAGCTACGTCAGTCCCTAACATCCATTTCAATATGTGTAGCAGCAGCAGTAGTAGTAGTAGTAGTAGTAGTAGTAGTAGTAGTAGTAGTAGTAGTAGTAGTAGTAGTAGTAGTAGTAGTACTAGTAGTAGTAGTAGTGGTAGTAGTAGTAGTAGTAGTAGTAGAAGTAGTAGTAGTAGTAGTAGGAGGAGGAGGAGGAGAAGGATGAGTAGTAGTAGTAGTAGTAGGAGTAGTAGTAGTAGTAGTAGTAGTAGTAGTAGTAGTAGTAGTAGTAATAGTAGTAGTAGTAGTAGTACTAATATGAGCAG
>JAAUYG010013824.1_pt1 | contig 12837 bp, 10 predicted proteins | sample 7278091 | NCBI WGS metagenome assembly JAAUYG01 (sample SAMN14350201, study PRJNA611818) | marine sediment metagenome | isolation source: surface marine sediment (0.6m) | place: French Polynesia: Moorea | collected 2018-08
ACACTAGTCCATGAAGCAACCTCAAAGGAAAACTACTTGTATGACCAACACAATACTCATACGGTTTAAAGTTTGGCTTTCATATTTCAAATCTGATTTTGATGAAGTTTAAAAGCTACCAGGTCATGTACTTTGCTTCAAAATAATTGGTCTACCAAGGGTCAAAGTTAAGGTGTCGAATATATGATCTAAAGTTGATACATGCATAGTGAGGTACTTTGTGAGCTAACCCTAGATTTCAATTGATTTAGTCTGTAGCACCTAGTTTTGATACAAATCTACAGAAAATTGCCAATGTCAAACTGCAGCTGTCAAGCAGAGTGCCAAGGTACATGGACCTCTTCTCTTTTTAAAAGGTGGAAACATTTTAAGAATTTATCACGCGAGTTCAACGATTTATTTTATTTGGATGAACAGCTGCATTCAGGATTTATGTTTACCCATATAACAGCAAATCCTTGAACACGTGCGTTAAGACGTTATCATTTTAGGCACATCTTTAGTGGGATTAAGATGTTTTGTAGATAAGGAAAGATCAGTTTGACATAGCATTGTTCCGAATGATTTTGTTTTTAGTTTTCACGGCTTTAGGGCATAGCAACTTCCCAAGTGATATCAAGACTAGGAAAAGCTAAAAGAGCTTCTGTATTAGTCAAGTCACGTGAAATAGGGTACCATGGAAACAAATCTTCCCCTTATATATTAAACTTAAGCATGACATTATGAAAAAAAAATCGTTATTTGCATCAAAGTCACGCGAAACATGGCAGTGTGAAAAAAGATTGATTGTTCTTTCCCTTAACTCACGTGTGACTGCCAGGTCAAAAATACACTCTAGATCATCGTTACAGGTGTCCCTGATGTCCTGAGTTATGTTGAGATCGGAAGTGAAGATCGGGGTGAAATCCAGATCGCTGTACGTGTAAAAAGTATGACCTTCGGTGTAATGGAACAAAGTATCGTTTACGGATACCACCTTCCCTGCAACAGCAAACACAGTTACTGTTCAATAACATAGCTTACAGGTTAAAGAACTTGCAACAATGCGGAATAGAAGCGTTTGTTATTCGTTCAGAGCAAAGTCAATTAAAATTCTTACTGTTTTATATTGAAGTATGCAGTGGTAGTATCTCTTCAGGTGTTTTACACGAGTATATTGTCCGTACTTATATGTAGAAGTAGATCCTTCCATCAAAGGTTAAATCGCAACAATTTTACTGAAAGATACCTTTTGCGAAGCATGTCATTAGCAGCATGATCGTACCATTCTATAGGTACTGGGGTCTTTCCAACTATTCCGGTATCATTCTTCTAATATCTACCCTCAGCCTCTTATAAAAAGGCTCAGCTGGATCTTACTATTGCTGCCCCTCAAGTCGTAAACTACACATACATAAACGGAAGGCGTGCATTTGTGGGCGAAATACAAACGTTTCGGCTCTTTTAAAAATGGGCATCTGTACCAGCATGGTTAATATATAGTGCAGTAAACTTACACAGCTGCCCGAATTCATGGAATATTGTTTCTTCCGAAGATTCCGGATCCAGAACACGACCGTCCGGAGTCGTCAGGTCATCACTAGGGTCGTCGTTGAAAACGCCGAGTAGACCTAGCGTCTGACTCTGGAACTCAAGGGGAGTGGATACCAGGAGATCCAGAACCCCCACTGCCAGGGTAACGGTTATAGTAAATCCTGGAATGACAGTAGAAGGTAACAGAAAGTAGTCAATAGCTCATGAATGAACAGCAGAAAGCAGTCAGTAACTGATAAATGAATAGTAGATATCTGGCAGTAGCTGATAAATAGCAAAGTAATTTATAGTAAGGGGGCAGTAATTGAAAAAATAAATAGATCATGAGGGAGCAGGTACAAGCAGTAGCTCATAGATATTAGAGAGCACGCACTGGTTGATAAGAACATCAAAGAGCAAGCAGATAAAGGAAAAGTAGATTAGTGAGGTTGTACTAGAAACAAAATAGCAAAGAGCAAGCAGCAGAAGTTAATGGAAGAGTAAATAACGAGCGGTAGCAGATACAGTACTTGTAAATGAATTAGTTATCTTGCTTTCGCGAAAAGTGTTCGAAACTTCGCAACGTTCCGTTTCGACAAAAAAATAAATAAATAAATAAACCGCGTAAGGGCGGAACGCCTAGTAGGTGGAGCTGACAGTCTGTCACACTGCAATGTATCCTTTCTACATCTTCTAGTTAAACTTGTCTTGCAAAACTAAAAAAAAAATAAAAGAAACAGGAATACAAAAATTACATACTACCGCAGCAACAGAAGAAATACCATAAACTTGAATGGAATGAAACTTGAATTATTATAACACCAAAGTGTTTTCTCTGTAACGCTCGTCGTCATTTGGGACTCTGACCAGAGTTGAAGGTTCCAGACACTGATGAATTTGATCCTTTCTTCAAAAACAGTCCCGTCTCCAGCATTGTTTCATTGTCAGTGGCATTCACGAACCATCCTGTTTTGTCCTCAGCATTTATCCATACGCTAAAAGCTGGGAAAATCAAAATAACAAACAATACCAAATTTTATCTTTGGCTCATGACAGTAATCCGTTTAGACATCAAATGATCTGCGATTCATCTTACCGAAATTCCTAAGAAATTTTGTTTTAAAAAAGTGACGAAAGTGAAGGAGGGATGGGGAGCAAGGAGTGATTGAAAAAAGGAGGAGGAAGAGAGCAGAAACCGTTTGTTATACTCTATATGAATGAAACCATGCAATTTACGTTGCAATTATTTACGACACACACTATTGACAGATTGAGTGACCGGCTGATTGACTCACCAAAAGACCAAGTGAATGAATGAATGAATGAATGAATGAATGAATGAATGAATGAATGAATGAATGCCGTAACGTATTACAAGAAAACCCGAAATAAAGACGAAAACAAAAAGAAAAAAATAAAACAAAGCCTGACAAAAGAAAAAAAGGAAACTTTACCTGTTCTATCCCGATTGAGATCAACTTGAAGCACATCGGAGTCAGTGTCAGCAGCAGCGAATGCTGTGAAGACGGTGGCGTTGGTTGGCTGGTCGTTGCTGTCCCTGGCTCTCCCTGTCCTCCCCTGTAGTGTGAAGTTCGTGGTGGTGACCAGAGTGTACTCACCAAGTCCATTAAATGTATATCTTTTCCCATCCAGAGTGGTAATGTGTGGGTCTCCCCAGAACCAAGCTGTCAGTGTGAACAGAAATCAAGCAGCATATTTAATACTCAACGGTGACAGGAAACTAACACATTTTCATATTTTTGTGTTTGTTACAACAGCCCAAAGTATTGTTTTGGGAGATTTTAATGACAGTTAGACTAGTCTGGCTGAGCACCCGCTCCCCTCACCCGCGTACTGTTTTATTAGAAGTTCTCGTCTCTTCTCCTCTACTTATACAAGCGACTGACAAGGGTCAGTCTTCAAATGTTACAGGATTTCGGGATGACCATGTTTTAAGGGGGTCCATTTTCCAAGATCTCTTCTATTCAGTTACACCTTCAACAATTCTACTGTACGTTAAAGCTATTGGACTTTTTTTCAAGATGTGACTTGACATCTTACCTTGGACTTGCACTCATTTGCCCATAGCATTCTTTTCTAGTGGACTCTTGTTTGGACTCATAGTGCAGTTTACACCTGTTTTGGCACTGTATGACCCTTTTGGTGTTGATGTGATATCACTCACTCACTGTCGTCCATGATTTCGTCCATCAGCTAGAGGAGATTAACATTAACGTTTGTCAGAATACACCTAATACTAGCTATCTATATTTATGTTTTATAAATTTTACCAACGCTCGGCAATATCATATGTATGCACAACATTAGACTGTATCGGAAAGGAATTTAGAAACTTCGCAAAAGATCACAAAGCAAATGCAGTCACAACAAAATAGCCAGTCTTCAATTTTTGTGTAAAGATAAAATTTTACTGCACTGGTTTAACATTTTTTTTCACCAACGGCCACTAGTTACCATCCGCTGACGAAGGCAGAGAGATTCTGCCGAAAATTCGGGAACTTTTTCCACCATTATTTGACTCTGTGTGTAGAATGTTTCGTCAGAATTTTTTTTTCATGTTGTCGAAAAGATTTTCCATGATAGCAAGTAAGTGCACTGGATGACCCAAAATGAACTGGGAAACTACAAAGTCAACACTACCCCACACATGTACTCAAAGTATGCCCTGGGGTTCAAACTTCAATGTTCGCTACATGGCCAGTTGTTTTAGATTTACAGGGCATTTTGAGAAAAAAGGCACCGCATGAACCCCCAAATTACCCTGAACAGTCAAGGGTACATGTATCCCATATATGTGTTACTAGTGTCTCCTACGACCAGTCGTGTATGCTAAAAATCGCAAATGAAGGACCTCAAGACTGACCTTGAACATTTAACGCTCAAACGCACCCTGTATACATTAATTACTACACCCCGAGGCGTACAACCAGCCATTTTCAAGATATCGCACAATTTATCCCAATTGACTACATTTTAAACGTCCAAACAGGAAGAACAAAAAAAAAATGAAATTACAAATTTTGGGAGAGGGCCTCCCTAGCTATGAGTGTGCATGAACATTATTTGGGAATGAATCTGTTTTATACTTTCAGAGGAGAGTTCGTTATTTTTCTACCATATGGTCCCATTTGGGCGAAATCGAAAACAAAAATGTAAAAAAAAAATATTTTGGTAAACAAACAAAAAATGGTCTGGAGATATAGTGGGTAGGTGCCTTTTCCAAAACTTTGATGCCAATGCAGTTGCAGATATCCGAGAAAATGGGTTCTACGGACGGGCCCGCGCCATGACAGTAGCAGCTCTGCTGTCCAGTAGCACAAAGCCTAGCTAAAAATTATAATATTAAAGCAACTACTGCAGCTGTGGTATTACGTCAGTTTATATCTATCCTGTTTAAAGAACAAGTGATAACACTTTGGAGAATTTCTCCGCTTTGCCGAAGTTCAACACATGCACTGTTCTGAATTAGAAATGAAGACGTTTCGTTTTTCAGATACTTGTGTGTTGCTCGTTTTATGGTATAGAGTGGTCTGGCAGCATCCACGAACAAACAGCAAGGTGTTAAAAGTCAAGACATCGTCCTGGGATAATATATATCCGGTTTATTTAATATACACACGTTAAATAAAAGTCATGCACATGAAACGTGTTACAAGTAAGAACACCAGGTTTACTCCCCTCCTTTAGATAACGCGTCATACACGCGAACAGCGCGTCTGCGTTGGAGAAGATTCCACAAATGAGCGCCTGGATTTACGGGTCTGGACCTGGACCTGAAATTAGATTGAACAAGTGGGAGAAGATATACAAACAGGACTATAAAAACAGATGCAATAGTATGTTATATATATTGTATGTTATTAACCTGGACTTTTTAAATGCACGATTGAAGAGAATTGTATGGAGAAGTAAATTTAGCTAATTCCTTACTGCTGACGATACGGAATAATCAATTATCTCAGACTAAATGAAGGTGGAACAAAACGATGAACTTCTGGATGTGCAAAGAGTAAATAAAATGCACGTAACTGGTAACTGTCCGTTTTGAAAGACATTCTGGGATGGAGACAGGGGCAATCGGTGGATTTTCTGAGCAATGTACCTTTTCAGCAGTTATTCCAAGGGACCTTCTCAAAAATGTTCTTTGTGGTCCTCCACTTAAAGCAACTGCTGCTCGTGATTTTGACAATTGGATATTTGAAGCTTTGTCAATGCTGTGGGGAAAACTTTAAAATTCTGTCGTAAAATAAGAGCCATATAGTAGAAAGAAATAAACAAAAGTGTGGGTTTCGGGGGTTAAATATACAAAATGCGCTATTTTTGCTGTTGGTCATTCCAGGGTAAGGTCAGGCCAGCTTGGGTACGTACGTGCGGATCTTACCCGCAGTTGCTAGCGTTAAACTCTTGCCATCTCATTTACTTAGGTTCTTTGTGCAGTTTATATTGCGCTGTATTGATTCAGTTGGTTACGTACAGAGGAATATGCTGATTACACTGGGGTTGGCTACAATGTCCCTTGGTGTCACCGGAGGGTCCCCAACATCGGAACAGATGCGAGGTGTCCCGCCGGGGAAGAAACCCATGGTATGGAAGTAGCACCTGGCAAGAAAAAAAACTTCCAGATGTAATGTTTTTGACAGCATAGTGCAACATCACATGCTAAATCACATACAACATGACATCCTACATCACATCCTGCAACATCACATCCTGCAACATCAAATCCTACATCACGTCCAGCAACATCGCATCTGCAACATCATAACCTACATCACATCCTACATCACATCCTGCAACATCAAATCTTACATCACATCCTACATCACATCCTGCAACATCACATCCTGCAACATCACACCCTGCAGTATCACATCCTGTAACATCACATCTTGCAAACGTTCTATGTCAACCAGTAGATTTTTGCTACATGTATGCTTTGTCTTATTGCAGACCAAAGCTACTGTCGTCACACAGTGGTTCTTTCGTCCGTCCGTCCGTAAAACGTTTAACTTTTTTTCTCTGAAACCACTAAAGGATTTACATGTAATGCCAGATTTGGTAGATTGGTAGAAAAGTACATCATATTCAGCATATCCCCAAACCAATTTTATCTGTGTCCAAATGTTTGATTTTTTACGATTATTTTTCGCTTCCTCATCATGGGACAATATGGAGGGACTTTCAACTGACATCTCTTCTGAAAGTGCACAACAGTTTCTTTCCTAAAAAAATCATGCATAATCCTAGAGATTGAAAAATTGTGAAATTTCATAATTTGGATTTTTGACATTTGTTTTTCTTTTTCGTTAGTGTGGGGGCATATGGGGGAAATTTCAAACGGCAAATCGTCTGAAAGTACACAACCGATTCACTCCCCAAATTCATGTAGCCCCTACCAAAGTTGTTAAAAGAATTGTGAACTTACAAATTTTGAAGTTTTGGTAATAATTTGTTCTAATTTGAACGCCTTAATGGTAGTCAATGGGGAATTATAAAATGTGCAACTTCTTCAAAACGGCTTGTCGTAGAGCGAAAATTACGAAACTTTGGGGGTCAATTGAGCAGAAAATACTTGATGTATACAGGGTACTTTTGATCCGCTAAGTGTTTAAAGTAATTCCGAGGTCATTCTGTGTATTACCGAATTTCCTGATTTCAACAAGCTTGAATCTCGAAAACGACTGGTGACAGAGCAAAGCCCCAGGAGCAAAGCGGACCACAATTTGTGCCTCTGGGGAAAAGTACTTAGTATATATAGAGTATTTTGAACATTTAAACGTTTAAGGTCATTCTGAGGTTATTCGGTATATTTCGACAACCGTCTAGAGTGAAACGGACCAAACATTGGGCCTCAGAAGTGACTACTCGGTGTCTTGGTTGTTAAGCGTGCAAGGTCATTAAGTGGCAAGAGGTGTCTTGACTGATTAGTTTGCATTTTGTCGTTCTGGGGCAATTGGGTGAATTTTCCGATTTTTGATATGAAATTTCGAAAACAGCAGATCGTAGAGTGAAAGGGACCAAAATTTGTGTCGCGGGGGTAAGTAGATATTGTATATACAATACGTTTGATATTTATATGTTTATGGCCAATCTGAGGTAATTCAGTGCATTTCCGATTTTCGACAGGATTACATACCTGTAGTCACCTCATCTATATCGCTACTTAACTAGGCTACATGGTTGTTAGGTAGAAACCAAAGTTATTTCTATCTGAAAAGTGACCAAGCTGTGGGTAAAGGCCCCTTGGCCTCATGTTTTCAATCCATTCAAATGCGTGCGCTGTACAGTGAACTTTATATAGCTTTCGCTATTTCCCATATTCCCGCTGCCGAGTATTAGCATTCGCACATGACACCTATTAGAAAGATATAAGTTGATATATGTAAAAAAATGTGTTAGTCTTTGTATAAAGAACGACTATAAGGTAACAATTGGCCTAAACTAGGTACATTGGGTATACCCCCTTTGCCAAAGTTAATCACTTCACATTTTGAAACGTATCTAGTTTGCTGGTAATATTTTCAAAAACAATACCAAGCGCAAGTATCTCACCCCAGGGTAGAGTAAAAGTAGTAGTAGTAGTAGTAGTAGTAGTAGTAGTAGTAGTAGTAGTAGTAGTAGTAGTAGTATACTACAAGTAGTAGTAGTAGCAGTAGTAGTAGTAGTAGTAGTAGTAGTAGTAGTAGTAGTAGTAGTAGTAGTAGTAGTAGTACTAGTAGTAGAGTAGTAGTAATATTAGAAGTAGTAGGAGGAGGAGCAGTAGTAGTAGTGATGTCTGACAGGGAGACGGCAAATATACAGCCTTGCTGCTAGTACTTGTGGTTGCCGAAGTTGTAGTCGATTCCGAAGCAAATTTGTTTGTTTATATCTTCAACCGTGGCAGGAATCCCCATGCCTGCAGACGCGCATTTCTTGATACAGTCTGTCAAAGATTTAATTCCCTTTTGCTCAATCGCTTTGTGAAGCTGCGTTCCCAGTAATACCAGACCTTGGGGTGCCTCTGGAAAATCTAAATTGGGAGAGCAGAAACATTAGACTTGAATCCATGAAATCCATGAAATAGTCTTTTGGGAAACACATTAATATTAAAAACAGCATAGTTGATTAAAATGTGGCTCAGCTAATGCGGTAGGTAATAAGAGTCAACATGGACATCAGCACAATAAACTACAGTACCCTATTCATCGGCATGAAGTTGGATGATCGATCATTCACGATTGACAAGCATTGATATGATGGATAGTGGAAACTTCGTCAACCCGGGATTGTAAAGTCCGACTGCCAGTACAGAGCTAGACTTATTAACTTCTTTTCTTCGGGTTATAAATTGTTTTCTTTAACAACTCCTGTCCTGTTAAATGGTACGACAGCAAGCTGTGCTTACATTGCTTTTAAATATGCTCAACAGAATAGCGTCTACTTATTGTAAAATGTATACCTTAATTTAATATATTACCACAAGGAATTTCACCATAATTTAAAAGCATACCACAAGGAATTTTACTTTCATTTAATAGCTTACTAGTACCACAAGGAACTGAATGGCTTACAAGGAATTTTACCTTAATTCAATAGCTTACCACAAGGAATTTTCTTAAAATGGACCAGTTTTTTGTGCGCTTTGACCACCTCGCAAGCCGTAAGATTACTATGGATGTAACACTTCTTGAACCAGGGGTTGTAATCGCCAGCAAAGCAGGTCGGAGTAGCCCCACAGGCTTTCTCACAGGCCTTCAGGGATTTATACTTCCCGAACAGCTGAGTTCCACCCGGTATGTAAAATCCTTTCTGGATGGAAATCACTTTCACTGCAATGTAGAGAAAAGTGTTGTCTTTTTAGATCTGCTTGACTGTCAGCAGAGCCACTGTAGTGGCGCAGGCGTCCGTCCGTCGTCCGTAAACTTAAGTTTCTCAGAAACCGCTGCCTGAATCAAGGCCACACTTTGTGGGTAGCTCCCTCTCCACCATATCTCCAGATCATATTTTTGTTTCAAATTTTCCATTTTAACATATTTACGATTTTTTTCCCGTTTCGTTTACATGGAACTCTATGGGAGCAAAATTCATCCTCCAGTTTTCATCCGATGTGAGCCAAACTTTATGATAAATAAGGTAGTCATGGGGGAATATAAAGTTATGGATATTTTCACTATCTGCCGAAAATTAAACATTTTGTGGCACTTTGAAATGTTTGTTAACACAGGAAAATATGGGGCTGGAAATTTCAAAATTCCACTCCTCCTGCAGTTTTGATCCGATCTGAGCCAAACTTTATGATAAATAAGAATGTAAAGTTATAAATGTTTTGACGATATGCCAAAAATTAAAATTTTCTGGCCCTTTGAAATTTTAACATGGGAGTCAATGGAAAAATCCTAAACTGTGCGGGGCACTACAGTGCATATATGTAGGGCACTTTTCAGCCCGGTTCCTTGAGTTTGGTTTGGGATCATTCGGTGCACTTTGCAAACTTTCCGGTTCTACGATTTTCGAAACACTACTCCTTCAACAGTTTGCAGATTGCGACCAAAATTCATACAAGGTATCATAATGAGGGCTAATATAGGCTATTACTTTTTTTTGATGATCTGCAAAAAATTGCGAAAAATTATGGAACCTAGGAAAACCTAAGATGTTGAATATCTCGAAAACGGCTGATCGTAAAGCGAAACGGACGAAAATTTGGGACTCGGAGTGCACATTTAGAGGGTGCTATTCATGCTCGATTCCTTGAGTGAGTTTCGTTTGGGGTCATTCAGTGCACTTTGCAAAATTTCAGATTTTGCAATTTTTAAAACTTTTCTCCATTCTCCCAATTTTCATCCGATTCATCCAAACTTTATACGAGATATCCTAATCATGGGCAATACAGGCCAAAAATTACAACAAATTTTGAATTTTTTTCTTAACGCAGAGCCATATGTAGCTGAAAATTTCAAAGTGCTATTTTACAAAGTGTTCTGAAAGTACTGGTCAGTAAAGGTCTTTTCGAATGATTTTTTGTTTAGAATGAGCTATGAGGCAGAGACCGTGAAAAGTATGGCTGACACTATACCGCTGTAATTGCCGGATATGAATACTGGTGTCAGCCAAAATCAGGAAGACTGCTCTGAAATTAGACACCAGATAGAGGAAAAAAAATGTAATTGTGTTCGCTTGTACATGCCCCGGAGAAGAGAAAAACAGTACCGCACTAAAGGCATAAAAAATATAAATTTGCTTGAAAATGTATAACACATTGACTCCGTCCAGTTTAAGGCGTCTGTTCGAAAATATTCCCATATACTCCCCGGGGTGCAGAGAGCAGCCTCCCCGTGGCGCACCCTGGATATCAGGTCTTGTTGGACATTTTGTTCAGACTTGGCCTGATAGCGAATGCTCTCACACAGTGCAGTGCTTAGACTGTAGCTACTTGAATTGACGTTGGAATCGTTTTGGCACGGTATGGCCCTTTTGGTGTTGATGTGCCGTTAAACTTTGATAACACTCACACACTCACTCCCATATACTCCCGTTAACTGCTTATAGAGCTTTTTCTACAGTGTTATAAGGCATAGAGAATAATAAGGCATAGAGCTCCGCCTACGTGTGCCACATATGTAGGCCTGTATCACTCTCATGTTTGTTCTGCTGGGAATGACGTCAACGTACGCATACTTTGGGGCTTCTTTGGTTCTTTAACGATATATATTGCGCAACACCTTACTTTTCTTTTTCTTCCGTGGCTTTACCGGCACGAAGACTTTCTTCTTCACTGGATAGTAGACCACCTTTCGTTTCTGGGGCTGATACGACTGCTGGGATAGAGGATGTATGTTGTAGCTGTTGCTGTACGTCGGGGGTTGGTAGGTAGGTGTCTGGTAGCTTGGCTGTTGTTGGTGGTAGCTGGCAGGCTGGTAGGAGCCGTAAGTCGGCTCATAGTAAGGAGACTGATGTTGAGCGGACTGGGTTTTAGGATCTCCACTGAATCCATACAAAGGCGTCTGGTAGTGGTCTGTGTGGGGCAAGGTGTCGGGGCTCAGACTAGCCAGGAGCAGCTCAAAGAAGTCTGAACAAAGTAATGGAGTCGCATCTATAGCTTTAGGTTATAACAATAATTTGTGCACGTAAAATAACCACCAACCCATGGTTTGTATGTAGAGACTACTACTACTACTACTACTACTACTACTACTACTACTACTACTACTACTAATAATAATAATAATGCTACTACTACTACTACCATTACTACTGTATAGTGCTAAAATAATAAAGTTAACATTCTGCTGCCGTAATTGTACAATGTCCACTTTACCTCGCTACTTACCAACCGGCTCCGTCAACTCAGGATACAGGAAACCAAAGGCGCCGTGAATGTAGCAGCCAGTGAGAAGCCATGCGGTAGCAGTTTGCCAGGGTAGGGCCATAGTGCTATAACAACTTCTGTAGATTTACCCTGGAGAAACAGGCTGTTCTGCAATCTCTGGTTTTTATAGTTCACCCGTGGGAAGTCTGTGACGAGACATGTGTCGTTACGATCCAGTGTTCATAACTACTTCTATAGGTATAGGCCTCTTAACGTTCATATCCTGACCTTGAAGATGACCCCTAATATTTTTATGACAAACCGCTGGCGTCTGAAGCGTATCTGACGTCTGTTCACTGCCTTGTATAGTGCAAATGGTTCTGGTCTTTTTCAGTGAAGTTAACGATAGCCATTACGGAACTAATTGATGTATTCTATCTAATTATGAAACGTTAGTTGTATTGTGCACCTCTCCACTGACCATCTTCACATCCCTTCCGTATGCTAACGGAATGGTTAATTTTGTTACTAAGCATGATGAATATATATGCCACGGTACACTTATAACAAAAGAACAAAAGGATGTGACACAGCTGCTTCAAATGCATCGTATCTGCAGCCGTGAGAGAGAGAGAGAGAGAGAGAGAGAGAGAGAGAGGGGGGGGCGAGAGAGAGAAGAGAAAGGCAGCGTGTCTGCTTCGGTTTTCATCTCCGATTATGATAACATTCTGTAGACGGGTGAGTAATACATTTATTTTTCCCTTTTTCCTCTCACTTGATCTGTTTGACTATATCATCAGAGCGTATGTTATCAGATGGTTTTCCGTATCAAAGGGATACTTTATTAGCTCTGATTGACTCTGTCAGAAGAGCTCATGGTATGGGGCTTCAACATGTCCGTCCGGCGTCCGGCGTCCGTCGTCTCCATTCACAATTGGTGGCACAATTATCTCAGAACCTATTAAATGCATTTCTTTCAAATTTCAGTTCTAGGTTGCCCTGGGGCTGAACCAGGG
>JAAUYG010054976.1_pt1 | contig 12837 bp, 14 predicted proteins | sample 7278091 | NCBI WGS metagenome assembly JAAUYG01 (sample SAMN14350201, study PRJNA611818) | marine sediment metagenome | isolation source: surface marine sediment (0.6m) | place: French Polynesia: Moorea | collected 2018-08
CAAAAGCTGTTTCTCACCATTTGCAAGAACTTCCTTTCTTTTCCTATGATTTCTGATCAGGCTGAATGCACTCACTTGCACAGAGCGGGTAATGTTGGAAATCAGGAGCACAGGAATCGCATTTGAGCCCCGCAAATCTAGGTTTACAAGTGCATTGTCCAGTCGTTGCGTCGCAGTACTCATCCACTGATCCAAACCAATCACAACTGCAACCTGCAAAACAAAATCCATGTGCCGTCGGACTTGCGTGTTAGATAATCCAGAATTGCATCCGTTGTGTAAAGTTGAGTCATGGTCAAAACAGAACGTTTGACTCACTTTGGCAGTCTGGAAAACCGTAGAATCCAGGAAGACATCTGTCGCAGTTCCAGCCTCCGACATGCATTTTGCAAGGACATTGAGCCCCTTCAGCCTGACAGACCTGGTCCAGCGTGCCGTTCAGGTTGCAGTCACATTTGAAGCAGAAGGGAAAGTCGTAATATCCAAAGTTACACCTGATCAGAAAGAAAGAGTGTTCTTTCTGTGTTTCCTGTCTTTGGTCGTCCACAAAATGTGACAGATGTGACGCAATTGATCTGAAAACCACCTGAAATCTCTTTGGGATTTGAATTTAATTGTGTTATTGAGCAAAGGAATTGCCAGAATTGTAAATGCAGAGAAAGCAAAGGATCTTGGCTTAGTGGAACGTTGAGGCAGTTCTTTTGAAGGCTTTTTGGACAAGAACCATGTCAGAGAAAAGGAATTCCACAGGAAAGCGGCGTCTTTGGTTATGATCAACTCGATAGTATATACGTCCTTCTTTGGGTTTTGGTTTCCTTGCCAACAATAAGAATCAGAATCTCACATGTCGCAGTCAGGGCCTGTGTATTCTGGTCTGCAAATGCATTCTCCACTTCCGTCCAAGCAGTCGCCGGTGGCAAAGCGAGCATCACATTGGCATGCTGAAAAGTTCCAATTTTAGCGTGAATTCACAAAGATCTAAAATCTCTGTTCGTGGTTGCAATTGAGGAGATTTGTTGCGGTTCGTACTCACGTTGGCAAGCAAACGGGGACTCAATAGGAATGGATTCGGGTCTGTAAAATCCAGGTAGACATGTCTCGCAGTTGTAGCCATCGGTGTTGTGCTGACAGTTTATGCAAACCCCGCCTCCTTCGTAATTGCCATGGATGTCCAAACTCTCTTTCCTCTGATCAACACCCTCGTCGTAAAAGCAGTAGTCGCTGTGTTCGTGGCAGTTGCACGCTGTTTGAAAATTGAAGAAATACAGTTCCCAAAAGAGGTGCCTTCGAAAGGCAATCTACCGTATTTCATTATAAGTTGGGTCAGATCTGCTTCCTGGGCTGGACAAAAGCTGCCGTCCTTTTTGAACCTGCAGTTGTTTACCTGGCAACAGATTAACTGGTGCATCATTCATTTTCGTTTTACCGCTTGCACAAGAAACCGGGAAATGGAAATCTTACGTTCACAAGCGTTGGTTTGGTTGGACGTCGCAGGTTTCCAGGCCTTCTGGACGAATCCGTCGCAGCATTGTTCACAGTTGTTTCCACACGTGTTATGCTCGCAGCGGCACACCAGCCGGTCAGGTTCAGTGGGATGTCGTACGTCACACGCTGCAGCGTGTCCGTTGCACATACATCTGCCTCCTATGGATATGTCTTTGATGCTGTAGAAATACTGAAACAGAAAGACAAGCTGGGGAATAAGACAACTTTTAACGGGGTTTCCTTTGCTGGAATGGAGGGCACAGATCCATCTCAAAAGACGTGGGCCTAATTGAGAATTCTTTTGTGTACCCTTCTTGTGACCGTCTCGTCTCCCCTAGCTTTCCCCATCAGATGACCCAACAAAGTCTTTGTCCTGAGAAGCCGAAGTCGGACGTCTGTGGCCCTGGTCCATTCCTGGAGCTCGCTGGAATGCGTGAAGTTCAAAGAGCCTGGTCGGCCATTCACCAACGAAACGACGATCTGTGATAAGATAGGGACAAGTGTAATCTCTTTCCACAAGTGTTTACTCATTCTCAATGAAACAGTTTTGTCTGAGTGCTCTTTGTGGTTTCCTGTGGAAGTCTGCAGACACAGAAAAATATCAAAGAGATTTCAAAGTCAGTGGGAATGACCAAAACTGAGCAATTCCTGTATTCCATGATTGAGACGCCCTCATAGACATAGAGTTGAACAAAAGGGGAAAACGAAACTAACCTCTCCATTTGTTAAAGGCAAAACCTTTGAGTATTCTGTTGTGCACAAAACCGAGCTGTCAGTCGTGATCCTGGTTTCAAAATGCGGGAAATGCTCGTAGCAGTCCTGCAGAGTATCTGCGAAATACTGCCAAGGTTTCCACGTCTGGCCTTGATCTGTCGACCTCTCCAGAGCGAAAACTCCGGGCCGTGGGGAATTGGCCATCTTGATGAAAACGTACGCAACGTGGAATTCCTAACAAAAATAGCAAACGACAAATGGGGGAACTTTGGACAGGAAACGTTTTGATCTCGCCATCTGGAATGATCACACCGACTCTCAGTTCTGGAAAAAGAACCTCAACGACCAAAAAAGTTCAACACTTTGAGAAAGTGTTTTTGGAGCAACCAACCTGTCCGAAAGGAATAGAGAAGTTGACTTCGTTGAAATTCAAGCCTCTGGACAACGGGGGACTCTGCCACCATCTCTCCGTACCGTCCACGGCTTGCGAGGCCGGGTGAGCCTTCTGCGCAAACGTCGGATCACAGTAATCGCACACTTGGCCCTGGATTACGTGGTGCGAGGTGTGTGGCACCACGTTTGGATGTGCTCCCGTCAGCTCACAGAACAATTCTCTTTCTGAGACATCCTCACCGCAGGTAGCTGTAGCCTGCACTGGTTTTCCTTCTGCGAGGTTGTGATAAGGAGGCGACAGGACTTGCCCCTTCACCTGACCAGTGAGGAAAACCCCACTGAGTAGCAATGTCACTGCCAACATGACGGCCCCGGGACCATCCAAAGAAAGTCCTCGTCACTGTGCTTGTCTGCACCGCAAATGGTGCGAACTTTTCTGTGAACATCTTCCAACTTTAATTCCTGTCTTATCTGCTAACACGGCTGATAGGAATAGTGAGTCAACAAGCTCTTGGAGGTGGAGAACTGGTTCGTCTGTTGAGTTAATCTTTGGTGTATCTCTGTGCCCTTTGCCCCTTTGCCGTTTTATGAGTTTTCAATAAAAATCTTGAGGCCAATAAATATTAATGGGTTGTACCCTTCGATTGTTTCGTGGGTCACTTGTCTTGCCTGAAACACTTGAGAAGTTTAGTGCTTTACAGAGGAATCTCTTGACGCAAGATACATGATTCCTATTTGAGTCGCCACAAACAAGCGAAACGGAATCCAATCCGCCAAGGTCATTGAGACAGGAATGATTTCACAACTTACATGAGCTTTTTCTTATGATTTATTCACGCAAAACACAATGAGAAAAAGAGAATGACAAAACTGACATGCACTCTGTTTTCATGCAATTTTCACGACAAATAATGGAAGGATGTGACGTTTTGACAAGTCAAGAGGTTTTGCAGTTTTTGTTTGTTCTTTTTGAAGACAAAACCTTGAAGAGTCCCGCAAAACCCTGACGTAGGACAGCTTTGTTTGTCCATAAAACAGAAACGTTTTTCAACAGATCTTTTGTCCAAAAAATTTAAATATGAAAGATAAATGGTTGAAACCGAGATGTGTCCGAAACACCTCTCAGCAGTTTCTTGTGAGCTAGAAAGTTAAAGAGCCTTTGTAGGTTGCACCAAAGTCAGTTGTAAGGTGTCTGTCACTCTTGCGTTAAAGCCGTTCGACTGAACCATTCGGCTGATCTGAGTAATTCGCGGCCTATGGCAACATGTTTTTTTCGTTTCTTTCTTCTCTTCAAGAAATGCAGAAAACCTGGCCTGAAGCAGTGATCCAGGGAAACAATTGACACACGGTTGGTTTCTTCTACTGGTTCCTCCCATTCCTCTTCATTATTCAGCGTTGTTGATTCCAAATCAGTGGACAGATTTTGTGCAGCTTCATTTTCGTCGTCATCATTGTCATCATCAGATTCATGAATTTCAGGTTCCGTCCCAGGCGCTTCTGGAGGTACAAAGTCTTCGTGACTGACAGTCTGCGTTTTGGAAATCACCAAATCCCCAATTAGTGATTTCAACAGGTCCTTTATAGTGTCTTCTCCTACTTCCAGACAAGGTACCGTCCAGTGTGGCACCTGGCAAGCGAAGATTTTTGCAACTGTTGCGTCCAGTTCAAGCAGGACCAATTGACTTGCCTGATGCTCAGAATTTAGGATTCCCTTGAACAACTTGTAACAGGCCGACACGAACTGTTTTGATTCCTGACCCCCTGCCAGTTCTTCTTGAAACACGGAATGCATTTTCTGCTTGTCGTTCTCAACAATGTTGCGGTAGGCTTGACACATTTTTCGAACTGCTCCACAGATTTCTTCTTCTTTCTTGGCTATGGTGTTAAGAAGAGTGTCATACTCGAAACCCAATGCGTTCTCTTTTGCTTTTGTGTACTCAATGTGGTGTTTGATTCGTCTTCGCGCTGTTTTCGCTGTTTCAATGGCATCATCGACAACTTTCCTTTGTTCATCGTCGAGGGTTTTGTTGTTTTCTAATTCAGTTTTTGTTTTCTCTCTTTCCATAAACTCGAAGAGATTTTTGATTCTGAAAGGCAACATGAAATTCTGACTGTGAAATCTGAGTGGGGCTTTTCAGTTTGTGCGCAATTGAAACTTGACTGATTCGGGTGAGTCCGTGTAACGTTGTCAGATGGCATCGCTGATCAGATGGAACCCATGCACATTTTTTTTCGTCTGCACCTGAGATGACACCTCCACCAGAACTCACCTTGCACCCTTGACAGATATTTTTCAGAAAAATTTTCTTGAAAGATGTGAAAGAGATACCATGGGATGCAATCAAATGAGGGATATCATCGGAAAATTCTCCACAGGCATACCTGAAGTCCACTTGAAAGGCAAGAGCACCATCTGGGGAGATGGTCTGTGGTGTCATGCACAAAGGGCAAGGAAAAGTATCCCCGTGCATTTGAATGATGCCTTCAAGACAACAGGTGCAAAAACTGTGCAGGCAAGTCAGTTGCCTGGGCTCTTGGTAAAGTTCCAGACAAATGGCACAAGTCAGAAACTCCTCGCTAAATGTTCTTTGCACTCCAGCTGCTGCAGCCATCTGAAAAAGACCAGAGTGAAAGGCATCTGCGAAACTCAAACTTATTTTCACGTTTACAGAATTGTGTCTGGAACAGAACTTTGAATGTGTTTTGCCTTTCCCTGACCAAGTCTAAATGGTATGCATGTTTGTCGTTGATAATGTTTGTTGACCACAAAGTTAACAACCTCAAGAGACACATTAGTATGGGACTATACATACCTTGCTCAGCCAGACAACACTTTTTCCAGTTTTTTCCTTGTTGTGTAAGTGGTAGGGATAGAACCAGATCTGAATTCGCAAGGCAAGAAAAGGTCCTTTTGTACTACTAATTCCTTTGCGATCAATATCGTGTATGTGTCAGTCTTTCCTGAGGTCCAGGCCAAAGGACCTACAGCCTTATGGAATCATCAGGCTGGAGATATGGCACTGTAAAATACAGATTAAAACACTTGTGGCAAGAAAGGATATTTTTGATGTCTCAACAAAAATGGATCCCAAACTTGGTTAGAAGCCGAGCAAGAGCCAGACAACAAATTGTGTCGATGTGGTTCCAGGCATGCAAATATCCTTTTCGCAGTGACGTGACAAGAACCGCATGGACAGTGACAAGAAACCTCACGAGAAAAAGGAAAACCTTGCTTTTCCCCTCATGTCCAACGGACATAATTTTTCAGGAGCATGACACACACTGAAGTGGGCGGTTGTGCGTAACTGGAAACACGTTTTCTCGAATGGTGCTATTTCGGTGGCAAATATTTTTAAATCACCAAAGTGATATTGACGGCAGATTTGTAAGTGAATCCACTCAGCAGTTTGATGCCCTTCGTCAGAAACTGCCGACACCAGAGAGTCTATCACGCACTCATGAACCTTTTTTTCTAAACATGGGTTCATTGTGGATGCAGCTATATGTGAACGCGTTCTGGGAAGACTGATTTAACTCTCTCCTCCATTCACTTTTCGCTGTCGTTGCAAACATTTGCGTGGACAAGCTGAAAATCATGCGGCTGGATACATTTGCTGGACTTGGAAGCCCAGGCTTGACATCTGAAGTCTTAATTAAATTCGCTCCAAATGGATGCGCCTGTGAAAAAAAACAATCCTGTCTGTTAAAGTCTTGAAATGATGAGGAAACACGAGTCTCTCAATGATCATTTGGCGACAGAGTTACAGTCGTCCGTGTTGTCTGTGAATTCCCAGCACCGCCTCGTTTGACTTTCAAATTGAAGAGGTTGCTACCTGAGGAAGTAAATCTGGTCACCTCTGTGACCTACACGGCCACTTATCTGCGCGGATTGGGATGTCGGACCAGAACTGGGCGGAGGAGGCCAGTTCATAATGTCCGTTTCGCCAAGATAACTGCGCCACTGTCACTTTGACTTCACTCATAATCCGCACATATCAGAGAAAATACATGCCTCAGAGGAAACATGAATTGATGAGGCGGCTCCTCCGCTGTTTAATAAGGCAATACATTACGATAGATACCACTCTTTTTCCTAAACACTTTCTAAAGTGGCTGCCAGCGTTGTGGTATCAGTCGCATTACTCTTTTCTGTCAGTTTGAGAAGTGGCAAGTTCTGCAAACTGTGAGACGGCTTTTCCTTTTCCTCAAGCTTTGTTGGAAAAGCAATCCATTTGAAACAAAAGGAAGCAATTTTCTCGAGCTTAGATCTATCGAAGTCATTCAAATCTACATCTTGCACAACAAAATGACACGAGCACATTCACACACCCACCATCTACACATTTCGAGCTGGCTTAAGAAAAAGTTGGAAAATGCCCCCCCCCCTTGAAAGGTTCAAGGTTGGCGATTTTTCACCAAAGAGCAACACAACGCACAGTTCTTTTTTTCTCAATGTATTCAATCGTGCCCAAATTTCATGAAATGGTTTCGAACTTGCAGGGATGGTAAACTGACTGAACTCTTTGCAACTGAATGTGCAATGGTGCTTTTTGATTAGGCTGTCATCATGCCTCTTTCAACACTTCTCATCCATAAGGGTTACATTTCAATGAATTGAATTTAACTGATGGATAGGGTATCGATGTCGCCAGGTTGTACAAAATGTAAAGTGATATTTTGCAACTTTTTGAACGCAGTGCGCGGGGTTTTTTAATTTCATGCATGAAAGTGCTCAGGATAAGAAGACAGATCTTTTTCGTGTTGCGTTCTCCAGATTCAGAGCTAAACAATTTCGCTTTCCACGAACCATGATCACAGGATCCCTGAACCTGATGGGAGGGAGGCCACGATGTTTTTGAACTGCGGTGGCAACTGGTACCATCGTCACCGCTTCACAAGAAGAGGTACTTTGCCAGCATTTGCATCGATTTGTGCGGCGGTTCAAATTATAAGTCAGTTTTGCATTGTGAAGACAGAAAAATGTTTTGGATTCTTGTTCGAATTATGCCGGCTTTCGAAACAAGCCGGTTCGAATTTCACGCAGGATTGTATTGCGTTCTTTCCCCTGTGCTGTTTCGTCTCATTCCGTCGTCTCTTCACCAACTCTCATCTTCCCTGTAGATCTATGAACTTTTCACAACTTGTCTCTCGCCGATTAACTGTGAACTAAAGCAGATGAAGACGAGGTCACTCTGGACACAGGACAAAATCTTTTCATCATATCATGCACTTGAGGAAAAAAGAGCCATCTTTCTTCTTGATCCTTTGTGGTACAAGAACGCACTGCATGTGAATGACATGAAACAGGAAAAATTGCGGAATCGAGTTGCTATCACTGACATTCATCACTGTTCTGCGTGACAACAGCAAATTCGTCCTGTGCTCATTCTTCCCGGGGGACAAAGAAATGTGGATGCAACACTCGCGTCATTCTGCGCAGAAGGACACAGCACCAAATATTTTATCGCGTAATTTCTCACCAGGACAAACAAAGACTGGCATCCAAAAGTGCAGAAAGCTTGCTTTGTATTCTGAGCAATTGCCATCAAAAACTGGAAGTGCCGGTTTTGCGAACAACATCTCGTTTAATGGTCTCTGGTTGGAGTCTGGCTTTTTCATTCATCAAGAGATTGTTTCTGATCTTTCACAACTGAACATCATTGTGGACGGGAAATTCCATCTGTGATTTCATTTATGAGCAACAAATGTACTTTCACTGAAACTCTTGGACAATTGAGCCATTGATGTATCATGAGAAATCAATCCATTGGCCTCAGTGGTGTTGATTTTATCAGTGTGAACAAAATTTCCCATTCGTGGGAGTTTGGACTGGACACGCAAGTCGTATGCGCCACTGCAATTTTGTCGGAGTTTCTCACGGGTGCAATTTTGCATTTCGAGAAGTGAAGTCAAAAGAGAGAACAAGATGAGTTTGGCGGAAGTGGCCAGAAGCTGCTCTCGTCTGATCAGACTGAGAGAGCCGCAACACATTGAACTCGTGGCAAAGCCTTCTTGTTCATAAGCCCAGGCTGGTCTCGGCGGAGAAAAGAAACACAGACGCATTGGTGTCTGCGTGGCATGTCTGCTCTTCAGGGAGACGACACTGATGCAATCTCTGATTCCAGCTGACCGCATGAACTAAACTGTAGAATCTCCGGTCTGCAAGACACAGGAATACAGGTCCAGGCACACACCGTTCTGCACATAAATGCTTCGGCTTGCCTCCTTCCTGGATTGGGTTGCTCTGTTCCGACGTCTTCCATTCTGGATGATTGATCTGCAGATGCTGAAAACACTTTTGTCCGTTTTGTGTCTGCGTTTGTCGATCTTCTGGCGACTCAGCACGCAAACACAGAAATAGGTGAGCAACTGAGCCTAATGAAAACAAAACAAGTTCCAAGTAAAACCGAGAAAGAACCGTTGGGAATACTTAGGGCAGTAAGTCTGGTATTCTTTGTCTAAACGTTCTTCATGCAATCGATCACGAAGCAATCGATGAACTCAACTGAACAATTTCGTTTTCCAATTCAACAGAGACAGTGAAAGAAGTACAGGTTCATCTTCTCTAACTTTAATCAGGCGTGTGTGTCTGGGAGTCCTCTCTAATACCTCCCAAAAGATGCAGGACATCGCGCATGATGAAGACTGATCGTTAGTCCCTCGCAGAACAGTCGCGTTCCATTTTCGTTCAGCGAACCAACGCTCGAAAAGGGTTTGCATCGCCTTCCAGTCATTTCTCTTGGTAAGACAAGACACAAACGGACGTGAAAACGTCTTTACTGTTAAGACATTGCATTGTTACGAACCAGAACTGGGCACCAGGATGGAACCAGCACCTTTCTTCAAGAATCAACAATCAGGACAGGATAACGCGGCGCAAAAGGCAACATAAACATGCAGGGGCAGCTGTGTTTTCGTCACAATGACAGTCCAAAACTTCTGGGAGGTCATGACAGCCTTTTGTTCAGACATCAAACACACCAGATTTTAAAGATTCAAGCTGATTGTGTTTTGCTTGTTCTGTGAAGACCAAGATTGGAAACGAAATGAAAAAGTTCATCGTCAAAGGAAAATTTTTCTTTCACTTCCATTGCCAAAACGAGGAGCTCAATCTCACACGCACATCGTTTTCCGAGCTTCCTTTGTGTGCCCTCTGTAGCCCCGAATTCCCATTCATTTTTTTTTACATTTGTTCCTCTCGGAGCTGCTTTATTATCCAGAACAAATGAAAGTAATTTTCCATGCATTGTTGATTCATACCGCTTTGTGAAGGAGTTTTTATTTGATGATCTAAGTGATGTGGCTTGAACCTTTGCGTGATTTGCACCCTTCACGAGCTGCACTGTCAGAGTGAATAAAGCTGGAGTTGAAGAATTGTTTTTGTTCCTTGTCAAAATGAAACAGTTTCTGTCAGTGCAAGTCCCCGGCTCACCTCCATCTCGTCACGAATTCTTTGTGAGAAGAGAGTAATAAACGCAATCGTTTTTATCCCTCAATAAATCACAAAGAACTGTTATGCAATTAAGAATCTTCATTACATCCCAGGATAAGCGTCCCCAAATGCAAATGAACCAGAAATGCTTTGTTCCCCGTTGAAGTCAAAGAGTCAAAGATTACTGCCACATCTCGTTGCCAAAAACTGGATACATTTCTATTTGTGGTCAGAAAATGACAAATGCAAAAGAAAAAGAACTGACCACAGCAGGCTCACACCATATAAGGGCAGCAACGGATGGCGAGCTTTCTTTCTCGTGTGGGTGAAGCATCAAGCACACAGCTGCAATGTGGTTTTCTTTCTTTGTGGAGTCCTCTCACGGAGACCTCGTGTGATATACAGCAAGCTCGCCTTGTATGAACATTCTTCCCTCGGGAGGAGGAAATGCTCGCGCACAATTTCCATACCACATGCGAGGGCCTGTTGAGATGCAACAGGAGAAAAGACATTCTGACCTCTGTCACACATAAACCTGCTGCATAGTTATTGTCCAGCATTCAACAGAACATGAAGAACAGTAATTGACATCATGAGGGAAACATTAATCATTTTTCTGGACCAAGATGCATCAATTGTCCATTTGTAGGTGGGGCGTTTTGGAGGAAAGGGACCGACATCGGCCGGGAAACTTAATTAAAAAAAACAAACTGGCAGACGTTAAATTTCCATTCCGTAGGATTCAAACAAAAATGTGTCAAACACATCGCTGAAATTGATAATTGTGATGTGAATTCATTGTTCGCCACATGAATCTCGATCAATTGATGGCTTTCTGGTCCGATGGCTCATTCTGAGCCATGACAAATTGTTCTCATTCTCCACGCTTTACCGCTTCGCAGGCTTTTTGATCGGAGCAAGTCCTGGGTTATCTCCACAGATCTGATTCACATTATTCACATGTTCATCATGGGGCAAAACTAAATTAATTTGCCTTTGTGTGTCACATAACAACGTCTGTTTTCTGGTCAAACGGAGGGGAAGTTCTGCGGCTTAATTTTTGGTTTCTCAAAAAAGTGAGAAACTTGCGAACTGCTCTGGTAACCTCTTACTTCTCTAAACACTGTAGGATGTCACTACGCATTGCTTTAGCTGCCAATAAGCGCATTAGATTAGGGGGCGTTCATTTGCCTCGGCTGCCTGACCACGGCCTGCCTCCATTCCAGACAAGACCCACAAGGGACCCCTTGTCCTGCCGTGTCTACCCCCATTACAGCGAAACTATACGGCAGTAGGGTTACCCACAAAGCTCCTTCGTCAGCTTTAACAAGCTGCTCAGGGACAGCTTCTGGACAGATTCTTAGATTTGCCTCGTCCACCTTTCTGTCTGAGGTGCCTGAAATCAATTGGTATTCCATGCGAAAACTGACCTATCCTGGAAATTAATCAGACAAATTTACTACCCAATTGTGGAAAATTGCAGAGACCCGTGTTCTATGATTGACGCCCATAATTATTATCTGGAGCGGGACAATTTGTCGTCAAAAAGACGGATGTTCTTCGGTTCCTAAGTCAAGTAAACTCAATCTAATCCATCATTTATATCAATACTTGTGTCGGAAAAGCTGGCATGACTGTGAAAGAAAAGTTTCGGGAAATGAATTCTGCGACAGCGGTAACCGGGCCAACAACAAGAAAGAAGAATTTTCCGAGTCAATCTTACTGTTATTGGCAATTTACATTCTGCCTGACGAAACAATGCCAATCTTGATTCATTCTTTTCCGCATGTTTTAAGCCCAGCATAAAGACAACTGATGTATCCAGTGCAATTTATTGTGATTGTTTCAGTGGCCGAAATTCTTGCGCATGTATGGAGAGAGAGTATGGTGGAAGCACGAGGATCCACAGACCAAACAGTAAACATTCTCATTGATGGATAATTGAATTAATTTAATGAAGTTACCAGGGGAAATCATTAAACCAGTCGTGTGTCTTGGAATAAAAACGCACGTCTCGTTGCAATTTGTCATCTTTTGGGTCAAGACTGAAATCGCATTTGATTGATTATCAAATTGGGTTCAGCCCGAAGAAAGTCAACGACTGACGGTGCATAAGCCATAATGAGCCCAATTAGGAAGAATTTATAAGAATAACAGCAGTGACGGCAGTTGGACATAAACCAGGAGGAAAAGACAAAGGTCTTGCTCCCCAGCTCATAAAGCATTCCCTCAAAATATGGCTCCTGCAAGAAGTCTGTGGATGTGCAAAGTGGATAATTGGCCGACTGGAGGAAATAATTAATTTTTCTTGTGCGCGGTGTCGTAACTGAGGCACTGAGTGGCTCAGCCCAGGAGGGATTCACGCTTCCTTTACACTGGGACAAAGTGGAGTTCGCACAAGCTTGCCTTTTCCAACAGCGAGGCAAGAACGTGAAACCTCAAGAACTAATTTTTGGTCGCTCGGTAATCTCGCCTTTTCTTTGCAGAAGCAACCCAGCAACTTTGGTTAAATTTTGCCACCAGTAGATAGCAGTAGCGTCCCAATAACTAACAAAAGCTTTTCACTGTAACGAGCCAATCCAAAGCCATTGCTTGAAATGCTCAGGCTCCCACAGTCTCCTTGCTTTTTATTGGCATCTGTGACTTTGCCGAATGAGGATGTTCTATCCGTGACGCAGACTGGAAAATACGCAGTTCATCCATAAGCTTCGTTATAATTTAGGGTCCATTGAAAATGAGTTTGCTGCTTCATTGAATGAGGGCCCCAGTCAGGGAATACACAGGCAAATAACTTTCATTATGTTTCCATGTGA
>JAAUYG010012319.1_pt1 | contig 12835 bp, 10 predicted proteins | sample 7278091 | NCBI WGS metagenome assembly JAAUYG01 (sample SAMN14350201, study PRJNA611818) | marine sediment metagenome | isolation source: surface marine sediment (0.6m) | place: French Polynesia: Moorea | collected 2018-08
ATTACTATTAAACATTAATAGGAAACCATATATGGGGAGCCCAGTGCCACTATCACATTTGACCTTGAGTGACCCTGAAAGGTCAAGTTAAGGTCGTATATGATCTAAAATTAATACATGCAGTGAGGTGCTGTGTGAGAGTTAACCCAGATTTCAACTGATTTTAGTTTACAGCAGTGAGTTTTTGATACAAGTCTGCAGAAAATTGCCAATGTCATCTCAACTGCAAGCAGAGCGCCAAGGTCCTTTGGCCTCTTGTTAGTTATATAATCCCCTCCAACTTACTGGGTATGTTGATTTGACCTTTCAACATTCTTCAAAACCATCCAAGGTCAAATACTGCCACACATTTTAAAACCTTCTATGATATTTCAATATATGTTTTTGGACTTTTTTGCTTCTCCTTCAAGGACTTGTAAGGCATCCAGCTAGTGAGCAGCAAAGTATCTGCATGACCGTCACCTTGTTCACCTGATGTATATTGTACAATTTGATATGGCATTTGCAATAAGGTGAAAATAAAGATACTCTCATATGCTGCTTAACCCTATGCACTGTGAGTGATCTATAGCAACTACATTGTACATCACCTATGGTGGCCTGTCTTCATTGCAAGACGTACATGTATGGCGTACATACTATGCTGAATTTTACAGTATAATCAAAGGTCACATACACCCTGGCATCAAGTTTTTGTTAAACTAGATGTACACCTTAAAATTTGTTTATTAATGAGGCAAGTAACACACATGCAAATGTAGTTTTACCAAGTAAAACTTCATTACTAAGGCTAATTAGTATGACTTTCCACAATCAACTGACTCTGGAATACTATTCTATATTTTAGGTGCTAGTCATCTTTGTAAATAAAAATAAATTTATACTACTCATTTATCTCTACTGTTCTTTTTTACTCATTTACTTAATTTCCAAATATGATAGCATTTCAGAAAATTTACTTTTCCTTATTCTATTTTCATACTATAAGTAGATAAGTTTTTTATCCTACCCAAAACCATGATAACAGATGCAGAAAAAATAAACCAACAAGCATTGGCCTCATATTACCTAGCAATTTTTGTGATAAGATACATTAGTGCTAAAATTTTAAGTTGCAATTTCTTCATTTATATTTAATATTACCCTACATAATCTTGCAAAGCTATCTACATGTATGTTGGTTAACCAACCAACATATAGGGAGTCCAACGCACAGAAGATTGGATCACAAGTTTATTTCAAGGAAATCCTGAAGGTACTGTTAGTACAAAGGACGGGGAAGGTTCCGAGTTCGAGTGAAATCTGGTGGGTCATATTTGAATATTACTACTTTCAATTCTAAATCCAGGAATCCTGTCTCGGAGGCCAGAGTGCCTCTGGCCGAGCTTAGGTCTGGAGCTCTGTACTATGCTCCCATGGAAACCTACTATCTGTCCTTATGTGATAACTAAGACTACTGATTCAATAATATACTACTGCATTTGAGCTAAGCTATTTCACACATAAGGCATATAGGGCTATATCACACATAAGGCAACTACAGCTTCTTCTGAACTGCGACTAAGTACTTAAGACATTAAGAGACCTGCATTATGAAACTATTCCACCAATGAGAGAAGAGCTGAACTACCTGACTACTGGGGTATATCGACACAGTGAGAACTGAAATGGTTTTAATTGATACAGGAATGTATCTGATATGCAGTAGTCAATGTCACATAAGGCCGTCAAAGTTTGAAAGTTAGACCATTTTTCAAATTCCATATTACAAGAAAACTTTTTAAACATTTCTATAGTTGATTTTCATTCCAGGTTCACTCTAACAAGAATAATATGGAGCAGAACATTTTTTGATCAAAACTGAAACGCTGGTCAAAATGAGTCTCCTTGATCAAGTCTTAGACCACCATGGGTTGAGATGACTTATAATGATTAAGTGATTCCATTTTCGTAGTCAATAATAATCAACTACCTAGCAATGCAAACGCGCACAGCACCCTTTGATTGCATGTCAGATGGGCAATGTGTGGTTTATTTGCATGGGCGGTTCATCAGTGTAATTAAGACCAAGCTGAGCCCTCCCGTGTAATTCACTGCCAGGGTTGTCTTGTCCCTCTGTCTAAGACTTGATTGAGAATGATAACAAATCTGCGGTCCCACATGGATTGGTGGGCAGCTGCCCAGCTGACCCAATAAGTCTTACCATGGGCATCGCCTCAGGAGAGGCGAGCATACATTACAGAATATGACAAATGGAGGCAAACGTTGCGTTCTGGGGACCCAAAGCGGCCCGCTATCATGCTTTGAATTCTCTTGTTGACAGAGGGATAACCCTTAGTGGGGGATATTTGGCATCTGCTCTCTTTTTCCTGTTCTGTGCCCATTGACACAAGCATTCCAGGTCTCACGCAATTAGGTTGGCTCTGCAACTGGGACATGGAGAGAGATAGATTACTTTTTGAATAGCACCCACCTTTCCCCTGATCCTGAAAGCCGATATGGGTAAAACGGCGTCAGCGGGCGAGCGAGTGGTCAGGTGGCAAAGGCAGCCAGCAGCCCCAAGTGACAGTCAATGAGCCCAGTGTCCAGACACGGCAAACACGGCAAGTATTGTAGTGGTGCCAGCCCGCTATTATTCTTGCCGAAAGGAGGCAGACCACAACCAGGGCACTTATCAAATGCAGCCCTTGAAGACGTGCTTCCTCTTTCGCCTCTCGCATGACTAAGCCACGCGCAGCTGTTTCTGTCATCCCTGTATATCCATGTAACAAACTTAAAGGAGGTTCCAATGGCCACTGACGTTGTAACCTCTGGAGATATGCCTCGGCAGCTATTTAGACGATGTCACCGCCTTACAGGACTGGAAAGTCCACCCGAGACAGAAGTGACCTGGTGGCTGGTAAAAAGTCCCTGAAACACAAATTCCACAGCAGTTCTAATGCTAATTGGAGCGTGGCCTGACAGGCAATGCTATCACCACCATGGTGACTCTTGAGGATGAAAAAAAAATACAAAGAGACCAAGATGATATATTACATTTTAATTTATGCATCAATTAGAACATTGCACTGAAGCTGCACAAAAACTGGAAAAAGAGACCCATGGGATTTGATGATAAGCTAAGTATCCTACCCCCCTTTCACACCAGAAATCCAGAGTAGTACTTCGGCAGATAAAGCAATTAAAAATTTCATGCTGTACTGTCCGGCCGCGCTTCCACACCAGGCAAGTTACTTCAGTTCAGAATGAGGCCGTTTGACTTTACCCGAATTATCTGCCAGGTGGCAGCAAATTCGGTCATGTGACTAGCCTCCAGGTTTGCACCAGCCTATTACCCATTTTCACCAACATTTTCCGGTAAAATTTAACAATAGTACAGAACAAACCAGTCTAAAAAGTGGTTCTGAAAACTGGTGGCTGGGTTGACAGAAGATTATTTAAAAGTCCCCTGTTCATTTTAACAAAACGCGACAACAACGATTGCCTATTTTCCCGGATTGGCTAAATTTGGCTGGGTGGCAAAAATTTGCGCCAGATTAGCTAGCGCATTCACACCTGAAATGTTCCAAAGTTTCGGGAGTTACGCCGATGTAACTTTCTGGTGTGAAAAAGGTCTTACAGTGCTGGAGCAATCAGCTCACAACAGTATAATTAGCAGCATTTGGAAGAAAGCATTTTTCTGGAATGTTGCAAGTGTACTGATTGGCTCTAAAATGACCATCACACATCCAAGGTCAAAAGTATCCCATATATGATATATTCATATAATTATTCCTTACTGCCCCAAAGTTATCCACTTTACTTTATGATCACTGTTTTTCAAGATATTAAAAAAGGTTTCATTTCCCCATTATACTGCATTGGTTCATACTCTACAATTATTCATTTTTGAGATAGATTTGAACTCTTTCATTTCCTCATATAGTACAATTTTTGGTCTATTGATAAATCATTCTGCATCTTAAACCTAAATTTAAACTGTGTCGGATAAATAAAGTACCGTACATATGCAACATCACTGGCCAAGTTTTCATGCCCCAAAATTGGGCATTTTTAAATATTCACTACTATCTTTGCTGCCTGTAGAGTGAAAATAACTCAGTTTTGACATACTAAGGCAGAAAGAGAGTATGACTGTAATATCTGTAACTTTTGCAATACTATAGTGAAGTTCCATGCCAAAGTACTGAAGTCTAAAAAATTTAATTGTTTAAAAAAATTGCTAATATCTCAGAAAGTGCTGTCTCTAAGCAAAAAATTGCTCAATTTCATTCCTCTGTGGTAGAAAGTGACATCCAACATATGACACTTTTGCTGAATTTCATGCCCATATAGGGAAACAGTAGCTGCTCCTAGTAGAATGAAAGCAAGCTATTTGACTTAGCCTCTGTGGCCGGTGCTCTCCCTAAATTGACTGCATTCAGATCTTGAATTTGTCTGCAAATTCTGTTCTCTAGTTTTAAGTTTGTGACTACAGTAGTTCACCCCAAGAGTAGATACATCCCTATGATGCTTCCAAGCAATTCTGACAATGCCCAAATGTCAAGCACTGCTCAGCAATCACCCAGGCTATCCCAAACTGCAATGGACAAAGATGGACACGTCTTTGTGATTGTGTTAAGACCCGGACAATGGCCACGGGAAGAAATGGATGGCCTGTTTTGTGGAGGCTGCATTTCCCAGGCCATGTCTATCAGTCTGCCTTTCTTACTCATCCCATTTGTTTAAAAGCCGCTGCTCCCATCCGGGGAATACTAAACAGAGCCTCCTAAACAAAGTTCCTACAATGTGCAGCCATCTCTGAATTGAGAGTGGGAGACCAAATGTAATTTTGTGCAAAAAGGACCCCAATGATGTAATCAGGCCCACCACACCTGCCCGCCTCCATTCCAGAAGATCTCTGGAGTGACAGCCAAGTTGAATCGTTTCACTCAAGGGGGGACGTGTCTCGATGGTCTCATTTTCTACCAATATTTTGCATCCTTCCATAATGAATTAATGCACAGAGACCTTCATTGTTATTCAAATCCCCAACCAACTTTACTGAGGTGCGATGGAAAAGTTCAAATCCCCATGAAGAGAGGATAATGAGAAAATTAGCTGAAAAGTGACTGCAATGGATAGAAAAATGTCAAATTCAAATGGTGGGGTAAACGAAAGGATGACGAGTGTTTTATCAAGACATTCAATGGTTTGTCTTGCACTATGTCAGTCAAGTTCCATCACCTCAAGCATTAATGTTGCACCAAATTTATAAATCACTATATAATTTTAAACGTAAGCGTAAGATATTAATAAATTTACAAATTGCCAACAAAACAAAAACATCAGAGCACTTACATAATTTATGCCAAATTTCTTGATATTAGCTATTTTCCATTTTAAATGAGAACTGCACTTTGGGAATCATAAAGTTGTGAATATAAATCTACATACAATGGTGCCTATTTTTTAGCACTTCTCCATTTTAAGACTTCCGTGTAATTATTTTTAAGACAGCCTATCAGTGACACCACTCTTGTATTTTCAATACATGCATTAATATCCTACTATTTCATGAGTAATTTCAATTTAAAGCCACCACCATAATGTTTATCGATCAAGCTGCAATAGCGTAGAGTTGACTGGAGCCATATTCTGGTAGCGGCTCGCTGTACTGGCTAATTAATGGAGACAGCATGCATGTATAACTGAAATCGCATCAAGCATGCAAGGTCTATGATGGAATTATTTCGTTCTTCCTTGCCTCTTTTGCAGTGCTTTTCTGGTTATTTAATATAGTCAAGATAGACAATAGTTTAAGTAAAATTTGGTGAGTTATTTTCCAAATGAATATTAAAGATTTCTTGACGGCATTCATCCAATCAGTGAATCACAGTATTTCCAACTCGCCAAAAGACACATTCTGAACTCATGTTTAAAGAAATTGTTTGTGTAATTTCTGAAATGGCCTTTTTTACGGCTTCTCATGATTATGTAAATATAAAGTCTCACCCAAAACTCCACGGATGTCCGGCACAGGATTTGGTTGAAAACCAAACGAGAACAAGTTGTGCTCTGGGGTCTTTCTAACAGCTTCAGTCGGCCCCAAAATTTGCCCAAAATGACAATTAAGGCATGATCAGCATGGAGTATGCATTATTTGTTATACCCTCTGAATGCCAATGAGAATCCATGACATGGAGAAAAGAAAGAGCATGGAGTCCTTTCTGAACTTAAAACAGGAAAATTTGCTACCGGTATGTAATGCATATATACAGTATGATACATACGTACTTATAGTATGATATGATACTTGCTTTATAAAAAATAAAATTGTACATTATTGCAGGGATGGTTCATTGGTGACTTACAGTGTTTGAATAATCAGTAGATCAATTAGCAGCAATCACATTTCATGTGAAAATATTCTAGCAGAGTAAAAGGATATCACAAACTAAATTATACATGTATTCATAGAACATATACACAATGATTAATATTTAATCCTATTTAAGACAAATTAGTCAACATCTTCACTCCAAATCCATATGTATGTACATACATAAAAGCATTTTGCTAGTACAATCTATATATGCTTCAAACATATTCAGAGATTACACAGAAATAGGTTAAGCATTTTGAAATGAAGAAGAAGAAGAAGAAGAAGAAGAAGAAGAAGAAGAAGAAGAAGAAGAAGAAGAAGAAGAAGAAGAAGAAGAAGAAAACAGCAACAACAAATAGTAGAAGCTATAAATGTGTATATTCTCTAAATTCATGAGACTGGACAAGTTACCAGAATGTTTGGCTTGTAACAAGTTACAATCAACTTTGGAATGAGAGATCCAACTTCTACCTTTCTCTGTTGAAACATTTGTCAAAGCAAAAGGTATTTGAATTCCCTGATATGAATCAATACGATGATCAAATCAGTTCCATTACATGAATTAGGTCAATAGCTTTACCAAGCCATCTTGTACTACAATTTAGCAATGCTGTTTCTGTTACTCTTAGATCACATATTTATCTTTAAAATTTTTAGTTTAAATGTTATTTAACTTTATACCCCATATGACCTGAAAGTCATATGCAGATCAAATATTTTGACCTTCACGCAGCAAAATTCATGTATATGGTGATACTAGTCTACATAATATTACACATTTTAAGCATGTTCAGCTCTAGTGCAGTTATTCAAGTATCTGTTATTCAAAACTTTTGTTCTTTTACAACTGTCTTTGCAATATATGATGACGATGTCATAATAATGCCAGATATCAAACATAAACACTCACTATGAACATGGCTGTACAATGAATAGGTTTAATAATCTATTACCCCAGCACACCTCAAGGATACATAAAGCTAGTATCATTCTTAATTATCTCTTCAGTAATGATTTGTCTTTTTTTCCTCTCTCTCTCTCTCTCTCTCTCTCTCTCTCTCTCTCTCTCTTCCCTGCCACAGCAGAAATCTTGAGCATTTTTCATGTGGCAATGTCTCAGTCTCAGAAAGAGAGAAGGAGAAGAAATATCTGTGTGGTACTTGCTTGCATTCCTCTGTGACCTAAGACACGTGTGTCTGCTGCCTGCCTGGTGTCCCTGGCAGAAGTTGTCTCACCCCCAAGTGCGCAGGGACATGGCATATTGATTCTAGGCGGACAGCACCTGCAAACCTCCCAGAGGCATCAATATGCCTCCCCCCTCTGTTCCCGTCCCCCTGTCCTGCCTTGCCCTGCCCTGCCCACACCTGCACAGTCCCTCACCCCATCGAAGGATGTAATGGAATGACGTGCCACTGGGTGTAGCACTTTCTTGGAGTCTGAACGCTGTTGCTAGCTGACATGCATAAGCTTAATCTGTTACTTTTATAGCGGAGTCCATCAGTTTCTACAGCATGTACATGAACACACAAATGTGTGTATATGAGTGGAAACTTTAATTTTTGTTAAAGATATATAATTTAACATTTTTGTTCTATTTTTACTATTAAGGAATAGTAAAAATAGAACATAAATGTTAAATTATATATCTTTAATAAAAATTAAAGTTTCCACTCATATACAAATACAGAATAATCACCATGATACACACATAAATGTTAAGAAATGTACATGAATATGACAGTGGTCCACTAAGGCTTCAATTAAGCTGAATAGGCATGCACCAAAAATTTATAATCGACAGTCAGTCTGGATTTAACAAGGCAAAAAAAGAATTGTAATTATATCATCCACATTGACAAAGATATCAGATAATGACCATCAGGAATGACTTAGTTTAACTCCTTTCTGGTGAAAACTGCCTCGGCTAGACAAGTACTATCTGTATTAATGATGTGTTACAAAAAAGACTCAAATCTGATTGGTTGGCTCTGTAACATCTTACAAAGACTCAAATTTGATTGACTGGTTCTGCAACACATTATAAAACTATAGCTATGTTTTACTGCTGCTCAAATCTGATTAGATGGCTCTGTGCCATGTTTCAGAGACTTAGTCTCAGGTTTGCTTTGTATAGCATAAATTTGTGTCCATTTCACTCTACACTCAGTCATTTTGAGTAACATATAAACCAATTTTAAAACAAATGCATCAAATGGCCCCCAAAATAACCCCAACAAGTCCGAGCCCAAAGATGTGTTGCATATTAGTTACAGAAGTCAACTTGTGGAAAGGATGGTCTGACACTGGACCAAAATGGTACCATGACCTCAGCTATTACGGTACTAGTGTAGATAAAAATCACAAAAAAAAATGAAAAAATTTTGAAAACTTTCAAGAAACATCCTGGTGTATAGACCAAATGGGGACATCTGTAAAATTTGAAAGAAATCCAGCCGATGGGTTTGGAGAAAGTTAGAACCGCGGATGGATGACAGACAACTGACAGAAACCCAGCTAAAACCTTCAGCTGGGGTATAAGCTGAGCCCAAAATATATGCATGCAAAACAATTCATTTTTCTTTCACATGGAACGCGACAGAACACATAGGTGCAGCACCTGAATCATGTGTGGAAAAACTCACAGATTAGGCTGCCTCATTAGATTCTGCCATACTCTCTCCAACTGGCTATGTATACGAAACATGCATTATTCGCTTACGACACATTTGGTACTAGTCAGATTCTGGGGTTATTAGCAAGATGGCGTGGCATAGAAAAACTGAAACAAAGCAAAAAACATAATGGCGCTGACAATGCAAAGCCAAAGGCAGGACCCAGATGCGGCATTATAGGTTGACGCAAAAGACTGCATGCTCACAAAGGAGAACAATTTGCACTCACACCTGCACATTTATATAACGCAGAATGCTGATCTGGCAAAGCAGCGAAAATGCCTTGTTCTATGACACCTCAAATGAGTGGAGTCCAGATGGGGTATTCCCCGGTCACATCCTAAACCTTGTAGGTTTCCTTCTCTGCAGGCTGTCTGAGCGCCATCTGGTGCCATCGGGTCTCGGGTTCCATTGTATATCCCCTCTGAGGTTTCTACAGCTATTTCCCCACTCCTGTATCACACCCAAAAGACTCCTGCAGCATTCTTCATAGGATGTGATTTGCTGTTGTTATTTTATTCTCCTTTCCAAGGGACAAAATCTGTTTTTAAGGCATTTCTACCATGTGAAGAGATATGCCACAAATTTACATATATGTATGTATTTAGAGTATTTTGATGTAAATGATGCATTCTTATTTTCGAAAAGCAAGATACATAAAGTTAAGCATCAAATGTAATGGAAGAGATCCTGGTTGACTATTTGAATGAGACCTTCCCATATGTTTAAAGTCACCAGGGTCAACAGATAACAGGGTATATCTTCTTTGGTTGGTATTCATGATGGCATAAAATAAAAAAAAACCATACTGAAATAGAAGACTCGATATATATTCTAAAACGTCCAACTCTTACTTTTGGTTTAAATCGCGAATGCCATTTGAATACATAAGGCTGCAGAGCATGCCTACATTATTACGATGCAAAAACTATACCAGTGCAGTTTATTTTATGTATCTCAGATGATAAGTATCTGTCAGTATATATTTTTAGGGGTTAAAAAACTCATTTCGCCAGACAAATTAGTTTTAAGGAAATGCTTCTGCATATAAGTAACAAGGTCACGTGTGGTAATGTTAAGGACTCCTTGCCTACTATGCAGCTGCAAATTAAGGAACCGCAGGTGGCTCGTGTCCCACAGTCAATCACAAACCCAAAGCCAATCAATAATTTTCAGGATAGTTATTCCTCCAGAATTCAAAATGAAGCCTGTAAGCTGGCAAAAGAAATCAATGCTAGAGAATAATAGACTCTGGGCAAGGCAAATCCCCTCAAGGGAAAAACACCAGTTTTTCTTATTTATTTAGCACTTAGGACAATCCAATCGTTGGCTTAGAGCATTGAAAGCCATCCAAGGTAAAATCCTACTGTAACTTCACAGCCACCTAGAAATCAAAATGCACCTTCCAGCAAAATATATCTGGTTAATCCTTGACTTCAGCAAAAAAGCGTTTCAACAGTAATTATGATATCCTGTGTAACCTTATCTCTCTTTCCTTGAAGGAGAATTACTAGGCAGTTCGCAAATAAAAAAAGTTTTACCATCGGTTCAGGGCAGTCCATAAATGCCCATCTTTCCATGCCGTTAGTGATACATCAGTGAGCTTTATCAAGGTAATGAAAACAGCTAACAGACACACAGCATCATGACATGCTGCCTGTCTAAGTGACATATATACGTGACATTGGGAATTTTTTAATAAAACTTCCAGGATTGTTATTGCCTGTTTTCCTCAGCAATCACCACAGAAACACATAATCTAGGAATTTAGGATGACATTAAGGCTAATCAAAGTCCTTCTAGTCAATCATTTTATTGTCATTACTTGTTTGGGTTTATGACACAACCTTCCATAAAATCACTCCTTCACAAGAATGATATGCACAGAAGCATATTTTTTTTTAATTTTGTTTCAGCATAACTTTCTCGGGGTTCTTTTTGAGTTCTCAGTTTTCCATTTTCATCTCTTTTAATGTTATTTTTTAACCTAATCTTATGGCAGCATTTGCCTGTGCTTAGCTTTGTGATCAATGCTTGCCAGCTGCTGAATGTAGAGGAATGCCGACCAGTAATCAGGACTGCTCGAAACGGAGGGGGTGGGGGTGATGTGGGACAGGATATAAAACCTATTGGGATATAGCAGAGAGCGGGTATGATGGAGGCAGGCTGCTTTGGAAACATTTGGCGATTATCGACCATTTTTGGGTGGCATGCCATACGTTAGAAATCATCAGTTTTGTCATTATTGAATACCGACAACAAAATGGACTTTAAAAAAAAGGAGACTCACAGGTGCATGAGACAGCTACTTTCATTCCCAGGCAACATCTGTGCCATGCCTGCAATCTTTACGTAAAACACAAACTTTCAATTAAATTATGGATTATTTGTGCGAAGGCTTAGAGAAGACCAGAGAGTTGTGACATGTGCCAGTCCTGAGCTATGAAACCTTCCGGACTGATACGACCAACTTGACTGATGATCCAATTGATTTGGCTGACATCAGCTGCACTGTGGCTAATAGCAATCCAACCAGCCAAATAAAAAATGAATGCAGGCGTGTCGGGCAGCCGTCACCGTGGAAACGGCGAAATTTCTTGCCAACCATCAACCAAGTTTAAACCTTATAAGTTAGACACCAAATATGTACATTACCTAAGTTGCAGATTTGATTTAACCTTCAAGTCTAAGTTCATATAATTGCATAACTGCAGCAGTTGGGAACCCAGGACTGTAGAAATTACCCTCAACTCTGACTGAGTAATTCAAGGGGTTCAATTGATAATTACTACCGTACATGGTGGACAATACGTTGCTTCATGATATACATTGCTTTTACATAATTTTGGATGTTTATGCAAGGTTGGCCATAAATAAGTCGCATCGGCATACAAGTCGCTCAAAGAACATGAAGAATATACATGTGTACAAGCTAGCAAACGTCGTCCCAAGTCCACTGAACACCTGACAAGTGCACGAGTTTTGCAATGTTTTTTGTTAATAAACTCAGTATGAAGTAAATTTTACATACGGATGGTTGGAGAATAATCCATATTTTGTCTTGCCTTTCATTCTTAATGTATACAAGACACAAATTCGGGTAATCTAACTTTATATGCAAAACAATTTCTATCAATCCATACGGTAGGCATTTACAAAATTTCCGGATGTCAAGATCACATGATTTGTTCCTTGCCTGTCATTGGCCAATGTGGAATTTGGGAGCTTTTTTCATGTACGGGAATAAAAAAGGGACATGGAGAATGCAATAGAACAGCTGGGCATCCTGGCAGTAAAAAAATTAAAAAATAAAACAAACACGAGGAATCATGTTGATTTTATATAAAACAAAAGTCCCGTACTATTGTTAGGCTTTTGGATCATATTATAATCAACATTTTTCATTAACTGCGTTGAAATTTTTTATTTAGGTCATGGATGTGGTGTGGAAAACTGTCATGTGCATGAAGACCTGGTTTAAAAATTGCAAGAGAAACAAGAAAGACCGCTGGGACAGCGGAAAACCCCGCCCGCCAACAAACACCTTTTTGTGACATCCAGATGGTGGTAATATTACTGCTGGAAAATATATCTATTCCATACAGATATCCTACTACTGAGAATCTGAGTAACCTTGACTTTGACCTTTCAAGGTCAGTCAATGTAAAATTTGAAAATGCCATTGGACTTGCCATATAGGGTTTTGTATTAATAGTTTATGCTAACTTAGGGCCTAACTCAGCTCCTTTTACGAGATATAGGGCTTTGAAATCTGAGTGACCTTGACTTTGACCTTTCA
>JAAUYG010239147.1_pt1 | contig 12835 bp, 11 predicted proteins | sample 7278091 | NCBI WGS metagenome assembly JAAUYG01 (sample SAMN14350201, study PRJNA611818) | marine sediment metagenome | isolation source: surface marine sediment (0.6m) | place: French Polynesia: Moorea | collected 2018-08
CCTACACTACGCTCTTCCTATCTATAACCCGTTGCCAATATCTTTGCATATTTGTTCATTTTCGGATTGGCCAAAGTGTTAAATTTGTTAAATAAATGGGTTTTTTGTTTTTTTAATTTTGACGTTCACCCCCCCCCCCCAAAAAAAAAAAACATTGGCTAAATACATGTAACAAACCCTTTTATGGACCGTCACTGTGACAATGAGCATTCTCCAAAGGTTAGGTTGAAAAAAAACTGTAGTAAAAGCGTTTGGAAAATATTTTTTTTTGCAGTGGAGCGTCGAATGAATCCCAAATGTTATTGATCTTGTATCTGTACCTAGCGCCCCCCCCCCCCGCGACTCTCAAATTTCACTCCGTTTCGCTCTATCATGGCTTGATTTCCAGAACTTTATTGCTTCCCCATATGGTACTGTACAATAGAAAATTTGAACTTTTGGAAAACAATCTCCGTTATACTTTAAAAGAAAGCTCAAAATTAAAAACATGTCTAAAATATGTGAAGACCATTGACGAGAAAATTCATCAGATGTATAATGTATTCGAAACCGATTTGAAGGACGAGTAACGTTTTGGAATTTTCGCTCTCATAGAGAACACGGAAGAAATTGGAAACATTTTAAATTCGCAAATTTTCAAAGCCCAAAACAGTATTTTCGTGAGGACCATTGGGATAAAAGTTCCGGAGATGTTTAAACGTTTCCAGTAAGATTTGTACGAGCAGCGGTTTCAAATGTTTTCTCTCAGGGTGTCCCACTTTGCCTAGAAGGACGAACATTCCTGCCAAAATGAGAAGGCATTTTTTAAATTAAAAAAGGATGTCAGTGTATGGGCCAGGGCAACCAACAACTAAATTTTCAGAGAAGTATATGCCATTGATTCAGAGATAATTAATGCTGTCAAGCAGTCAAGCAGACGGCAGTCAAGCAGAGCTACATTTGTAAGCAGACAGAAGCTAAACCGACTGGAATACCCTAAGACAAACCGGGTTTTAGGAAACAATGATTTTCAGACATTTTTCGATGGACAAGGAATTGTCTCAAGTTGTATCAAACTTGTTTCATCGGGAACATTTTCTATACCTTCAAACTTTTGAGTATTCTTGCTTTGTAGCCATCGATATTCTTGCGAATATATCTGTACAAATGTAAGTATAATGCAGTGCTCCCACAAACCTGCAATCACATTTTGCAAGAGGTAGAAAGCACTACTGACAGTAATAGACATTAAATGTTACTAATGCTATGACGTAAAATAATGTCAAAATATCCAGACACTTGGCGGAGTTGTTCCAACTAAATGGCTCATTAAACTTTTGTGGCGCCGTAAGTGAATAAAATTTCCTATTGGAATCATTTATCATCATCAACAAAACTTGTAGAAATGTTTTTTGAAAGGGAAAACCGAACTGAAAGAGGCAGTATTATTCGGCTTTTAAATCGATAAGCGTTGATCAACCTGACATGAAAGGTTCCGAATGTAACTAATGGATTATTGAACATTAAATTGTCACCAACCACCAGACCTGAAAACAGCCGGGAGGATGAGTCTGATGTCCCTCTCGTCATTATCACGCGACATTGGAAGAGTGTCATCAATGAGACGTCGCGGTCTTCACCCTGGTCGAGACAGTAAGAGACGCATGCATTTTGTTTGCTGGAGACGAGCGGCACGGGGGTGGGGGTGGTGGGTTGTAACGGGGGTCACAGGGCATAAACGAGATCAGTCTGTATCTTTGTGTCTCCGTTTCCAAACACGTTTCCCCCCCCCCCCCCCTCCCCGTTCTCTCAAACTTATCCCCTGCAGGACCGGGCCTTGAAATGCACACCATATTCAATTACCTGGACGTCTTTCCCCGGAAACGGAGGCAGTCGGCTTGAAAAAGCCACCCGCTTTCCCCGCTGTTCTAGCCGTCGGCCCACACGCTATATTAGGCGACCCAACTCAGGTGTGCCACGACAGAGCTCATTTGTCCAGATGAAAGGAACCGGCGACGACGTCACCTGCGGTCTGGAGATTGTATCCGGGGGTGAACACGGGATTCGTTTCTAGACGGAGTCCAGCCAGTGTAAAGAAGGAGCCAAGATTATGGCGGAGAGGAAGGTCAACAGGAGTTGGATGAGTGGAGGAGGAGAAGAAGTAATAAACAATAAAGCAAGCCAAAAGCACTGTGCTATAAAATTGGTTAAAAACATTAAACATTTTATATCAGGAACGATACCATCTTTCTTAAGACCTGCCAAGTTTTCATTTTAGCAGAGTGGTGGATGAAGAAGGGGTAAGGGCGGCCAGGCAGAAGAAGCAGAAACAGAAGAACAAGAAGAAGATGCATAAAAGAAGAAAGATTGAAGAAAAATAGAAATAGAGATGAAAAGATAAAGAAGATGAAGAGATAAAGACATGAAGAGATAAGAATAGAGATGAAAGTAAATAAAGAGACATATGGGCAAGAAAGAAAACAACGATGACGAAGAAAGAGAGAAACAAACAAAGAAAGAAACAATGAATAAAAAAACTCGTAGATATAGGTCCTTAAACTGTTTTCAAGTGTTTTAGCATAGGAAAATGCCCTGGTATTGCACCCATTTGAAAGTAGGTTGATTGTTGCTGTTTTCGTTTTTACCAGTTTAGCAAATGAACCTGTAACCAAAAATTAAACATACCGGTAGGCTCTTTAATACACTAGCACTACAAAACGCCATACTTTGTATGCTCCTGTTGTTTAGGTAACATTGTACTACTTCATTTTTAAGTTATTTATAATATGTTCCAGAGTGGATATCAATTTCAAACATTTAACAAAAAATAAACTAGCATGAAGTGAAGTTAAAAAGTGATTACAATAGTTATATACCTGCCATTGAAATGTACAGTTATCTGCAGCAGGTGTAAGTACAGTAGTAGTACTAGTAGTAGTAGTAGTAGTAGTAGTAGTAGTAGTAGTAGTAGTAGTAGTAGTAGTAGTAGTAGTAGTAGACCAATAGTAGTAGGAAGAGGAGGAGGAAGAGGAGGAGGAGAAGGAGGGGCAGGAGGAGTAGGAGCGAAGCAGCAGCAGCAGTAGTAGTAGCAGCAGCTGCAGCACTAGCAGCAGCAGCTGCAGCGGCGGTAGCGGTAGTAGTAGTAGCTGCAGCAGTAGCGGCAGCAGTAGCAGTAGTAGTAGCAGCAAGAGTAGTGGTAGAAATATCACAAGATATAAAGAAAAATTATAGACCCTTTTCATATCAATTTAGCTGTGTAAAGTCTGTTAGACTTGTTCACTATGTACAGCTTTTTGGCAATCACGGACGCTACCTATTCGTCAAAAGGAACAGAGACACACCTCTACACGTTTGGTTTATTGTAATGTTCCACACTAGTCTACCGCTATGACAAGCCATCTTCAAGAAAGCTCTCTTGTTCCCCTTACAAAACACTGACGGTTGCTAATAGCTGTTTAAGAGGCCGAACCCCGTCACCATCCTTCCATACTCTACTGTTGTCCTCAGCTCTTCTCACAGCTCATAAATTCTTTATCTGTTCACGCCCAGCAGAGCTACTTAGAAGGCTGTCGATCCATCATCTACACGCTGGAACGTCTGTGCCAGATGGGACAAGAGTCGGTGCAAAAGAAGACGGATAGACTTTGAGCATCTAGGGGACAGGTAGTCTTAGGGGACCACGAGGCCTCGTACTCTGACGCCTTGTCCCACAACAGTTTCAAATCGAACTTCCGTATGTAAAACTACTCGAGACCGACATTAACCATTGGTTCTAGAAGATCAACGAATATATTCTTCCAATATCTCAATAAACTACATTCTGTTTTGTACCATTTTGCTGGCATCAGGGCTGGGATCAATTACACGAGATGCAATTACAATTTCTTAGCTTGAGCCAATTGCATTTACAATTACTGTAGCCTGGAATCAATTACAATTGCAATTAGTTTTTAGCATTTACAAGTACCTTGGATTGGAAATTAAAAAGACAAACTTTAAACTCAATATTAAGATTTATTTACATTGTTACAAGTGACTTTCAATCGTATCTAGCAGAATTGTGGAAACCACTTAGACTGGTAGGCCCGTAAGTAATCTGAACGACGTATAACTTCATGGTGACACTCTTTTTTGCTCAAGTGCCACTGAAAATCTGGTACCGGTATCTTCAATCTATCTGGCATACCAAAAATAACATGATATGCTTATGTAATCGGGTTTACTGATTGTGGTAAAATACATCCTCCAATACAAATCTAATTTCTATATAATTTGCTTTTGCTAGCTACGGTATATCCCATACTGGTTCATGTAGATACTGCTTATTTTTATGCTAACATGTAACATGCATGGAGCGGGTTCTGACTTGTTATTGTACGCCGATGAAACGGGCAACGGCATAGCAAAGTTACTGTCCCGCGTTGGGCGACGACAACATGTCAGACACAGAAATATTCCTGTCACAGATGGGTTGAGAACATGACAGACACAGAAATATTCCTGTCACAGATGGGTTGAGAACCTGACAGACACAGAAATATTCCTCTCACAGATGGGTTGAGAACATGTCAGACACAGAAATATTCCTGTCACGGATGGGCAAAAACATGTCAGACACAGAAATATCCCTGTCACTGGTATGGCAACGAAAAGGCAGAAACAACATAATTCCTGTCAGGGGTGTGGAGACAACATGGAAGACAATGAAAATATTTATATTACTGAAACAGATTGGCGTCTTTAACGACGACGGCGTGAAACATGCACGTTAGCAATATTTTGCATAAATTTCTGGTTGTCGTACATTTTAAATTACACGACACATACAAAACGGATTGTTTTGCGCTGATTGTTTTGCGCTGATTTGTTTACTTGACGTAGTGAATAAAAGACATGGGAAACGTATACAACGTCGATTTCCAACTCGCCTACAGGTAACGTGGTGCATAACTAAACCTGAGAAACAGGAGGCTGACACTTTAGATTAATTTCGCGCTTTCGTTTTCGTTTTAGCTCCGAGGTGACTCGTGGAATTTGGGTGATTTCAGTGAAGATCGTGGTGTTCGACATACGGTCTGATCTTTGTCTGATTTCGGCACCATAATGGGTGCAAAACTGATAGTAGCAGCATTGGGTTAAAATTTAACGCAAGACGAGGAGAACAGCAGTCTCCCCTTACTAGTAAAGTTTAGTAAAACCTAATTTTCAGATTACAATAAACAACTGTTAGTGTGTGCATTTGAGACTGCTTTTATTTACTTTCTCAGTTTTTGAACTTTCACTGCATTTTAGACCAGACGTTTATTCTCCATTCATCATTGATCTCCCACCCAGAAAATGTAAAACTCGATCGCCCAATCACAGAAAATTAATTTATTTGCTGCGTGCCTTGCTTAGACCTATTTGCGGCTATCACGTGGTGTTTATATTTTTGTTCCCACTCCGCAGCTGTGTAGACTGGCATTGCCATGTTCTGAAGATTTGTCGCGCAGGATCCACTAGTTGAAATGCCTAAAACGTCGAGTAATTTGGACTTTTACGGGTGGCCTGTCCCAGGAGGGATTAAAGCCTCGCCATCTGTCTTTGGGGGCTGATCTCTCTGACGCTGGGATTCCGAGACTGGGTCCGCGGCGTCATTAGGCAATAGGAACAGACATATTTGTTCAAAATGTAGCGTCGATTTCCTTTACGGTGTTTTACATGTGCTGTCGTAGAAAACCAAATAATATGTGGTAATACGACAGTAAACATAATATGCTGGTGCCCAAATCCAATACGTCTATATCCCATGATTATCATATCAATATAAGCAAAGTAACCAACACCACCAATGACAACACTACTTACATGTAAGCAGTTACTGTTACACATGTTGAGTTTTCTTCGTATCGCTGTTTAGAGACTGTCAACAGTAACACGTTTGTTTTAATTTTCCTGTGGCGATGTATTATTCAAGAAAATTCTAATGGTCGCAATAGCTTCTGTTGTCTTTTTGATAATACTGTGGTTTTAGAGATGGAAAATGTACCAACCATTTTACTTCTCGAAGCACATATTCTGGACACGGCTGTATAAATCCACACCCCACCTCGCACCACACTCTAAAACGAGCTGTTAGTTTGGCCTAACCTAACACCAGCCGTACTAATAGCCATGTAAGTGAGGAGAGCGATGGGGGACACGTGTCTGGGACCGAACCAGAAGTACAGGACAGCAGAGGATCTCGGGAAATGTCCTGTGACAGAGGACTGAGAATCGGAGAATTGTCTCAGACATGGCACTGGGACAGATGCGACTGGCACCAATCCTGACCTCTAACACTCCACCAACAGGAGTGAAAGTGGTGACTTCCCGACACCTGTACGCTGACCAGGAGGCGGTAGAGAATGCTAACGAGAGGACCACACGTGTCACACAATGTCTGTTGTCAAATGATGAAAGTCCCATGTGAAGCACTTCTACTGCAGGAACACTGATTTAAAAAGTCCACTGTGGACCCACTAAACAACGAACGACGAAAGGTGTTTTGAGGCATTGCAAATACTTGTTTGTATAAGTTCACATTTCAGATTGTGTTTTACATACTTTACTACTTTACTTTACAACTGTGCAGGCCCGTCATTAGATCTTATTCCCGTGCAGCGGAAAATCAAAATTGAGCATTCACACGCCATGGTTGTATCGAATTAGGAAAAACCTTACTTCTATCGAGTTGCTCAACTATAAGTAATAGTGTAGTACTTCACTGTTCCTACAAACCAAATTGGTTCAACTGTCATAGCTGAACACACAGTGAAGACGCACAGTGTGTGTTACTTTTAATGGTTTCTATTTTTAAGTTTCTCTATAGTTTGGTTTGAAAAAAAATGTATCGGTGATGTTGCAGTCACTGGGTATCTTAAATCACGGCAATGAGAAGCAAACAGAAAGAAAAAACGAAAAATAGAGACACGTCTGATATCATAAGACTAACCATAGGTTTCAGACGAGGTTGCAGACTTTATAAACATTCTGCCTTGCACTTATCGTGGGAAACCTGTTATGATACGTACATTTAACATAGTTTTTTCTCTGTCTCCAAGCTTACTTTGGTTTGCATTTCCTTCTTCCCGTCTTGCACTGAGTTGTAGTAAAATTTCCTATGTATCAGGTACTTTTTTTTAGTTGTTTCCACTGGCTATCTTCTCGTGTATTTGTAGTAGGGTACCTAAATGTGCAGTGGTCGTTAGTTATGCAAAAGTACCTTATTTAGCTGCAAAACGGTCCCTTTATCGCCTCAAATACCATTCACTAGTGGAAGACCGAAGGAGCAAAGTACCACCCTGTAATATCCTGTTATTTCAACTTTATGGGAGTGGCAATTGTCAGATTGGTGCTATTTGTTAACATTTCCCGCAACACCAGTTATTGCTGTAGTTATAAGCAGAGGTCTGCAGACAGACGGACATGGCGCTCTGTGGCATGAATCATTCATAGGGTAAGCCGCTTTATGGACTTGTAGAGTGCCCTCCATTCGGGAAAAAATGCCGGAGAATTAAGCCGATTGGGGCAGACTCCCAAGGCGCTAGTCTGGGATGATGTACCGCGGGGAGAATAGCCTAGTGACCAACGAAAACCTCAAAAGTGGGGTCCTTTAACCCCTTTAAAAGTTTTTGGCTTTCAGAATTCATTAGAGGCATTAAAGTTGATTCGGGGTTACATTGATAAGTCGATATGTTGCATTGCTATTGATAAACAGAGGCTTCAGTTTTCTTCGGAGCATTTATTTACATATTGTGTATGACTTATCTGTTTATTCAGTATAATATGAAATCATTTTAGGATAATGTTAACACGTTTCTGTTTGTTACTGTGACGTTGGCATACCGGAAACTCTTGTATTATCGCTCAGTAGTTACGTGTGGCGTTTCCAGATGTATCTTTGCTTGATGTGCTTCCTATCATTTGAATAAAACCCTACCAGGACGGACGAGGCCTGAAGGTCGAGGAAATCGCTAAAAGGGCTCTTGGATCATCATTATGGGTGTCTTTTAAACACGTGTTATTTTGACGCAAGCGGCTGTTTGAACTATTTGAACGTCAACCAACCCGTTACCTTTACACCAATGAGGTACAGTGATCACACTCTTTGAAAGCATCGGGCGTTACCCCATACAAATGCGTCACAGCCCCCAGGAATTCGCTTCCTCGGAGATGTCCTAGATGCTATTCGATATTCCGGCCGCGGTCTAATTTAAAGCAAGTTTCGTGTTAATTCACACATTATCGCCCAGTGAGAGTCAATTTGTTCATATTCAGAGAGGGTCTTGGGTCGCGGTCCCAGGCTTCCATGGATGCTAACAAAGCATGATCCCGGAGTATTAGGGGGCATTTGTGGATGTGCTATATCGAGGGAAGTGGGGCGGGGGGGGGGGGGAGGGGGCTCGAATAAAGGGGCAGCATTACCGGATTGCCCCTCTTTTAGCTTTTCAGCGGTTGCCGTGGAGAGATGGGAGCGGGATATGCTAATATTTGTCTCAATTTGAGTCGACCTCCGCCCCACGGTTCGGCGTATGGAAAGTGACGGTTAATTATGTCAAAAACGTGAGCATGGAAAATGAAATAAATAAGAATCCGTGTTTGGTGGGGAATTGTGACAGGGGCGCTCTCGGGGAGCCGTCCGAGGGGAAATTGAATGAGCCTTTCGCGCCACTCTCAATCGAAGCAGACGGTAATTCAATTTCGCGCCCTGATCAGATGAAGATGGCCGGGACCGCACTGAAGGTCCACTAAAGGCTGAGCTTGTGAAGAAGCGAAGGAAGATTTCGTGGGAACTTTCAACTACTTTTGGCAAAGAAAGGGAGAAGGCGAAATGAAATCGTCTGACAACAACCTCCCCCCAAAAGTAGCTAACACCAAAAATAAAAAAGCAAAATAAAACATTGTGTCTTCCCTTTCCACCATCATAATGACACATATATTGAATTCCGTCTTACCCGGCTTGATATGGTTTCCCAGAACAGCTAAATAAATTCCCAATACTTTTGCATCGACTGATGCTGTTTTCATTATCACATTAGAGCATGTTCTTCCAAATCATATATTTATGACATGATTTATTTTCTCTCTAATGCACATTACATCAGGCAAACTATGCTGTAGACAATCGCAGACACTATAATGAGCTGACGGTGGGACCTGGAGGAGCGAGAGAGTTCTGGTAGGTAGCTCATGCCCACCTCTGTCCACGCACTGTCGTCGTGTCACTTGGAGACCCCCCTTTCTGGGCCTCTTGGGGCTCTTCTTCCCTATTAAGCCGGTCGGAGCACGACCAGGGCCCCCAGGGCCTCTCGAGGTGTTGGGGACCGGTCTACAAGATCTAATTATTATCAAGCGGCTGACACTTATTGGAAAGTATTCAGGTCGCGACTGCAATGAAGCCCTCTGACAGCATATTCGAGTAAAAAGCGCCCCAGGCTTGCCAGAGCATAAAACGGAAGAAGTCCGGCTCTATATTGACATGAAGGTTACAGTTTGGCTAACCTCTTTGGCTAACTTAATCCTTTCGGTAGCAGTCCCTACAATGGTTTCGTACATGTACATGACCTTGCCTTGTGCATCCATCTCCTGGTGTTTTAAGGTGGTCTGAAAATGACTATAGGCATCGTATTGCACATGCAATCACCGCGTGTATTCCGAACAAAGCAGCCTCAACCGGGTCATGAACGAGGGTGACATTAATATTAGTGGATAAGCGAAACAAATTGATAAGCATATACTTACCATATATAATGATGCCTACATTTGATTGCTGCTAAGAAATTTGAAGGAAAATTTGGGGTAGGAAAGTGCATAGAACGGTCATGCTAAAAGATACGAATGCTGGCAATGGAATCAAACAGTGTTAGTTCATTTTCTTGTAATGTAAGCTACGTAATATTTTGGTTCCATCTCACCGATAGCATGTTGGTAAGCAGCTTACACTTCTTTTATAACAATGATTTTCTTATCATTGAAATGGACTTGAGACAAAGAGCCGAGTTAAACGTTTATATATACAAGTATTATACATTAATTTGTATTGATATTTTCCCGTCAAATCCGTCAAGAACTGGGTGGTATATTACGTTTAACTCCGATTTAATGTAACATCGTACATATTTTGACTCCGCAAGTCTTTGAGCAAGCAAGGTACCTATTTATTTATGTATAAGTTTTTAATCATCTATCCTTTCTTTGTCTTGTCATTGCTGCAGTTCCCCAGGCTTCAACCCCATTTTAAAACATAGAGAAAAAAAAACCACTTGAATCAGATAAAATTTAATTTCTTGTTTTTCAAATGTTTTACCAGTCGCAACTTTTACTACCCTGGCGAAAATACGATGCTTGTCACGGACGTGCCTAAGCTTTATATAGCCACATATTTTTTGCTACAAATACAAAACTTTTAATTCATTGACCCAATGCCCTGTTTAGTAGAGCTTAAATTCACGTATCGCATATCCGTCCGCCCAGAGAGAGAGCCAATTACCGCATGACAACAGGAGTGTTAGGTAGCCTTTTATGTAGTTCCGGCGCAGCGCATATGGCCCCGTTCAAGCAGCCTTTAATTTCGCCAATTACTTGCCGGCTTCAACAAAAGCTTTTGCTATTTCGCCGGGCTGTGGTAGCCGAAGGCTCTGAATGACGGCGTCGTACTACAGAGGAAGCAGCCCGGGTCTTGGACAATGGAGAGAACGAGATTCCCTCGTCTATCGGAGCACTGGCCACAAAAGTTTGTCGTCTTTTGAAATGGGAATATATTTACAAACCTCGGGATTTGAAAGTGTTAAGAATTCTCGTGGGTTTGTACATATTTTACAAACTTGTCAACAAAGCATTTAGACCGCAATGACATGCAATGCCTCGTACTGCGATATCGTCACGGTTTTTTTTAACTTAAATTTTCGCACCTGTCGCTACTTTGCAAACGTTTAAGTCTAACGAAGTCCTCCTCCTCGTCCTAGTCCTCCCCTTCTTCTCCTCTTTATCGTCTCCCTGTCATTAGCTTACTGTTATTGTTTTAATTCGTATACTTAAGATCTTGAACCACAGCAATTATTGAACTAAGTCAACTATGGCTAAATGAGTTTTGAACCTTTTTTTTAAAGATTGCTCTTAGCAAAGGTGTTTTGTTGTTGATATCGGGAGGCCGCAGACCTGCCCCAGCTATTACAGCGAGAGCCTACATGTACTGATACACCTGCTACTTATGCGCAGAAATGTACTACTCACGGGAACGAGTGACACCAGAAAAGCAGAAAATTAAAATCACGGGAAGTAAATATAGAACAAATATTAGAATTTGTAATTTCTTCTTGTTTTTGTTAAATTTACATGGTGCCTTGAAAATGGGTACAGCTGGAATAACATGTTTTAAATCTTAAAAATAAAATGCCCTAAATTAAATGTTCCTAAACTTAGTGGTAAAGGCAACGTTCCTGCTTAGAGACTATACACGACTCTATGCCCCAGAAGAGTTCGATTCTCAAAGAAAGGTATAATGAAACCCTACCAGAACAGGTACTTAATGACTGCTTACGGAATTAAACGCCCAGCGGGGATTAGTTCCCAAGACGCGGAAACAGGTTCTCTTGGCGACGTTTGTCATGCAGAGACCATCGTCGAGGTTCAATCTTGATGAAAGGTTTCCATAGCACGGGTCATTCTGGCTATCTCGCCGAACAATGCGTTGCTAATAAGCTGCTCCGCCCACTTTTTTTCAAAAGAAACAGACGGAGAATATTACGAAGCAGACGACAGTTTGAGAAAAAAACGGGGCAGCCGAAGAAAACAAAAAGCGCGCGAAATAATCGCGGCATATGGTGTTCGATGATTGTTGGCAAGTTTGGGTAATTCAACGTCTACCGTTACATGCTGTGGGTCGAGCAAGACCGGTACGGTTATACTGTCGGATCTAAAGACAGTAGATGCGTGACGCCGAGAAAGCCGGTCTTTTGATGTCTGCAAAATACACGTTTCGGTTCCAAACAGGCGACGCGATTTGCTGCCGCGGCGTAAACGGGAAATTATCGCCCCGTGTAATTCATAAGCAGGTGGCTGGGCGGAAAATAGCACGTTGCGCCCAACAATACCTCTTCTGTTCAAGCAAGTGATCATTAATTGCGATTGAGACGATCGCTTGGGCTTTCCATCAAAATATAATTTTCATCGCCACAAAAACAATCCACGCGCTTTTATGTCATCACAGAGCCAAACTGTGCGCCATAAAAGACGCCATGTGACCATTTGAAACAATTACCAGGTATTGAAAACTATTGACAAATTCGCAATGAGCAAGCGGGGCGATTCAGAGAAGCTTAGTTTAAAAAAAAATTGCACTAAAATTGTCGTATTTACATTTTTTAAATATTGAATTATTTTTCCGCTTCTACTGACCACCTAACACAAAATACTGATTAAATGATACACACCTCTGTCAAATAGTTAAATTTCGACTGAATCATTCAAAACAGATTACATAGAATCTGAAATGAGCATGGAACGATAAGATTTAATGAAATATCAGCTTGATATAACTTTAAACTGATAACACTCTAATTCATCAAAATAAACATGACACCAGTAATATTGCGGTTTATAATATTTACGTTTAGTAGAACGCTTACAGCAGCAGTATAAGCAGCAGCAGCAGTATAAGCAGCAGCAGCAGTATAAGCAGCAGTAGTAGTAGCAGCAGCAGCAGCAGTAGTAGTAGAAGTAGTAGTAGTAGTAGCAACAGCAGCAGCAGTAGTAGTAGCAGCAGCAGCAGCAGCAGCAGCAGCAGCAGCAGCAGCAGCAGTAGTAGTAGTAGTAGTAGTAGTAGTAGTAGTAGTAG
>JAAUYG010047094.1_pt1 | contig 12834 bp, 11 predicted proteins | sample 7278091 | NCBI WGS metagenome assembly JAAUYG01 (sample SAMN14350201, study PRJNA611818) | marine sediment metagenome | isolation source: surface marine sediment (0.6m) | place: French Polynesia: Moorea | collected 2018-08
CCCACCCCCCTTGCCTAGCATGAGAACGTGATGGATGGTTGGGGCGCTCGGCCTTTACGCTGACTAAGCGTACTTGTTTTCTGCTGACCCACCAGACTGTGTGGCCGAGATGAGTTTTGTCGCAACTGTGAGCAGGATGGCAAAGCATCTCGACCACCTCAGATTTCACGTGTAGAACTTGTGCTCAAGAAGATCATTGACTGTAGTTGAGTCCAAACAGTGCTTTTGATGTCTCCATCTGCCGTGGTGCCTGTTCAACAAGAACGGCCAATGACTTTCTCGGGTGTCATGCAGTGTGGCAGAACCATCCACCCGGGAACTTTTGTTTGCTCTTTGACTGCGTCCCATCCACCGTCACGTAACATTTCTCTGTCAAGATTTTGGCACATCACCAAAAAGTACTGGACCTGGACCTTGGCGTTCCTGTGTTTGGCTGCTGACAAAAGAACTGCCTCTTGCTTCAGGCATCTGTGTTCTCAGACACACAGGACACTTTCCAGCAGTTACACGATCGTTTCCATTTTACACTTGCAGGACATGATGCAGCAGTTGTTCGTGCACGGGCCTTTCACAAATGGAATGTTCAGGAAGAGCGCGAATCAGCGGCAGTGCCGGGAGTTGCAGGAACAGCTGGACGCTGGACACGTCGTCGCGTTCGATGAACTACCCATTCTCGTCATCGGCGCAACGTTCAAGGTGAGCTTCAACACACACCCGAGAGAAAAAGCGGTTCAGCGCTTTTTTTTCAGAGATGTCAAGCTCAGAAAAGTCGTGCATTTTTTATGAAAATGGGGGGACTTTCTGCAGTGAAGACCTGTCTGTTCTTTCATGAACCCTGAACCTCTTGGGTGAATGAAAACTTGAGTGAGTTGAATTCAGTGTGGCCTGCTGTGTTTTATGTAGCCGTTCTGCGCCATTTCCGGGACTGTACGATCAGTGTGAAGGGAACTTGTGGGAACACAACATTTTGTGCTGTTTCTTTTTGTAGAATTTTCTGCGGCACCTACCAGACTGTATGTTCCAGTGCGAGTTATACGATGAGTGGTGCGACGCGATTGAAGTCATAGACGACAGGACGGCGCACCGAATCAAGAAGTAAGTTTCCTGTCTCTGAAGCCTGTCCCAATTGTCTCCAAAAAGTAGTGTCCTCATGTCACTGCCTCTATTAGCCTCCCCAGATTTGCCCGGCACCAAGCAGGAGAAATGCCCTGGTCTTACCCACACTGTCATCTCCTGTTTCCACTTGAAGTTTTTTTTTCCAGAGCCAATGAACCTTTGCCTTGCTCTCTGGGCTCTGGGGCGTCAACTTGTTTACACGTAACTAACTGAAAGCAGAGTGCTTTTCCGCGCCATTGTGGCCCCTTTCTCCAATTGATTTCAATTTCCTCGTGTTTTCAGAGTGATGGAGAAGCTGCCCAAGTGTCACGTGTCTTTGATTCGTCACGTGATGTGCGTCCTGTACCACGTTAGTCTGCGCAGTGACGAGAACCAGATGACGAGTATGAATCTGGGTATCTGCGTCGGTCCCAGCATGCTGTGGCCGTCAGTATGCGCTGACATGGCTGCACAAGCAGACGCCGCCAAGAAAGTCCCCCTCTTCATCCAGTTCATCATCGACCATTTTCAGGAGGTGAGCGCCCACTTTCGTCCGGTTTTTGAACAAAAGAAGTCGCTGAACATTCTCCGGATCCCCCTCTTCATTTCAAACACTCAACCTTGCAATTTTATCCAGGACTGAACGCCCCTTGGCGAAAAAACATGCCAGGTCTACTTCTCTTGACAGTCTTGTGAAGCCCGAAGTCAGGGAGAGGTGTTCACGTGTTTTACACATTTACCGAAAAACATGACACAAACCAGTTTGTTTTGTGAAATCAACGCTGTATTTCTTTCCGTTTGACGCCCCTTTTCAGAAACTCTTAGATACGGGTGTGATTTACTGTTGCCACTGAGTTGGAGTGCAGCACTTGAGCAGGCTTTCAGTTACAGTTTCAAGAACCGTTTCTTCCGCTCCGTAGAAGTGCGCGCAGAGTTTGGAGATTGGTAGATTTGTGGATTCCCAAGTACATGGTACCACCCACCAAAGGTCTAGCTTGGGAAAAAATAAATCAAGCAAAACTCCCTTCCACTGCTGTTTTCTTTCTTTTGTGACAAACTCAATTGCTAACAAAAAACTTATGTGTTTCTATCTGGTCTCTCCTGTCGCTCGATCCCCTTTGCGTTGCACCCTTCTTTTCTTGAAGGACACGAGCAGTCGTCATCAATACAGCGGCAGATCTCAAACCACCGCCGAGCACACGCATCCCTGATCATCGTCAATGGGTACTTTCTGGATGATGAACCAGAATGCGTTGCCATTCACAATGCTCAATGACTTTTCTCAATGCACAGGTGCTGGGTGAAGACACTGTACACCTGTTCGGAGATGCGCCGCAGCAGAAGTCTCGCCCCGACTCCTCCACAGACTCAGACTCGATGCACTCCATGCTCAGTCTGCAGGAGCAGCAGCAAGGTATTGTGACTGTCTCGTACTCGACAGCTTCTGTCTTCGTTGCCAACTTCCCAGTTTTGCACCAGGAACAATCTCGCCTCTCGTCTGATCACGACGACTTTGATGTTGGGTGTGCGTGCGTTCTCCATCCACATTGTCATCTGCACAAAAGAAAAGCTTCTTGGCGGCCAGTAACTACGTTTCTTGGTTATTTTCAGGTTTGAGGAGGATGGGCTCCTCACTGGACAGCCTAGATAACCCAGACATAGAAACTTCCGCTTTGCTGAAGACGCACCTGTTCCAGACGAACCTAAGTCGTGATTCTGGTCTGACCTCCAGCGATACGCAGCTGTACAGCGAACAGATAGAACCCCAGGCGATACCCGCCACAGATCTGCATCAGGTCAGTGTTGTCCGTGTCAGAAGGAACTCCCAAGTCAACGTGGACAAATTAGCATTTCTTGTGTGGCCAGTTTGTTGACATCTCTGTAGAGGCACTGCAAAGAGATGTTTTCTTGAGAGACATGTCTCGCCCCTTCTTATTTGGAAGATCGTGTCTCTTGTCAGAAGGAACTCTCAAATCAACGTCGACAAATTAGCATTTCTTGTGTGGCCAGTTTGTTGACATCTCTGTGACAACGAGATGTTTTCTTGAGAGACATGTCTCTTCCCAACTTTGAAGATTGTGTCTCGTGCAGGTGCGGACGACGTCGCTGACACGGAGCACGTCGCAGTTCGATGAGGTGAAACCAAAGGTGGAGCCTCCTGAGGTGCGCAGCCATAGCCATGAGGGGGCGCTCAACGTGAAGCCAGAAGACGGCATCATGGCGTCGGTGGAAGACGGAGATGACGTGGCTCAACCCGTGGCGCCTCCGAGGAAGACCCGGCGTAGGGCTCCGGACCCCCCAGGACAACCCCCTCACCAAGCCAAACATTTCGCTCAAGCTGGAGCCATGTACACACCCAGTGACAATGCCCCTCACACTGGCGTCGTGGTTTCTCAGAGTGGTGATGAACTCATCAGCGTCACTGGTGCAGCAAGTGTTGGAAAATCCAGCTCCCAGGTGCGCACTCAGATGTCTAGTGATTCCATTGGCAGCAGTCTGGACTCTGGCTTGTACCCAGAATCCATGGACTCGACTGAGTTTCCGGATGCGAGTGGAACTCGACAGCAGCAAGACGCGTTCCCTGTTGCTGTGGAAGCAAACAAGAATGACATGGGTGAACTGCGCAAATCTGCGAGCGGTGCCAAAATCTATTTAGACGAACAATTGCTCAATGACTCAACATCCGGTGGAAATCCCGGGTCTTCTGCAGGAATTACCTCTAGTCCTCCCGGCTCAAAGCAACAACAGCAGGGTGTTACTGCTGGCAACGGCAGCAGGAGAGCGCCGCCCCCGATGAGAGAGCCGCCTTCCTACGAGGAGAGCGTGTTGCGCACGCGCGGCAAAGCCGCCGAAGTTCGTGCCAGATCCGCCAACAGACTGAGCTGGAATGCTTCTCCACCAGACAACAGCGGAAGTGGCAATTTTACCGGAAGTCGAGTTGATAGCCAATCAAGACTGTTAACAAGAGAGGTTGTGGCTAAAGATACGCGTTTGGTTGGTGCAGTGGAACATCAAACCAAGGTGACAAAGGGAGACGAGAACGCTTTAGGGCATCAGGAAAGAGACACGGGGCGACGCGTTAGTGAGGGTACACCACAACAGATGATGTACACCCCACCCCAGGAACATGGGCGACCCAAGTTGGACGCTGCTGACGCGAAGCGAGATGCGCTGCAGACACTGCTGGCAGAAAACGCTGAGAACAAGGACGAAGTTCTGCGCAAGGTGCGCGTCGGAATGACAGTCAAAGGTGGAGATATTTTCCCCAAACATATGAGGAACATCATCAAGTAAGGACTTCTGCTATTCCGCATGAATTTTGATTCACACTTGTCCTACACTTTGTCGTCAGATTGTTCATTTGCTGAAAAGGGGCTCTCTCTTTCCTCAGGATGTGCTCGTTGGTGCTCTTTTTTTAAGTCGTTCCTTTGTTGTCTATTTCAGGCACAGTTTGCACGACGAGGAATTTCAGCGTGCTCACGGACGCGGTGGGATGCGCAAAGCGGACCGCGCGGGAAGTGGCGGAAGAACACCTCCGCAGCGCAGCGAGTCGTTTGCCACTCGTCCATCTCGTGCTGCGGGCGACACCACCGGTCACGCCGACCCTTCACGCCTCTCCGCTTCACGCGCTGGTGTCGAGAAATCCGCCAGTGACACCAGTGTGCTCAACCAATTCGAAAACAACGCGCGCCGTATGCAGCAGCAACAACACCCGGCTGGATGGAAACGACCTTCAAAGCCACCGACGTACCAAGAGGCGTTGGAGCGGAAGTCATTACTGAAGAATGGCGGACTTCCGTTGTACCAAGTGTCGCCGGAAGACATGGAGCAGCAGAAAGAAAAAAGTTCCAAGGCCGCACAGCTCTATCTGGAGTCCATGAAGAGATACCAACGACAGGTGAGCAAACAAAAGATTTTGTCTACAACTTGTTCTTAGAAGCATCAGGACTTCTTATCATGGCACAGTCAGACCAAATGGCATCGTGTCTATCTCCTGATCACGGGAAAAGAATGGAACGCACATGACCTGGCCGATACCGCTGACCTTCACGCCCTCACCTGCTTGTTGACATCAGATGCGTGTCCGAAAAAGTTTTCTTTGGCCAAGTAGACACTTCTGGTATACTCATTGGTCTCTACATTTGCTTCACAAATTTATCTAGCCTTTGTTACTGTTCCGAAGGAACGCCCATGAATGGTCGGGATATTCTTTTTCGCAGAATCATTATTTTATATTTTTATTTTTTGTCTGTCTTAAACTTGTGGCTTGCACTTGTTGAGGCCTCCGTTTGTCTCTTCAGGTGGATGAACCAGATACAGGACGTGCAAACGAGGGTCACGTCCCGGTCAGTGACGAAATCGCAGAAAGCAACATCCGGGTGACGCACAGACACCACCACGAGGCTGGAGGGGACTTTTGGAGGGATCCGCCACCATCGCGACCAAGCGTGGACCATACAGCACTTCCGCACAAGCGCCACCCTCCCCCAACCCGCCAGATTACTCCAGACCGGAAACCAGGTTCTACGCAGCTGCGGGAGCTGTCCCCTACACCAGTGCAACCTAGTGGTGAGAACAGGCGGCAGAGTTATGACCGCAACAACGCGGAAACGAGTGCGAAACATCTGGAGCGGGAAATCTCCCCGGTGGCGTCTGTGACGCGAGGCCGGCTTCACCGCCAGGACGGCTGGAATGGTGAGAGGCCCGCAGAACATCACTCCGTGTCCCCGCGTCGTTCCGATCACGTGACGATGCGCGCGACGCCGAGACGCAACTCGGACTCGAAAAGCCGCAACGCCGCGCTGCTGCGACACCGGCGAAGTTACCACGGCACGACGGAAGCGGACGACGTGTGGAATGAGCCGAGGTTCAACGACGAGTACACTACCACTTACAACAACAACAACAACCAGAATAACAACAGGGAGAGGCACGGGCGCCGACACAAACCACGTGATCAGCGTCTGTCAGACACGCGGCTGGAGAATAAAACGAAGAACGAGTTGAACCGACAGGGACGCAGCGGGTTGTCGCGCAGCAAGAGCGACTCATCCGAACATCTCAACAAGCTTGGTCGCTTCAAAGAGTTACAGGCCCTGGACAGCAACATCATCGAACAGTACCGCAAGTCTATGCTGAACGCCGAGAACGAGGCTTTGAAGGACAGTCAGCAGCAACTGGCTGCTCGGAAACCAGTCAATCAGTCCGTCAGACACCGCGACTGGCACAAAGTGCTCGCGGAACAATATTCGGACATGTTTTACACTCCACCGGTTGAGACGAACAACAACAACAAGGTGATTTACGCCTACGCCAGCAAGCAGCCAGTGGGCAATGACAACCAGAAGCAGGACGCCGAGCGGACCAAGAAACGCTGGCAGCCGCCTGTGCATCCAACAAAGGACTTGATTGTCATTGGCAGCGACAATAACCAATCACAAACGCGGGAAAATAGTGTCAAGAGAGAAAGGGGCAGACGCAGCATGCCGGCTGATTTCTCCAATTGGAACACAGTTGAAAACAGTCCAGGACCATCTGAGCCAATAGGGAAGGAGAATAACCCTGTGTACGCCTCTGGGTATGACCACCAGAGGGACAACGAGGAGGTCATTGAGTCTCGTGCCAAAAACGTGAAGGAACTGATAGCGGAGTATCCGAAACTTTTGCCCGGCCAGTCAGACAGGCCCAGTCGGGAAAAGAGCCAGTCAGAACGAAATTGTGTGACGAGAGACCAGACCCAAACAGACAGGTTGAGTCACAGTCGAGACAGATCCCAGACGCGCGCTGCAGCAAGTCAGGAGAAGACGGCTCATCCTCACAACGACGAGAATCTTACCGCGGCAAAGACTCAGCATGAACAACGTCAGTTTGCTCAATCTCAATCACACAAAGCTAGACAATCCCAGCAACAGCAGCAGCAACGAGAACCCCATCACTGGGGTCAGCATGAACACAAAGGTGCAGGTGCAAGGGACCAGAGCCGAGAGTCTCCAAGTCGTAATGTGCGCTCGCAAGGTCCTGTGAGTTCTGCCAGTGGGCGTGTGCAGGGTAGCACGCAACCTGGAGGCCGTGTGGCTTCATCCAAAACCCGACCGCAGCTTACCGCCAATGTACGAACACGAGCGACATCAAATGTGCCGCCGGCGCAATCACACGTGGCGCCCCCTGACGTCAGTCACCCTCAGGACACCGACGAATCAGGAGGCCTCACGTGGAGTGTTGCGAAACTGCGCAACCTGTACAGTCAGGGTGGGGGCGGCATGTTCTACGACCCTGCAAACAGTGAGGTCAGTGCGAGACCCGGTGCGAAGAAAACAGCCCGGGAAGCAACCAATGCCAACGCTAATGAAGAATACATTTGAACAGGAAAAACCACGGTTGTGTAGTGTGGCCTGTTGGTGCTTCCTCGTTTTGCGTGCCTTCTCCCCGCCGCCCCCCAGCGCTGTGCAGGTGGACTGACGTGTTGAAATGTTCACTGCGACATCAAAGCTGGAAGCTCCACCTCGTGGTCATGCAGATGTCCGCGACCTTTTGCTGATTGTTAGTGAACGTAAACATGTGTTTCACATTGCAACAGCTGAAGTGACAAACGTACTTGAAGAAAGGGCCCTCGCAGCATTGACTTGACCCTGCAAATGGATTCCTTTCGGAACAGTCCACAAATCTGTGATGAAATGCTTAACACTAAGAAAAAAGTACTGACTTTTCATGTCTTTGTTGGAAAATCCCAACAGAGGAAACTTTCAATGTGTATTTTGAATTACTGATGGGTCCCCAACAAAAAAGTGAGTCACTCCAGTTGTGTTTGCAAATGTTGCCCATTGGAGCGTCTTGAAGAACCGTCTTGGAAAGGTGGTGGAAGCTGTTGTGCTTTCTTAACATGAATTGCTCAATGAGTTTTGACAACTGATACATACCTCTACATTGGCCAGATTATTTGAGATTCTTGTGCACTGTGGATTTGAAGGCAGAGCATCATCTTGGTATCTATCATGTTCAGCTGGAAATATTCAAACAAAATGATTTTTCTTTTTTAATTTTTGTTTGTCCCAATCACATGATCATGATCAAGTGCTGACAAAACTGCTTAAACGATTCCTTTACGAATGTGCAAGATATTTTCTGCTGTTATTATTTTGCTTGATATTTATCCCGCAAGTTGGCGACTCTCCTTGAAAGCGGTCATCGGTGTTTTTGGCCATTTGCAGCGAACGACCACAAGCAACTTTCTGCAGAGCTGACGTTGTATTTTACACTTTATTTTACTTTCACTTGGTTTGTTTTTGGTGAAACAAGGGTACATCACTGCACTGGTACTATTGAGTGCCGTTTTGTTTCTTTTGTGACGAATGTTTTCGTGCAGTGGGGGTCTGTGCTTGAGAGTAGGTTTGAAAAGCTCTGCCGTTTAAATTTCTCAATTTCTCTCTCTCTCTCTCTCTCTCTCTCTCTCTCTCTCTCTCTCTCTCTCTCGTCTGTGACGAAGGCTAGGAAGCCATGCATTTATCTGGTTCCGTTCGTCAATCCTGTCCCGCAGTGTAACCACGTGGTGTGATTCCCCCTGTTGCGCCGGTGCTGCGAGAGCGCTTCTTTTCTGTTGACAATCCTCTGTCTTAACAGAGCAACCGTTTGTACAAAATGCGAAAGCAATCTGATCTGATCAGTTCATGTTGTTAACCAATTGCTTCACGACTCACACGTGTAAGATTTGTTTTTGTTGACATTGTTGGGAAGTTTTGTCGGTGCGTGTCTGGAGGTTTTGTTTTGCAACAGTTGAAATTGTGACGCACCCCTGTAGAATCTGTAGATGTAAAGACGTGTCAAAGCACTCGCGTACGAGGTTCGCCGTGAATGAAAGAATTGTCAGACAAGAGAAACTCAGTTCAAGGTGTCAAACAGTAGCAAACGCAGTGTTTCTGCATTCTTTGTGAACCCCACCTGCGAGTGCTTTGTGTTTCAACGCGTTCAAGTTCAGAACTTGTTGGAAAAAGACCAGCATGTGCGCACGTTTAGCGATGTTTTGCAAACTGATAACCATATATGGACATTTTTGCGGAGATTAATTTTCCCTGCACCATTTTACGGAGTGTAAAGAACAAATGAACCGAGTGCCAAGGCTATTGTACATGTCCTGTTTGTACAGATTCATACTTTAACAAGATTATTATGTTACTAAATGATGCGTTTTGTTTTTTGAAGCGCACACTGGGGCATCGTGGTGATGCGGACGGGAGGGATGAGAATGAAGTCACAGATCAACTGTCTCCATGGAAGCTCATCGCCATGGCCACAAATGCGATTGATGAAATTTTTCGGGCGACAATGAAGTCCTGTCTGGCAAGAATACATGTGCTGAACATTGCAGCAAACAGTTGTGCGATGAACTGGTCCTTCAAAAGATGGAAGTGGAGAGCGAAATGCTTCGGGGGAGAGGTTCCATAGTTCGGTCTCTCTCTCTCTCTCTTTCTCTCTCTCTCTACCTGTTGTGTGTGCCTGTGTTGTGGAACCAAGATTTGTGATGCGTTGGAAACGAAAGACTGAAAATATTGCAGCACTGAACAGCCACAAGCACACATGGTTCTCAGGTAGGTTCTTGGTTAACACAACGCCAGAATCCAACCTGTACCTCGCCTGGGTTGTTTTGTTTGTCACGTTTCGCGAGGCTAAACGTTTCATCTTTGGAATCCTTTTCTGGTGAGGGTGTTGGTCACTCGGACGAAGAAAAGTTCTGAGTGGGCGGGAATGATATGAGTTTTCCGTGACTCTCTTTGCGCACGCGAGACTGTTGAGGTTTGAGCAGCTGACAGGCGTACAACAAAGCCACCTCTTGAGAAGTGGGAGGACGCGCAAACATCCCCTCCCCATCTTCCCAGTTTTCAGATGCGGAGCTAAGACGAGATGTCTGCAGAAGATAGGACCGATCCTGGGCAGACCAACCTGCCAGAGTCGGGACGGCTCACTGGATTTTTTTCCCCTTCACACTCCAGATGTGGAAAAGGAAAAGCGGCAATTGCGTTTGCGAACATTCATGTTGCTACAGCCAAAATTCTCTTTTTGTTTTTAGCTACATGTTCCTTTGGGGACTGTGCGGTTGGAATCCGGATCAGCCACAACAGTGCGTGAAACATTGCCTGTTCCTTGGATGACAGCGCCAATCTCAACGCTGTCCACATTGCTCCAAAGCGTGGGCGTCCCTGCGCCTTGTCTGTTCAGCACATTTCTTCGGTGGAGTCCAAAGTTTCTGGCTGAAGATGATTAAAATTGCAACTGCGAAACATCAACATAAAAACAGGGGAACCAATTTTGTAAAAAAAAAAAAAATGTTTGAATCTAGATTTGTGTGCCCAGCAGGATTTTCTCAAAAATACCCAAAACGAAGGTGTATCCCTCTGCCTCAAAAAAGGTCCTCCGTTGCCTTCTGAATCCTTAACCCGCCTCTGCACCACTCTTCTTCACCGTTGAGAGACAACCCTGAGAAGACCCATCCAATCGTTCATTTCCATTCAATCATCATTTCAATTAAAAACCAATCCTCCAGTGACTTCACCCTGTCTTGATGGCTGCTAAAATTGCTTTGATTTCTGTCCCTATCACCAAATCTTTAGCAACCGCAAATGCAATTTCTTGTGCAGCTGGTTGCCGTTCATAAGCATGACTCACTTGTTTTGTCATTGTCACAAAAGCGCGTCTTTTGTCGCGTGAGCTTCGAGTGATTTTGTCCGTGAAATTGAGTTCAAATTTTTGTGAAAGCTTCCGGGGGCAAATCAGAAAAAGGTCTTTCATTCACGTCGGTGGGAGATGAAAAACGGACTGAAGAAACTGAATGGAAGTCAACCAGACGTGCCTTAATGAAAAGCTTTTTTCCTCTTAAGTCCAGCAGAGTGAAGAAAATTGTGGAATTTAATGACAAAGTGCTTCTGCGGACAGAGTGCTTCTGCCAGGCAAAAAGTGCAATTGGTTGTGTTCGTCCCAAAAAGCTCAAGAACGTGATGAGGCAACACATTCGTCGAACCTCAAATCAAATGAAACAGGAACGAGCTTTTTGTTAGTTTGTTTGTTTTCTCAACATGGTGGCAGAGGTCTCTTCTTCAGCTTCCCCTCTCCCTCTTTCCATTCGTTGACTCCAGAGTAGAGCGTAAAAGGCAAAAACACACAAAGATCTTCAGCGATGATGCCAGATATTTTTCACTGAGAGAATGCTTTTCATGATTGCTGACCATCTGGAATGAAAAAGAGGTCGGAGTGTTCCCGGGTGCATGGGGCATTGGTTGACAGAAGGAAAGAATGTGAAATCCGGTCGGAGAAACGAAGATCCCTCTTTTTGTCCCTGTTCAAAGCAGTGACCTTTGTTGCACCAACGTGAAAAAACGTTATTTTGTGTTCCATTTCTTGCAGTTCTCAAGTTCACTTGGGCGCTTTCTGGCAATCAATGTTACCTTGTTGAGAAAAGCGTTTGGAGAAGTGGTTCACATTAGCGATGGGCCAGATTTCATTGCCTGCAACCCCAAACACTGGAGTGGCCGAATTAACACTAATGAAAGCGACATATTGAACTAATGTTTTCTTCAAGCAACGAACTGCAGCCCCCCGAGAAGAGTCAGCTTCAAAGAGACTTTTAGCAGTTTCAACACTTTCACGGTTTGTTTGTTCACTTTGAGAAGACTTGTTTTCCTCAGATAGGCCCAAGTTCGAGCAGACAATCCATTTGAGAGATTACCGTGGTTCAATGGGCGGCGTGTATATACTATGGTTTGGCAAAATGGGGCGGTGGAGCTCTTTCTCCAATGAGATACCTGTCCTCGCAGCTAGTTCTGAAAGCTATGCAGAAATCTTGATATTGTTGTTTGGCATCAAATTGGTCTTTTTCACTTCACATGTCCATGGTCTGCATGCCACCCTCGCCACAAAAGTACCAATCAATGCTCATTTCATTTTTGCAAAGTCTCCGAACAAACCAATAGGGTCCAGGAGTTAAAACAAGCGGAAAACATGCACTGTTGTTGTCTTAGACCCGACGTGGTGTTACTTGAAGGCGTTCTGTTTCCTGGGATTGCCGTTAGGTCCGGCCTGAATCCGCTACTGCGCCCCAGCGAAGCTTCACTGAACCGATCGCCCTGATTGCCGCATTAACTTCTTCAAACGTCCAGGTCTTCACAGAAAAATTGGCATAATTCAATATCTTCCATCAGAGAGTTTCACCCTGGCACAATCTCATTGGGAAGACATCAGCTAAAATTACCCTGAACGTTCAAGAAAAGAGGGGAAAGGTCGGACAGAAGTCAGATTCGTCACCAGCTGATTGTTGTCCTCCACATTCCCTTCTCACTTCCAATGGGACATTTTGTCTGGCTCTGCTGAAAGGAAAGTAGTCCCAACCCCTAACTTTAGCCCGACGTGCATACAGGACACAAGTTTGCCAAGGTGAGTTCTGGATGAAACCTGCACCAAAGGTGTTGTAGGCCTATGACACGCATTACTTTTGGTTGGTGCGGCCGGTGGGTCGTTAACTAATTATGTGGTGTAGAACCCAAGGTGACATCAATTTGCAGAGTTTTGGATTTTTCTCTGCCGAAAAAAGACAATCCACTCACTGATTAGGTTTGTTAATTTTAACTCCAATTTCGCACTGGTCCAAATTAAATTCAGACCGTTCACTGCTTTGTTTTTTCCCATGCTCAAGGATGCAACTGCTGCAAAGACTTTGTTTTTGGAATTCACTTTCAAACCACTTGCGTGTGTCAC
>JAAUYG010021408.1_pt1 | contig 12832 bp, 7 predicted proteins | sample 7278091 | NCBI WGS metagenome assembly JAAUYG01 (sample SAMN14350201, study PRJNA611818) | marine sediment metagenome | isolation source: surface marine sediment (0.6m) | place: French Polynesia: Moorea | collected 2018-08
GCAGTGCCACAGGCGCTTGGCCTTCTTTCTAAGGTCTCCTATGCCATCAGAATAGTATTTGACCCCCTACTATACTATATAAACACGTGTTTATATAGTATAGTAGGGGGTTGGATACTAGGCTATATCTACTAACATATAAAGAAGGCCAAGCGCCTGTGGGCAGTGCCTCCCCCGGGCCATCAAGAGCAGTCAATAGGCTATGAAGCCTGAAAGACTGAAATATGATATGATATGATGATATGATGGAATCAAATGTCGGCGGGAAATATACTGCCACCTGGCGAATGAAATATTTTCGGCACTCCGTGCACAGGAAGTTTGTTGACCCCGTGGCTTATCGTCATATCCAATATGGCGGCAGTGTGAACAATTTGGAAGTGTATTTTAGGCAAGTATTCGAGGGTTAATGTAAACAGTAACATTTTCTGGCGTTAATATTGAAGCATTCGGTAGACTGTCAACTACTGTCATAACTGGCTTCCAGATGAAGTTGGAAAATGAATCTCTTTACCAGTTTCATAGACCGTCTTGTCTTTTCAGTTGTGCGTTGACAGTGACTTCGCGTTGATAAACATGGATGCCAACTGTGGTCATCTCGGCGGAGACACTGATTTCACTCCCTAGCCAGATAGGAGTTTGTGTTATGAAGTTAGCTGGTGTATAGACAATAAACGAAAGATGGCGGATACCAATACAAGGCGTAGAGTGAAGTTATACATGCTAAATGAGGCCAAACAGTGGGAGGACAAAGGAACTGGTTATGTTTCTTCGATATATGTAGAGAAGTTCAGAGGGATGTCCCTGCTTGTCCGTTCAGAAGATGATGGTAAGTTATCGTCTATTCTGTATGAACTTTTACTGTGCTAGACAGATTCTATTTCTCGATGTATTCTGTACATGGTTTACATAGGAAAACTTGTAAGATTCATTCGTTAAGACTCATGCAAATGCGCCCTTAGGTTATCGTAAAATACCAATGTGTGCAGTATTTCTATGTCAGCAATAGGTAAATATTGAAAGTTGAAACCATGTCTTATCAACAGCTGATCCTCCATTCTTTGCTTTCGATTTTGTAATAGTAGTGCCAATCACAACCAGAAGCTCTTGATACCTTCTTAAGATCTTAATGAATGCAGTTAATGCTTACCTCCACCATCAGAAGGTATCAATAGCTGCAGCTTGGTGGCTGTCAGGCAAGTCGTTGATGGTCTGGACTTTCTGGGCTTTAGTACTACTAGCACGTATTTAGTAACTAGCTGTTTACATGTTTCTGTACAATTCTGAAATCTTTTTGATGTCTAAATGCTAGTTCAGAAAATAAGCCAGGAAGACTTTATCATTGTTGTTGAGGCTCGTTCATTTGTGTTCTGTATCATTATTGTGATACTTCAAATCAAGTTTGTTCTTGTATTTTCAGGCTCAGTTTTGTTGGAATCCAAAATTCAGCCACATACTCCATATCAGAAACAACAGGTATAGTTATTATATATCAAGTAACATATGGTTTATTTATCACTTTATATGGACCAGGAAAGTATGAAGTCCTTCGAATTTTGATGCCTTGGACATGTTGGATGTCGGACTCTTTTACTCTTTTTCATGGCTTACAGTAACCCTCTCAAACCAGCGTAGCTAGAGTAATATTTCAATCTGAGTAATTTCTCTCATGTCAAAGATTTTCACATGTATGGTTTTCTGTGGTTTCAGGAAACACTCATAGTTTGGTCAGAGGCAGACACATGTGACCTGGCACTCAGCTTCCAAGAAAAAGCAGGCTGTGATGAGATCTGGGAGAAAATATGCCAGGTGAGTAAATATTAACAGGGTTTAGTCTGTATGGCTGCAAGCCTGCAACATGAAGGGCCATGCTAAACTTTGATATCAAACTTTGCAAAAGAAAATGATCACTGACTGTATACTCACAGTCGCACTAAATTGTACAGTACACAAGTTGTCATCAAAGTTAATTAGTCACTAGTTTGACCCACAGTGATGGCTTAATGAGAATTTTTTTTTCGTGTTAGTGGATAAACAACAAAAACTGGCCAGTATCTGCTTTAACACAAGTAGAGATGCTTCTTGCTCATTGTAGTAAATCTTTTTCATGTGCAGTATTAATCGCATCAATTTACATTTGTAGCGCAAATGGGGGTCATGCTGCTGTGGTTACTCATATGTTGTTCGAGTTCATATATAATCAGTATCTTACTTTGATTACATTCTAGGTACAAGGCAAAGACCCAACACTGAGTATCACACAGGAGGTTATGGAGCAATTGGAAGGAGATTCAATCCATATGGATGATGAAAATGTGGATGACCTTCGGCTGAATGACCCTATAGATATGACTTTACCACCTTGTGAGCTCAGCAAACTGGATGAGATATCAGAATTTTTCAGTTTGACTCTTCATACTCCGACAAAGCGAGATCATTTGGCTCTTCTCATTGAAAATGAGAATTACATCAAACGTTTGATTGATCTCTTTCACATCTGTGAAGACCTTGAAAATACAGACGGTCTGCATCGACTGTATGAAATTTTCAAAAGTATATTCCTGCTGAACAAGACACCGTTGTTTGAAATAATGTTTGCAGACGACACAATATTTGACGTAGTAGGCATCATGGAATATGACCCATCAGCGAGTGATCCTGTGAAGCACAGAGAATATCTGCGAACGCAAGCCCATTTTAAAGAGGTGATACCTATTGCAAATACGGATGTGCTTCAAAAGATCCATCAGACCTATCGTGTACAGTATATTCAAGATGTGATACTACCAACACCATCCGTGTTTGAAGAAAACATGCTTTCCACTTTGTCGTCATTCATCTTCTTCAACAAGCTGGAGATAGTTTCAAATCTGCAGGTAATTGATTGTGGAAAGAGGCAACTCCATCCTCACCGTTTGCAGATCGTGTAATGATGTGTGGTGTTGCATGAATTGAGTAGATTTTGATGTGGCTGTACGAAACAGTGAGGTCATGCTTCGATGAAAGCAGTCATAGCATATACATATACAGTAGTCCCTCTATTTTACAACCTTCTATTTTAAGACCACCCTTGATTATAAGACCGCTTGATTTGGCCCCAAAGGGCAACTTTCTGTGTTAAATGACCTCTATTTTAAGACCACCTGCAATATAAGACCATATTTTCTTGGTCCCATGGGTGGTCTTAAAATAGAGGGACCACTGTATTCCGAGTGCTGGCCGGGCACACCCACTATATCGGCATTGACAGGGTTATTTGGTATAACCATGAGCCTCCAGTGGTCTGTCATCCTTTGGACATATATTTCAAGTGTTTATGGCTATATAAAAAAACCCCACAAAAGTTAGTACTGAGTATCATACAGAAATCTGTTGCTAGATTCAGATTACCACATTTTGTGATCAATATTTGGACAACGGTCTACACAAACATGCAGGTTTGATTGACATATAATGAATCGGATTAACGGTAGTTTACATTAGATGAATATCGAGATACAGATGGATAGTTGCCCTTAAAATGTGACAGCAGTGATACATTTTGGTGTATTTTAGAAACCAAGTTTAATTTTATTTCATATAGAGTGGTATATTTAAGCAAGAATAACACCAGTTACCAAATGAAAACGAAGTTCGGTATACCGTGCCAAATTGCTGATTAGCTCTGTCAATATCAGAAGTAGCTTGCATTTCAGATCACAGTTATGTTCGCAGGATGTTCTGTGTTAACAAAATCCTTATAGTGAAAAATCGATACTGTATCTCTGCTTTGTTAGTATTTCTTTGGGGTTTGAAGTTGTGAAATTAGCCCCTATGATAACTTTTGGTAATGTGAGAACAAATTTTTGTCAGAACATAGCTGGGTAAAGTGTTTATTATTGGCTATTTGTTCAACAGCAATTTTCACTGGATTAGGACATTCAGAAGAGCATATGTTCTGCTCGATATCGTGTCAAGAGTAGAGTACCCAAGTAGTCATATGCTTATTGTCGCTAGTTACGGAAATGTTATTGATGACCAGAATGATGATTATTGAAATTGATTTATTTAAATACATTTACAATCATGCTTAAATTCATGAAATTGGTGAGATAACTGAATCATGCTTGGCTTCAGACTTTATTGTAGTTGTTCATGTATTTCTCCAAACTCGGGTATAAAAATAGCTGACTTTCATAGGGTACATTTCTGAACCAAAAGCAGGGTATGATATACTAATAACACTACTGTAATACGTTACATTTTCCTGACAAAAATATTGAACATAAGCCTGCTTCCTACAGTTGCTCTTACATTTGTCTACAAAACACCTGTGGATTTTATTTGAAACTCGAAGAATGTGTGTATAAGATAATTTCCTTTTACCTGTTTCTTTAGTTCATTAACTGCAGATGTTCACTGATTGACTCTTCCTTCACATAACTTTAATAGTTATTTTCTCAATGAAAATTTAAATCTTTTTTAAGGATAGAAATTTGAATTTCAAAATGTTACTCATGTACAATTATGGTTCATTTTGAGCCAACTTTTTCTGAATGCACTCTATGACAGTCCTCACAAAAGTTGTGAATAGGAATTTTGAAACTTCAAATTTCAATTAAAAAAAAATAGTCGATTATCATTATTCATTTCAATACTGGATGCACAGCACTCAGACCAAGTATGATTGAGTACTTCATGGAAAAGATTTTTGGTCTGTCAAAATTTGGAAGCTAGACGGCTAAACTAAAAATCTTGGGCATCCGTAAGAATTCTTAAATTTGCCCTCAAGTTATGCAGTGGTTCCATAGCTCTTTGTCATCCACCACAAGTCACTGGATTTCCCCATCAGACTTTTGCATCAGGTGGTTGAGGGCTCATAATAATCGGTGCAGAGCAAACCTGCCAGAATTCTCCTGACTTTCATAAAGTAATATGGCATGATGGCAAACGGATTGGCTTGAATCTTATATTAATGTACACTGGTGGTCTAACTGCAATCTTGGGCTTTCTGCAGAGTGAGAGTACATATGTAGTGACAATACCCAGGTGTCGCTGATGAGGAATACGATCATCACCAGTGTCCTATGTGGCCTGTGTAATGTGTCATTATAGTCTACTGGTACATGTTTTAGCGTGCCATGGCACACTGCCTGTGGTTTCGTGGTTATTGAATACTAGTAGTTAAATTAGTTTACTCAGATTAGTCTGTGGGTGGTGCTATACTTTCCATGTTACTGAAGCTAATTTCTAAATGATTGACTGCCTATGAATGTTCCTTCTTTTTACTGCCTTGGAAGATAACTGAAAGACGCATAATAATTAGCTCAATAGAAAAAAAAATGGGTTAATAATTGTAATTTGTAATTTCTACTATAAATTTGTTTTTCTGCTGTTTCAGGAGGACGAGAAGTTTTTGTCAGCACTGTTTGCAACGCTTACAGACGAAGATACGAGCGAGGAGAGACGGCGGGACTGTGCTCTCTTCCTCAAAGAATTCTGTGCCTTCTCTCAAACATTACAACCCCCAAACAGAGAGTCTTTTTTCAAGGTGAGAGTGCAGCAGAGTGAAGAGATTAAACATATTAAATAAGTGCGATTTAGAGTAAAAAATAGTGGGAAAAGAAATTTAAACAGTTTTGAACTTTAGGGATAAATTAGGTTAAGCAACCATATACAGGCATGACAGTGAAAAGTAGACGACAAATCAGTTGGGCCGTGCTGCCTTTGCAAATATGGTATGAAGTAAGTGGTGCTAACAGATGCTGCCTTCGCCCTTTGTAAGTGCTTGTATGTTGTGAAATAAGTGCTGGTACCAAGTAATGATATTTTTTTTTGCAAGGGGACTTTGTAATCTGAACGAATGATATTGACACTGATTGACTCTGCTGATTGGTTGTTGCACGACCTCTGGAATAATGTGCACCACCTTTGAAGTAATGTTCAGAAGTTTGTGTTTCATATCATGTAATATAGCCACATATAGTTCCTTCACATCCACCACCACTGTTTCAGGTTCTGACAAACTTGGGGATCCTCAGAGGCATCGAGTTAGTACTGGTGGGTATATCATAATACTATAGATGAGACCTAAACTGTTATTTTGTTAAGTTAAGATTATCTGTCTTAATCTCTTTCCTCTTCTGTTACTCTATATAGTAAAGATTGTTTTGTTGTGGACTGTGACAGCAGAAAATGGGAATAATATTGTTTTGCTACCATAATTAAAACATACCCGATAGCCATCAATATACGAGAGGTATATTAAAATCTTGTCATATTGTCATTAAATAAAACTTAATACGTAAATTTTATAATAAAACCTGCTCTGGATAAAGTCTCCAGCCATGCCACCATAAACTGTATATTTGTGTTTATGTTAAGTGTGAGGTCCCATTTTCTCCTCAGGGCCTGGAGGACGAGCAGGTGAAAAGCGCTTTCATCGACATATTCTCCCACGTGGTCGAGTTCAGCCCCTCCATGGTGCGGGAGTATGTGTTACAAGAATCCCAGAGACAGGATGATGTAAGTCTGCGCAGTGCTCTGGTAACTGAGAATACCGAATATGTCCTTATACAAGCGCATGCCCTAATAGATGCAGACGCCCCTGCAGCAAAAAAACACATCACGTCAAATTCACATCAAATGCTGATAAAACATCAAAAGATCATCCAAAAACACTAAAATTTGCGCGGTATTCCGGTCTGTTTGGCTGCCGCACATGCGCAAATCCCCCCTTCCTTGTAAACAAAAGGTCCACACGGTTCCAGTTTACCGTATATATGCGTATTGTAGGTACCGGACGACAGGTTTTATTGTTGAAATTAATAGATGCGCACTCAAGCCCTTGCACTCGCGCACTGCTGTTCTATTATGAGATATGTGGTAGATTTTTATGCATAGATCTAGAAAACTGCAAAAATGAGTCTACGAAGTTTCAGCTGTAGTAAACACTACATGTATGTATGAAAGTATCCATTGTTTACACAAGTATGTATAAAGCATTAATTTTGGGTCTGTGAAGTTGCAAGATTTGACTTCTGTAGATCGATGGCTTGTGTGCATGATGATCAGATGTACTAAATATATCTCGGATGGTACGAAATTGCTCAGCTTAGGTTGGTGGTTTCCACATGTTATGGACTAATGGTTTTAAAGTTAGATTATTTGGTTTTAGAAGGATACCTCCCAGGGACAAAATAAAAGTGATGAATAGCAAAGACTTCTCTTTGTTTCTCAGGATGACTTGCTGATCAACCTAGTCATAGAGCAGATGGTCACAGACCCTGATCCAGGTAGAGTATACCATCTGACCACATTGGAGTATAGATAGTAACGCATTTTAACTGCATTCCACAAATATAAGTTTCAAAACCTCCACAATTGGTGTAAAGCTGGTCCCTCCTCTGAACATGGCCTGGTGATAAGTCTTGGTATCCATTTTCTACAGCTTTTTTTGCTGCTTAGTTGCCAAGACAGTGGTGATTGACATTCATATCATAAAACTTTCTGTTAAGAAGACTTTATAAATAATAAATTCTTGAGATTGAAGAAGCATGCTTAAGTGCTTTCCCCATTGCAAAAATTGAAGTGAACCTGACAAGAGCTCTTCAGAAATTGGTATGCTGACCTGATGTTTTGATACTGTAATTGTACCACGTATAAGTTATCAAATTTTTTGGTCCAATTTATTTTATGACCTTGACCTATTTCCTTCCAGAGCTTGGTGGTGCTATGCAGCTGATGGGAATCATTAGACTACTCATCGACCCAGAGAATATGCTTAGCAGTGCCAATGTAAGTTTTGTAATGTTTATCACTAATAAAGTACCTGTTGGATTTAGTTACTTGTACTTAACCAGTGTCAGGGGGTGCTTTAACCTCATATCCAGTAACCATGGTAACGCCTATCACAACTTTGTGACACCTCAAAAAGTGTTCTTAAGTCAGAACAGTCCTTTTAACAGGTCCCTTGGTTTGACTTAAGACAAGCTTTTCTAAAACGTTTTGCATCATTACATTGTGTATGTGAAATATGTGTAGGTGCTGGCATGCTGTTGTAATATGTGTGTGTGTCGGTTAACATGATTGTCTTCTATTATTTAATACCCAACAACGGTATGTTGGCCTTGGCAGGTTGCCTAGGTTTGCAATTCTACTCAAAGCCGACTGTTAACACATGATCACATATTTCTCTGGAGATAATTTTACTTTGAATGTGACATACGTAGGAAATACGTACACTATCAGTATGTGCTAGGGACTGGAAATGGAAAAAGCATTTCTGTAAATTTTCTCCAAAGATGGACGTTTTTGAGTTTTTTGCAAAGCAATGAAACATGTTTCTCTCTTTAGCTGCTTGTATATTTGAATATCACCTGCCCTAAATTCCTTCATCCCGGTATTGTTATTATCGTCATTAAATAAGGCTTTTGCTGTAGTTCATATGAAGCTAGAATATGAATTCCTTAACTTCCTTTACTTGAAACTTTACTGACTTAATTTATTTTGTTCCTGTTGTTGGCAGACTCCTGCAACGGTGAGGAACTTAAGAGATTTTGTTCAAGTGGGTTATTACTCTGTTGATTTATTGTTCGCTTTATTGCCTCTGTGGCTAATCCAGCAATGGTAAAAGTCCCATTGTAGAAAGTTAAAACAAATCGCCAACACTAGAAAAGAAAATCGGGTTGAACGAACCAAAATGTAAACTGTGACAAGTGACGTTAGCCTGGCTTTCTTAATTCTTGGCAAACATTTGGGTAATTTATGACATTTCCTCAGTTTGATAAAGTAGTTTTGTCAATTTGGAATAATGAAAAAAAATGACTGTCGGAAAGGCCAGTGTCTTGTTTTTATATGGAACGTCCTTGGCATAAATCCAAATCCTGGCCTTCCTGTGGTAGCCTGGCAAATATGCAGGAGATACTGTATTGCTGTCCTATTATCATTTCTGGATTAGCACATAATGGAATGTGCTACTTTAACGCAGCTGGTAACAGACTAATCTGTTTGATGGAATGGCACCTGCTGTAGTTCTATATGTCTTGGCCTGTACTAAACCTCTGACCTCCCAACACCCAAGAGAAACAGTTACAAATAAAATCTATACCGGTAGTTACTTTCTCTATTAGATCTACTGTCAGACACTTTTCCTTCGACCTTCATAGATATTCTGGCCTTTGCTCTTCTTCATTGTATAGGACATTTTACCTCAATATTGTTTCTGTGGCATCTATGGCCTGCAGTCCCTAACAATCTTAGCATTTCATATTCTGTGGGGTAAATACATTTATGTTTGCATTTGATTTAGGGAATATAATTAGTGTCCTAAAATAATTTAAGTTACGTTAATTGAATTAAGATTTTATCTACTGGTATTGCATCTTTGTTTGAGCTATTGGAACATATTTACAAGTGGATAGCTGTGTTATTCAATGTTGGCCTTTTCTTTTGAGCTTGTAGCCACTTCTGTTAAGATGTATTTTCTTGCTAAAGAAGGCCTTGTGTTCTAGTGAAAGCCTATTACGTTCATGTTCTCAAACGTTCATGCGTGTGTAGTAATACTGACCCTATAGTAAATAGAAATGAGATACATAACTAGATTATGCTTCACAGATATTGTGTTTTAACCGTTGATTGTCTTCTTTTCAGAAGACTGAGAAATCCGAGTTCCTGACCTTTTTCTACAAACACTGTATGCACAAGTTGACAGCTCCCTTGCTAGCGATCACGGCAGAGGACAAACCAAGCAAGGGTAGGCAGAGAAATGCATGTATTGCTATGTCAAACAAGCCATATTCTGGCTCTTTTCTGGCTGTTCTGTTGCTGTTTCATGGAATGCAGACATAATTTCCCCTACCAGAGTACAATGTATTGCAAAAATTATTAAATTCTTTTCAGTGTGAACTTTTCACTTGCAGTGCGCACAAAGATACATGCTCTCCTCTTGGGAATTGTTGGACATATATATTACACCAATGTTTAATTGCCGATTTATGTCCCATGTTTTTTACACTCGTCTTTTCATGTTTCTTTGTGGTTGTTTGCAGATGATTATAAAACAGCTCAGCTGCTGTCCATCATACTGGAGTTGCTGACTTTCTGTATCGAACATCACACATATCATTGTCGTAACTATGTGGTCAGCAAAGACCTCCTCCGGCGTGTCTTAGTACTCCTCAAGTCCAAGCATGGCTTCTTGGCTTTGGGTAGGTATATTTCTCTGGACAGGACACATTAAACCATGGTTTGGAACTAAATTGGGGTTGAACTGTGATAGGTGTTTAGAATTAAAAGTTCACCTCCTTCCCTGGATGAATCTGGAATTGGAACACATGCTAGTACTGTAGTATATGTGTTGTATGGCATTTGGAGTGACCATCATAGGGCAGGATTTTTCAGTAAATATTGGAAACAAAAGTAAGTATGATAATTATTATTATTGAAGAGTAGTACCATCTGCAATCCTTGAGTTAGATTTATATCTTTTGAGTGTGCGTGTGTAAGAGGTTGTTTGGCTTTACTCAGACTTCTTTGTATATTGGTGTACATGAAAATTTGAACGTTATCTTGCAGCCTCACTAAGACTTTTCCGAAGAACAGTTGGTCTGAAAGATGACTTCTACAACCGCTACATCACCAATGGGAGCCTCTTCAAGCAGATCACAGATGCTTTTGTAGCCAACGGCAACAAATACAACCTGTTCAACTCGGCTCTTATAGAACTCTTTGAGTTTATTCGAGCGGTAAGTCCAATACCTTACACAATTGAGTAGGCTTTGCATGCGGGAAATCCATCCAGTGTACTATTAACCCTACTGAGTGGTAGCAGTGACTTTGAACAGTTTATATTCCGAAGTTCTGTTGAGGTCGTCATTGAAATACTCATATACTGAAGTTCGTGTTCAAATTTTACAACGTGATACATTTGCTGTATATGCAGTGGACTCAATACATATTACCTTGCCATGTAAGCCCTACAATATAGATGATCAACCACACACACGTCTGCTCTCTGTGTACAAATGTTTCTGCCATAAAAGTAAATATCATCTTCAGAATATAAAAAAGGAATGAAGTACATATAACGTATTTGTAATTCTGACAGCGTATTACTTTATATTCTGTGCCTTTGGCAATTTTAGGATGACATTAGGACATTGACCAAACATATAGTAGAGTGCCATATCAAAGCGTTTGAGGGCGTGGAGTACGTTGACGTCTTCAAGAACCTCAAGCTGCGATTTGACCAGTACCAGGATCAGCTACAGGAGCGGTCGTCATTAGATAGGTAGGGAAACGTTACGCCGATACCTTGGCCATTAGCAGAGCTTTCAATGGATAGGGGGAATAAAAGTCCCAGTGTTCGAGCTAGCATCATAATAAATAGCCTGCGATCTTCACGAATGCTCCATTGTGGGTTTGTGCATTGTCTTAATGATCATATTTGGTCTTGGAACATGTGTCTTAGTTGAACTTTTTTTTTTCGCCCCGCTTAATTTAGCTTAATATAGGAAAAGTGAAACTGGGAGCCAGAAGAATGTAGTTCAATGATGTTTATTTAAATGAAATGGCATTGTGAGGCTCGCTGTTATAGAGGACTACAGACTACAGTCCTTGCTGCAGTCACTTGCTTTTAAGCTAGGATTTGCAACAGGGGGGTCTTGTATTATAAATACAATATCACCTCTTGAGTGATTTTGCTGTTTTTATATGCACATTACGTTTGCTTCCAGCATGCAGTCGTTAGTACGTAACAACCGTTTCCGTCGAGACGCTCGCTCGTTAGAGGAAGAGGAAGAGATCTGGTTTGACCAGGATGAGGATTACGAGGAGCCAGACTCCATGCCTCCTATGACAGATATGCTACGAACAAAGATCGACACGGACTTCGACCAGATCAATCGTTATTTAGAGAGAAACAGGAGTCCTGGCAGTAAGTCACTCTTTAACATTACAAAGTGTAAACGGCTGTTAAGGCCACCATGGAAAGGCTTCCACAATGAATCTTAGTACTAAAGCAAATATTTAGCAACAATAGTAAGTTTACTATTTTTATTATCCTGATAACCGTCGTCTTTACCATGTTTGAAATACTTTTAAATATTGGCCTTAAGATTTCTCTAGAAGGTGACCCCAGAGAAATATGCTACTCGCACTGTGAATCGCACAGAATGAAACATTTGAGTCTTGAAACTTGCTTCCCCGGAGTCCCTTAATAGTTTGTCATGTAAGAGACTCCACTGTACTGTATCATATAAGGTAAATGACAATGTGAATTTAGTGTGAAGTTACAGCAATAGTTACTCTTGACTAAGGTAGGATTGCATGGTAAACAGGACACTGAACAGTTTCGCAAGCAGATATAGTGATTCATATACTTGTGACTTGCAAAAACGCATCATGTGAAGTGTGGATGTTCTGTTTGTTTTCAGTTCGAGAACACGACTTCCGGGAATCACCACCTCGCTTTTTCAACCGGAGTCCGAACTCCATTAACTTCAATATCAGCCGGAGTCCGCCGAGCAATAGTCCGTCCCCAACTCCCACTCCTGCATGTAGTCCCAACAGTAGCCCTATCACCTCGCCAAAGTCACCGTCAGCAGCTGTAGAAAATAAACCAACGATTACGCCAAAATCTGTAAGTCCGCCATGATGTGCCGAACTTAACCTATAAAGTAACTGTTGTGCATCTTCAAGGTACACATTTTCTTTTTAAACAGTTTGCGCATTGATGATGCAATACTGTATATTGGTCACCTAAATCGGAACTTCAGTTATTAACTGTTGCCGTTCGCCTCGGCTAACGGCAGACTAGCCCCGTATGTACTGTGTGAAGCCCAGTATATACCCC
>JAAUYG010102141.1_pt1 | contig 12831 bp, 13 predicted proteins | sample 7278091 | NCBI WGS metagenome assembly JAAUYG01 (sample SAMN14350201, study PRJNA611818) | marine sediment metagenome | isolation source: surface marine sediment (0.6m) | place: French Polynesia: Moorea | collected 2018-08
AGTAGATTGGTCATTTATAAATTCTCTTGATTGATATTGATGATGCATGCTTACATTTTCACGAAACAATTACATCTGTTATTGACGTAGTTTCTCCAGAAATTAGTGTTAAAATTCCTACAAATAAGGTAAGACGGGAACAAGTAAGAAACTGGACATGTCAGTCATCATTGATTCCTATTTGACACAGATAACTGAGGCCCCAGTGTACATGTACGGTATTTCGTCATTCCTCATACACAATGTACTATATTTGCCTTACACCATAAAAGTGGGTGATCGTGTCAAGTATTTTTTTCACGGTCAACGAGTATACCGTTTGTGCAACCTTCACTGAGCCCATCTAAAATGCCCTCACTAATAAGCATGTCTTTGATACGTTAATTTGTGCAATGTCGTTAAATGTTATTTTCGCACACCCACACACCTGGATCGTATATAGTCAACATTCTGTAACTGCACAGCAGAAGATAGGCGAATCTGAATTCATTACCGTCTGATTCTATATTGCACAACAATCACCCTACATACACATAGGAATTACTTGGAATTACTTATTGGAATCGTGTCATTACACTGTTTTATGATAAAGTTTTGCTATTGTAATGTTTGCAGTTTGGCAGAGACCTAAAGGCGGATATATTAGTATATATTAATAGTTAATCTTGTCATTGGGCTCCACACAGAGCATACAGAAGGCGACAGTAGGGCTAGGCGGCAGAGGAAGACACCATAACTTATGACTGACATCATTAGTTAAAGAGTCCCGCCTCGAACTGTCACTTGTCGGGAGTGGGAAAGGTGTAATGTTAATGTATTTTTATGTGATCTTAAACATTATCCTCATACGTTCTTGGAGGTTCACGATAACTGCACCAACTGGAAGCCAGAGTACATTTATGGATCACTTTGCTACTATTCATGCTATTGATGAAATGCTCGGTTCAGTTTTATGGCAGTAACCATTTTGTGTTGGAACCTGCCCGAAAGTACATGTATATGATGAGGTTTTTTTTTAAGTTTATTAAAGGTTGATGTTGAGTTCGTTGCAATAACAATTTTCATTGTATGCATTGTGCTCAACACACCCGATTTTGATGTACCTAGTATACATGTAGGTTTGATTCTTATCTTCCTAGCGTGGACCTCAATACATAGCTAGGAGCCATAGCCATAATCATAACCTTTCTTTGTGCCAGAGGAAATGACCCGGCAAGTGGAAAATACATGTACTTCTTCTTTATTCGCCCTGCGCACAAAAACAGTGTACTGAGTTGTATTGAGTGTATTAAGCTAAGCAACCCCCCCCTCCCCCCCCCCCCCTGGTAACTGGCTCAGGGGGTGCAGGAGATTTTCCTTGTCAGTGTGTGAATTCATTCATGCCGAGAGTCTCAGATGGGTAACGCAGAGGTACATGTTCTAATGCTGTTTTTAAAGGATTATACAGGGTGGACGAAATGGGATCAGAAAAGACATTTTAGCATGCTTTTTTACGACCACTTCTGTCGCATTTCCCACTGGGGAGCTGTACATACAATTGAGGATTGGGCATTTCTATGACAAAAGTGGCTGACCTTGACGCCAAAACTTGTCAGCTGAACCCGGCAGCTGAAGCATAAGTCAAAACTAGTTGGTTTTCTTCGACAAAATTGGTGACCTATTTGGTGACATATTTTATCATGACAAAAGTGACAACTGGTGCGACAAATCTAGTAAGCTACGACAAAAGTAGTTGAGAAAGACAACAAAACTACGGGTACGGCAAAATTGGGAAATGCCGCGACAGAAGTGGTCGTAGCACACGCTTCTGTGTTGGAACAGGAAACACCGCTGGGACAGCGGAAACCCTCGCCTCCCCAAACTTATTGGTGGCATCTATAGCTAGATTAAGGTAGTAATAAACTGCTGGTAAATATGTGTATACCATACAGATCTCCTACCATGAAAGATCTGAGAGTCCCGGCTTGAATTTGACCTTTCAAGGTTACTCAAGGTCAATTTTAACAATACTGTAGTAACATACGGCCTAACGAGGCTGCTTTGCGGGATATAAGGCTTTGAAATCTGAGTGACCCTGACTTTGAGGTTTCAAGGTGACTCAAGGTCAAATTTAACTGCACCATTGGACTCCACATATATGATTTTATATCAATGTTTAATGGTAACGCGGGCCTATGCTCCTTACGAGATGTAAGGCTTCGAAATTTGGGTGACCTTGACTTTGAACTTTCAAGGTCACTCAAGGTCAAAGTGACAGTGCAATTGAGCTCGCCATATATATGGTTTCCGATTAATTTTTAATAGTAGCATATGGCCTAACATAGCTCCTTACCAAGATATATGCGTTCAAAATATGAATGACCTTGAATTTGATCTTTCAAGGTCACTCAAACCTAATTATCTAGTTGGACTCCTCATATATGACTCCCACCAAAAATGAAATCGATTGGTTTAATTAATTTTTGAGATATTTTGTCCACAGGGACACAGACAGACAGACAAACGCAAAGAAACCCCCATGCAAAGCATGGGCATGGTTTAATACGTAAACGGGTGGCCCCGGTCAGGTAAATCATTCTGGAATAAGAATGGGTTTAAGAGCCTGACACCACCAAGGCCACTCCTATAAATTTATAGACTGGCATCACTGCGGCACTTGCAACGATCTTTTGCGTTCTGTAGCGTCCTGTCTTGTGGTGTCTTGTCCTTAATTTTGTTTTGCCAAGTAGTGAATTTTGTCAGAATGTATGAGGTAACCATCTTTGTATCTCTGATGTTTGAAACCCTCTGTACGTTTAAATCAAAGCGCAGCCAAACGGACTAGCCTAAATGATTACATGTATTTATATGAAAATGAATGGAAAGAATAATTCTTAGTCATCCAAAGTCAGCGAACGTTTTACACATCTACATTGTAAACTTGGTAATTAGTTTCAACAGTTTATTTATGACCTGTAACATAATAGCTTGGCTGAGACGCAGATACATGGGCAGGTAGGACAAGTCTGGGAAGATAATATTAAACTAAAATCTAAGTTACGATTCTGCAAATAGTATAGTCCAAACTATACGTGTAGCCTAGTTTTTTTTGTGTGTGTGTTAAGGTTAATTGTAGTCGACTGCAACTTTCTTTGTTTTCTCAGCGATTCTTTGGCATCCTATCACTTGTGATAGAAGTAGGGCGGTATAGAGAAAAATACAGTGAAACTCCGCGACTGTCCTTAAGACCACTCCGGACATAAGACCGCCCCAGAATAAAGACCACATTTGGCCTTGGACATGGGTGGTCTTATGTATGGGGATCCACTGCTATAAATTAAAAAGAAAGTGGTCATCTGGATTTCTTTTTATTGGAGTTCTACTGATTGGCTATTCCAATCTTGTCAGCTTATGTACAAATGTATAAACCAAGGCGTATTGATAAATTATAGATTACGAATAGTGAAGTGTCACCACGTATGCCCACATATTGTAGCCAGGATGGATGCCATCGACCCGGGGTGATCGTTTAAACTTTGCCTTACACAAAGGGTAAACTGGGTGACGAAAGGTCACCGGGGGTTGTTCATTGTGACCGCAGAGCTGTCCTAATGGTGGCGTGCCTCACGCTGCCGTATCGGACCCAGAGATATTTTAACAAATTCATGACATTCGCATGCCCCGCCCAAGGAACCGACACAAATGCATCTAGTTACGAGGCTCAAAGCGCTGTAAAATTATCGACCTTAGCGGCGAGCTGAGGACAGCTGCGCTAAAAGTGTGCCAACTATGATTGATATCAAATCCCTATCATCTTTTTTGGTCAGCGGTACCGACACCGTTAGCCTATAGTACGTAAGGTGTCTGGTTACTACTAACTCAGGGCATGTACATGTACATGTAGGATACTGCCCATGCATTGCCTGGATTCGATCCCCTAATCGCACCAGATCGTTCGGTCCAAACAAGACAGGTCCACATAAAAATCACCACGCATACACCTGCATACACCACCGAATCCAACTTGCAGTCGGTGATATGACCATGAGTGGTTGAAAGCCGACTATAAGCCTCATCCCCCACCCCAACCCCGCCAAACCAAAGACGTTAAAATGGACTAATTCGCTGTCTGTCGGCTATTTGATCTTCATACATGTAGCTCGAACTCCGCACGCGTTCTTATGTATTGTATACAATTTCTGTGTTTGGTGCATGAAAATCCAAGAACGGTCCATTTACATGCAATTGTCATTATCGCTGAGAAATACGCTAGTTCGCAATGACATACAACACGTGTATTGTAGAGGAGAACACAAAACTATATCAAAATGAGGTTAGATGGTTTGAATTCCATCCAGCACTGAAGGTTAAGAAATGTATAAGCCTGGTTTTTGAGAAAATCCTATCGTTACTTTATGATTAAATTTACTTATTTTGTACACTATACATGTTTTAATTATGCTCCTAAATTTCAGCGGTATACATGTATATCAAGACCCATTGTTTATGTTTTTGGTCACAACTTAGCTGTTAAACTTCCTGCACGTCCTAGTAATATAAAGGCCTATATGTGTGCTAAATTTGTTTGGTCTGTCCACAAGATTTAGCAATAAAAGCAACCCCGCGTGCTGTATGCACGGGCATTGATGCATGGCGGAGTATTTTACGCGTTACCGACTGGTTAATGCATGATATGACCCTAACACACGTCTGTGCGTCAGCACAGATACATGTATAGATATATTTATCTGTCCGTCTCAACGGCTGGCTTCAGATTGTCTTGAGCAACGCCACTCACGGCCACAGGTGTGAAGCACCTAAACTAGTCAGGACATCCTTTCGTGTATCGTTGTATTGGGAATTTTACGTGGGATTACTTGCGGCGCGATCGAAAACCTTTTATGGATCATAAATTAGTCATGTGGCCAGTAGACCCGCAGTAGCAGCAGTAAGTTGGGGTTGCTCTCTCTCTCTCTCTCTCTCTCTCTCTCTCTCTCTCTCTCTCTCTCTCTCTCTCTCTCTCTCTCTCTCTCTCTCTCTGCGGCTGTCTGTTTCTCGATCTCGATCTCCCACATTTTACACTGACCAGCGTCGACATGCTATGCACTACACATGCCTGCTATAGGAGATATGACAGTCTAATTCCCACATTTGAATACTGACATAACCCCTACCGCAACCTGCGGTTTCGGCCCGGTCGGCTCCGAATTCCTTATACGACTCTGGCCAACGTTGCCGCGCCAGCCAGTAATAACACGCCGCGTTCCAATCCCATGTCCTAGTTATGGGTATCGATTCTAAATATAGTTTTAATATGCGGCGACGAAATTGAGACATAACTTATACATGCAAGCCTTATGGCCCCCCTCAGCCGGTTTTCGCCACCCGGAACTCAATCCACAAGCGGTCGTCCAATATCAACACAACCGCGGTCTTTGTTTGATCATCTGAGTTTGACTAATCACCGCCTGTATAGCAGCCATGTGTCCAAGCAGACATATCTCCCGTACGCCTATGGTCCAAGATACGCCAAGAATACGCGGCACAAATGTTTAACCCCGGTCGCGCGCAGAAGATTGGCAAAAACGCGAACACCATTTCTTTTCACACAAGCCGAAGGAGATTGAGATAAATCGCCTAGCTTCAGTCCCGTTGCCAGTTCATTGGTTGATACATCTACGGTGAACACGGAAAAATGATCACATAGTTTATTAAGATTGATACCGGCGCCCCGCGACTGTGGGGAGTCATATGTTGCCTTGACAACAGGAAACTGTCCCAGTAACCATAGGCAACAGAAACTACGAAGCTGCTGCCTGTAGCTGATAAGGCACCAGCCCCTTTTACCGTCATGGCTGTGTATTGATCGCAGTTCAACGTACGGCCCGGAGGCGAGCACGCAGTTCAGGAACACAGCCATTCTCCACATTTCGACTGGTCAGTATTAATCGTTCTCAGTGGCAATGGATGCCAACAGCAGTACAGATACCAGGAGACGTTTAGCACCACCCCCTATCACTGTGAAGGATATCTGCAGTCTTGTCATAGGATTCTTTGAGAGTCTGTTCTTTGCTGCAATCATCTTCGGTTGGCCCTCCCTTGTTTTTGTCTTGCGCGAGGCTGGAGTCTACAGTCATCTCTGCCAAACGGCGGGAACTCCGTACATCGATACGGTTGCTGGAAATGGCACCACGGCTTTCAGGGAGGTCGTGACGTCACAACCAGGGATACTGGCAGCAGACGACATAAGAGCATCGGGCTCCAAAAAGGCGGGAGAAATTGTTTTTAACGATGCCCAACGACATGACGTAACGTTGCTACAGCAGACGACACACCCTGGCGAAACTTTAAATTCGTCTGCTGCCACTTTGGCGCCAGTGAGCGATTGTTCGGCTGCCGATCGCCAGATGTCTCTGGCGTTTGTCGTGGGTCAGATGAGTCAGATGTTGGTATCGATTCCTGCTGGATTGATATTTGACCGATGGGGTTACCGACTCATCAGGATATTGGCAAGGTAGATCGATAGTTAGATATCTGTAACTGCATACAAACTGTGTGTGAATCTCAGCTAACACTCCAGAATCGATATGCTTTAGCAACAATAAATATATCCATCGTAATTATCACTTATATACATGTCACTCAGGTATTTTACGGTGGATGAATCTTCTCAATAAAATATATTTTTTTAGTTTTCCTTTTTTTTTCTAAAAAAAAATAAATTAAAAACAAAAATATATAATTGAAAAAAAAATATGAAAAAAATATATATATTCTTGATAAAAAGAAACGATCATTTTCAATTTCGAAGTAGTTTAATTCGGTTTATTTCTGATGAAAGGAAATAGCATCAACACGGAAGAAACTACTGTAACAAGTGAAGATATTTAAAAGTATATAATTTTCAGAAAGTCGCATCAAGTGGATAGCTGGAAAATCTGGCTTCGCATGCCTTTTTCGCCAGACTATACAGAGTTATGGATATTATTTTTCAACTCACACGAGTGCGATAGTAGCTTATCCAAATCGTATATCGTATCTATTCTATGATAATTTATGACAGAGTGAAATAAGAAAATTGAAACAACGTTTACTTAGAATTTAATTAACTTTTTTTTTCAAATCCTCTAAATGTTGAACACAAAAATGCTATAGCGCTGCTTTTGAGTCTGCATAGCACATTTTGTGCGAGAGAACACAACAGAGCTGAGGTCCGGCATTGGCGCTTCACGAATACCTTGGGCTCTCAAAATTACCGTTCAGGTAAATCTACAATATTAAAGTTTTGGAATTACCTTGTGATTATAGCACTTTGCATCAATAAATCCATTTTCTCGGCCACACATATCGCATCTGAGGCTAAGTCTGACTGGTCATCTGGTCATAGTGCAAGCAGAATATTTTACTGGTATACTGTAGGCCATATAGGCCGCCTGGGCCACTTGTGCATTCGCCCGCCACAACAATCTTATCCTCCCTTTCCTTTCCAGCATTGTCTTTCTCTCCGGGGCCTTCATGATGGCATTCGCCTCTCCTGGTAAATATGTTTAGTTATGTAACCTTGCTGAGATGGTAAGAATAAGAATAAAGATTTATTTATTGTCGATATCAGTAAAATAGTGAAACATTAGCGCCCGCGCTATTTCGACATGAGATGATGGGTATGTACAGATCAGAATGATTTCATACACTGAGCAATGATTCAATGAACATAATTATCATAAAAAGACATTAAGGGGCTTTACATAAAACACAATCACACGATGGACCCGGCCATGACTTTATCATCACCTTAAAACTTTCCAGTGTCGGAGCAGATCTTATATGTGAGGGTACACTATTCCAGACATGTGCTCCACAATATCTAAAAGATCTCCTTCCGTATGTGATTGTCTTAAAATTAGGTAGTGTAACGACATTGAATCTGCTGGTGCGTGTACAGGCGGTACTGAAGATGACGTAGTAGTACAGCAGCAGTAATAGTATAGTGACAGGGGAATTAACATCAGTAGCAATAGTATAGTGGTAACAGCAGCAGCGGTAGTAGTAGTTGTAGTACTAGCACCAGTAAATAGTAGTAGCAGTAGCAGATAGAGCAAGAGCAGTAGTAGATGCAGCAGCAGGAGATTCCGAGCAGCTGCAGCAGTGCTCAGCAACAACAGCAGCAGAAGCAACAGTAGTAGTAGTAGTAATAGTAGTAGTAGTAGTAGTAGTAGTAGTAGTAGTAGTAGTAGTATAGTAGTAGTAGTAGTAGTAGTTATCTGTAGTAGTAACATTTTCCGTAAAAAAATGTCTGTCTCATGTGTATCCTCTAACATTCCCCAGACCTCCCGTGGCTGATATTCCCCGCTATGGGTTGTTTCGGCATCTCAAGCAACATCACCATACTGACTAACGCTCATGTAAGTTAACGGTAGACGACTGGCACCGTCATATAGTGTAACCCAATACACGCGTGTATAAACTACCGGGTAGCTGTTGTCTCGGGAACTGTTATATGGGGTGGCGTTAGAAATACAGACTTTATTGATGGTGAAACCCAGTTGTCACGATGAAGTGATTAAATTAAGTAGGCAGGGACCTGTGCAGCACGCCTTTAGCGTCTAGCCCAAGCTAGCCCAGTGTCGCCAACGAGGAGTCGGACAGTGAGACTGCATTGGAGCCAGTCATATGAGATCGGGATATATGCAGTATTAAAATGTCATCTTTATCCGGCATTAGAAAATACAAACAAAAAGCCTATATTGATCACTGCAGGGTTCTAATATTGAACAATATAGCATCCTTGACACAAATTACTGTATATTCTGTTATAAGTTCTTAAGTAGAAAAACCATGTTCTATCGTCCATTTTATGGGGATTTCCCACAGCCTGTGATTTTTCTTCCAAGTAAGATTACACTGTTTTATTCACAAGCTAACAGTATCAATCTTTTGGTTCCTGTGCGGTGTGACAGTTATCACTGAGGGCCAGACGGAGGATGTCCACTGTTGTTATGCTGTATGGAGGGGCCACTGACAGCTCCGTGCTGCCCTTCCTGCTGATTAAGGTAAGCTTATATATCACCTGGGACCGCTTCTCAAAAAATCTTAAGTCCTTCAGTGAGCCTAAGCATGGAAAAGACTGCGGTTGTCAAGGTGATTAATCCGTTTCTGGACTTTTTTTGCAGAAACTGGCCAGTGGGTCTGGTTTACTAATGAGTAAACAAACAGGAGAAATATAAATCATTCTGTCCCCAAAGCAGCTGACAGTAACTGTATATTTCCAATCAGTCCAGCAGAAGTAACTCACATGCATAGTCGAAATCCCCCTTCCCCTGATTGTCGATACTGGTAGTAGGGTAGCTGTGTCCATGGTGTGCGTGTGCGTCTCTTTCAAATATATTGGGGGTGAGGCAATCCCTTTCGCTGGCAGAGCCACATAGCATGTACTATCCCTGCTATTTCATGATTTATGAATAAACACGATTAAGAAGGCTAAGAATTTCTACTTAAACATGAAGGGTTTGAAACGATGACTACCAGCTTGATGTGTCGTGTTTGCAATCCGTCAGAAATACTGCTAAATATTCGTTTAAGCACTTGCTACCAAACTCATGCAGTAAGACCGAGAAGGTATATTGAATGATCAGGAGCACGTTTCTTTCTAAAAGAAAATATCAATTCGAATTTCAAAACGATATGTTTCTTCATTAATCCCCTCCTGGTTAAGTTTACACTCTCTCGGAAGATATCTTTGTGCTTCAATGCCCAAGACCAGGCCTGGAGTTCCCGGGCTATGGAAGCATCGAGAACAAAAAAAAAAAAAACACAGAAAAGAGTGCAAGGGTATAGTGTATGTTATTCGTGATCACCACTATGATACAATATTTGACATTTCAGGATGATGATAACACTCTCTTGTAACTCCCGTGCTAATGTATCTGACCCATTTGCATTCTCTGGCTGCATTTCAAGCGTCACAAATCTTATGGATTTGCATAACACTTTAATGTCAACTGAGTAGTTATTATGTGTTTACTATTCATGAACACATACTCCTTGTTTGTACGAAAAGGGTACTTTCAAAATTGCTGAGTCCGCCTTTAAGGTATGTTTTACAATTTCAATTCTGAGCATTTGAGGGGGTGAAGTTCTCGAATATCATCAGTCTTCAATGATTAGCTAAGGGATTTCGCCTTCAGTTCTACAGACTTAATAAGATTTGTCCGAGAACGATTTCTCTCCTTTTTGTCACCAACAAAAATATGCATCATTTATATATGTATTTTTTCTTCATGTACAATCAGTGCAATGTCTGGTAACAATCGTTTCAGATTGCCCACAGCTATGGGATTACTCACCGGACGTGTCTCTTCATACTCGCCGCTCTCTGGAGTCTGTCGCTGCTCAACACTTTTGTGCTCGGTCCCCGGTATAAGGTCTCCCTGAGCGAGACCACCCATACTGTACAAGTTAACGGTAACAGCTCCCAGCCTGGGCGTATAGTAGTTAGCGATAGGAAAGAGTTATCGCGGCAAACATGTGGGTCGTATTACTGCACGTGAGAAATTCGAAATTCCCGTCGATGAATAATTTATCGAATCACACTGCAACACATCGGCGGCACATGTACTGTCTATGATGTGGTCGGTTTAGCTGGAAATTACGGTGATCCAGAATGTGGTATTAGGTAAAGCCCGAGATTATTACACCAGTTCTCTTTTACCGGAAAGTCCAATATGACGAGCTTTGTCATTACCATGTACATGATGTTAAGTGATAGCCAACGGGAACGCTGATGTTGGTACTTCGCATTTGCAAATGTCAGTTTCTGTTTTAAATGGTATGATGTCATACGAGCGCTTTTTCAGTCCTATAAATAACTAACCTTTCTCACAGGATGTGGCATGTGATGTTCCCTTCAATAAAAGATAATTTCGTGGTAAATATCGTAGGTTCCAACCTGTTTAGCACAAGAATTATTGAAAAATATTTAATCCGATAATGACCAGTTGCATCCGTAAAGTTGGATTTCTGCAGACAACCCTGGATAAGAAGTTATAGTGGAATTAAATAAGATGACAAAAACATAACTGCAATATCAGGCCTTTGCCCTACTTAGTTAAGGATGTTCGTGGCCGTGAACTTCAGTAATAAAAACTATTCTAATTCACACATTTTTATAAAGCTAAATACCGCACAAAACATAAAAAGGCCGATAGCCAGTGTCGCAGAGAAGTCATGCTATCCACGAGGAAGGCGCTGGAATAGGGAACATGGAACCTATAGAATTTTCAGTGTTATAGTTTAGAAAACCTAAAGATAAAGCAATGATTTTATTCTACTGAACATTATGAAATATTTTCCCAATATGACCTTTTAAAGATGCTACGACATTTAAAGTATTTAAACCCACGATGCATAAAACCCCCAAAGGGCTCTTTTCACTAGCTTTCACATTCAACAACAGTCAGTAGGGTGCAGGTTAGCATCGCAAACTTTAGATTTCCTCTTTTCATCCTGACGTTTAGAATGAATAGCGCCGCTTTATTTGGGGGCTTAAAAGACCATAATACACCACCCCTTGGAGTGGCAAGTGTAACGTTTGACACACTCAGAATGCGACCTCTGTGACCTGAGGCTGGGGTTCAATCCAATTAACACAGACATCTGCACAAAAGGGTGGCTTCAGACACCACATCTATAAAGGCTCTTGACCCGTGACATTGAATTCTATGGCCACACAGCCCACAGAAGTCTTGGGGAGGCAGACTGCGCTATATAGCTACATAACGGACACAGCACTCTTCCCTGTGTCAAGGTTAAATTGCCAAATTTCGTGTACATACAGGAACTAAGAGAACAGGCACAAAGACAGAATTAGCAGAGAAATTCCTTAGCTACGACGTTCTATAACCCCATTGATAGTGCTGTCATATGGTTGAAAATGTTGATGAACGTGGTCGAATTGTGATCTGCACTGGCGTTCCTGACTTAAGACCTATAATTATTTTCAAGAACGGGAGTTCATACTAACGTTAGTATACTGTGAGCAGAGCTCGGGACGGATCGTAAGTTCTTTTTTTTTTTTTTTTTTTGACTCGTAAATACATTTGGTAACCCCTGCACATGTAGGTCCTATGATGTAGTTGTTCTACGTGTATATTGGCAACCCCTAACTGTCCCCGAAACACTCTCCGATATTCCGATCTTTGCACACAAAGTTTTACATGACGTCATAAGATCCTGTTAATGGTGCTTCTCCTGTACATTCTGTAAGTAATGCTGATGTGCGACTCTAAAATCCCCCCCCCCCCCACCTCGTTGGCAGTAAAACTTATGTCACCGATTTGTAAGAGTGGAACCCATAAGTCTCCCTGTCATCTCTTAAACCTGATATTGTGTAGTTTCCATGGTGGTTCTTTTTTGACAGATTTGAAAATGTTGATTCCCATCCTCGTGTGTTTGTATCGATGCTACTCAGTGGTTGCTATAGCTGTCCCGTGTCTCTTCCCAACCCAGGTGACGTCACAGATGGGAGTTCCAGCCTTCTTTCAGACCAGAAAACCAACGTGCGTGACAGTGTCCCCAGCTCCCCCACACTGCGACAATGTATGTTCTCCTCCGTCTATCTACTCCACGTTCTCTGGTTCTCAATTCTACTCCTGCGATTCTCTGCCTACTTCGGATTGTTCAACATTTGGCTGGATAACGTCACCGGCGGCAACATCCAGCAAGGTAAACTGACCCACACAACGTCCAGCAAGGTAAACTGATCCACACAACGTCCAGCAAGGTAAACTGATCCACACAACGTCCAGCAAGGTAAACTGACCCACACAACGTCCAGCAAGGTAAACTGATCCACAC
>JAAUYG010148867.1_pt1 | contig 12831 bp, 15 predicted proteins | sample 7278091 | NCBI WGS metagenome assembly JAAUYG01 (sample SAMN14350201, study PRJNA611818) | marine sediment metagenome | isolation source: surface marine sediment (0.6m) | place: French Polynesia: Moorea | collected 2018-08
AAAGCTCGGGGTGCTAGTTTACCCGCGTTTGCGTGTAACTAGCTTTAGTCATATTTTTTCTTTATTCACAGTGCTTCGGCGGTGCGCGCGCGCGTGTGTGTGTGTGTGTGTGTGTTATTTTTAGGCCGCACAACTGAAAGCACTGTGAATAAAGAAAAAATATGACTAAAGCTAGTTACACGCAAACGCGGGTAAACTAGCACCCCGAGCTTTGGATGGGTGAGGTGACCACTGTTTTAGTTAGGGATGGCTGATATGCGTGTGCGGGTGGCTAACATTTCCGGTGGGGACAACAACACAGGCTGTTACAGACCCTCAACTGGAAGAACTTGTGCTCCAAACACAATGCACCAACACGCCCCGGGGGGGGCTGCCAATGAATGAACGTGCCTTCTCTTCTTGTCTGTTTTGGAATGAAGCAAACTCAGAGGTTCTTCAAGTTTCAGTGATTAACATTTCCTTTTTTTTAATGCAGCAGATTTGCTTCGTGTAAGGCCTCGCAGTTCTATCAGCTTCACAGAACTGTTTTTTTCTTTTCTGGACCCTACTGTGTGCATCAAATTGCAAGGATTTCTGAACAGGACCCGGAAACTTCAATGGAACAAAGCCCCAACAACAAGGTTTAATCAAGTGCAGGCAAAGGATGGAATCCCTTGAAATACAGCACCATTCCGGGGAATTTGTGCTAATGATAGATGTAAATTGCTCCAAACAGCCCACTTAAGGCTTTTGTGAGAAAGTCCGTGGAATGGATCTGAGAATAAATATTGATCACAATGTTGTCAATTGCTTTCCAAGGTCACATCAGGAAAACCACATCATCAGCGATACGGCCCTTAATCGTCATTAAGAAAGAGCTGTAGGGCAAAAACGACTTCCCAGGAAAACAGAGCAGATGATGTGAATCCAAACTCGCGTGGTAATCTGCGATCTATTGCTGTCATTTGGAGTGCAATGGGACTGCACTGAATCTCTCCTTGTTAAGGAGGAACATGTGGGGGAAAACGATTTTTTGTCCACTATAAATTGCTATTATTGGAAAAAGAAAGCTGTGGCTGTTTGAAACTCTCACAGGATACTGATATGTCTTGTGCGCATTGAAATGAATAAGAGCGCAAAGATGATGACACAACGAAAGGGAACGCTGTTATATAATTCTGACTGAGGAGTTGTCTCAGTCAGAGTCACAGCTACCAAACATCTCCAGTGTTCCAAAAGCTACAAACATGAAATTTGGAATGTAATTCCAAGTTGCCTGTTGCAAAATATTTTAGACGACGCTCACAAATTACTGGTTGCAATGCCACGAGAGCTGAGGTGGTCTGGAAGTGCTTCGTTCTTGTGAAGAAAAATGCCGTCACATTAGACTAAACAAAGCAGGCAAACGACAGGAATCGAGACTCGCAGTTTCTCCAAAGAAGAAGACCTCCATCTCCACCCCGGTCTGTTTCTTTCAGTCTTTGCAGCTGCGTGAACTTAGCTTCACCAAAACCACAATCGTGACAATTCTTTTTTGCCTCTGTTTCACGTGAGCTCGCACAGATATCTGGATTGTTCTGGTCTCGATTTTTGTGCAAATCCAGGCAACAGAGAGAAAGTGGGTCACACAAAGCCGCACACGGAGGAGCCACATTAACACAATTGACCGATAAATTCAGCGTGGAAACTACCTTCCCGTTCACTCTGTGAAGGGTCGTGCAAAGCAATGTTATCCATTATTGTGTTTTCCACCCAGCTACTTTACAAGCCTTCTGGCCATGAGATCCAGATGAGTCATTTTCTGTCCTTCTGATGGGTGCAATTTTCTGTCCTGGCAATCAAGCTAACTCGACTGGGATGCTGCACAGGATGCAACATCAAAACAACCTGCCGGAAGCTTTGATTGTACAATTATCCAGAATGATGAAAACGAAGTGAAGATTAATCTGGTTTTTGCATTGTTCTTTCGTTCCTTTGTGCCAACCACCTTAGCGAGACCAACAACAATTTCCACCAAAGCAGGAATGCAGGGCCGTTTGGTTAGTAGGGCCCACCTTTCGCTGAAAGCGAAAAATCTCGAAAACTCAAATCTTACAAACCATTCTGGGTCCTTCCTGCCTGAGTGGAACAGAGGAAGACACCTTTTTGTCTCATGTTTTTCAGTTATTCCGCCAAAACCCTTCAATGGAACTTGACAGAAGCTTAGAGTTCTCGTCTCAAGGACAACGCTTCACCTGATCAATTGAACCCCTGTTGACACAACGAATGAAAACAGACATTTGCAAGACCTCTGTTCCTGTCCTCAAGCAAACCTAAAACAACCAATGCTTCGGAAATACTCCAGCTTCACATAGACCCAAAAAGTGTTTCTCGTTGCAACAAAACAAGGTTTCTGGAAAACTAACCAGAGGAAAACTGGTGTGATCATACCATAATCTGATTCCCGTCACGGCGTGATGTGTTGCTTGTGAGGACAATGGTGAGCTGCCAGTGAACCAGGGACTGTACTTCTGGGGCGCCTGAAACATAACGGGCTTCTGTTTGCTTTTTTTCAGCGAGTAGAAGCCCTGCGATGCGACGGATACCACATAAACCACATCTTAAGCGACTTATTCAATTAAAACCCTGTGATGGATGAGACTGGTTTGTTCTGCATGATTAGACAGGAGGCTACTGCGGGGAAAATCCATAGAAAGCCTCCTTTGTGATTTCCCGTGTCAGATATTAATCAAACGTTCCAGCTACAAACGGCTTCAGACCGTTAAGTCTGTTTTCCCTCAAAAGGACACACACCTTTTACCTAACTGTCCACACAGTGAGCTGTTTCACGTCTGTGTGAGGAATCTAATCCAAAGTAGTGAGAGAATACAGCCTGAGAGTCAGCACCACCATGCCCGGTATCATTCCCGGAACAAGACAAAGGATGGAACTCCCTGAACTCATGAGGTTTGCGGCATTGACGCCGAGCAGTTCCAAGTGGTCGGATCACTCCGGTGCAGAATAAAGACATCGGATGTTCTGCCCGGAAATGGGCACCGGTGTTTTCGTTTCCGCAAGCACACAAAAGTGGCTGAACAATCTGACGAAAAACAGCAGCTCAAATGATGCTTCAGGCCTGCTCCTAGCATCCAGCATGATTTGTGTTTTATCTCAGGGCCTGTTCTCTTGATTACAGCTTGGCCGTATTTGGCTGTTTCTGAGAATTTACTCTTCCCCGGGGACGGAGTCTGTAAATCTGATGACAATTTGATCCTGGCTGAGCAGACCAAGAACATTATAACTTCTCTGATTTATTTCTATGTTTTGGTATGGCTTTGTCTTTGGTGTATTTTCTACGACATGTACCCACGGGCTGTGGATTAATTTGGATTTATAACAATCTGTTCAGGTAACAGGACTCGATCTCTCAAGATGCAAATTCAAAGCAGCACTGGAGAAAGATGAGTGATGGCTTTCGCTGCTAATTAATGCGCTCACCACATCGCAATTAGCTTTCTGTTGCATAATTGCCACACATTGGTCGAACAAATTCTGCGCTACAGTTCTCTGTTGAACCGGAAGAATACACACACAGTTTGTGCGACCTTTTTCCAACGTTCAAAGATCTGAAGAACGGGAAGCTGTGAGAAAATGATCAAAGTTGAAAACAAACCGGCAGGGACAACAGTTCACCCATGTGGGATGATCATGGAATTTCCGTGGGCCAGGGACACAGCTAAACCAACTCCAAATCAGTTTTTGTTCGGCAATGCAAATGGGCACTGGGCTTTTTTCATTCCTGCTGGCATCATTGCTAAAACTCGTGATTTTTGCGTTTATTCAGGATTCTCTGTCGAAAACTGCCTCAGGAGCCTGAAACTTACACATGAAGGACTCCACGGACTAGGACACGGCCTCGGTTGTCCCGTGGTGCGCTTGGAGCAAACCCTACGATTCTTGGCCGCTCTCTGAATGGTCCTGTGCGGGCACCCGCAATTTCGACACCGAAAAACATTGACCGTCCATTGTTTCCCAGGGTATCGACATGTTTCTAGATTCTGGTTGTACAACGGGCATCTGCTCCAAAAGAATCACTTTTCCCAGTCAGTTTTATCCACTGATGCGACATCCCACCAATTACAATGAATCACAAACCCAGGAAAATCATTTGTTACGTTCAATTTCAGGGCCTTGTTCAACGAATCGGGAGTTCACGTTTGATTTAATGTTCCGGGAAAGCCAATGACAAGAATGTCTCTTACTGTTATTGTCAACTGATAAATAAATGACAACTTGTCCACAATGAATGTGGACTCAAACAATTCCCACAGAGCAACAGTCACAGTAAATTCTGTTATTTATTGCTCAACCGAATTGAATTTCAATAAGCGCTTTGTGCTTGACTGCAGTCCTGAAATGGGATAAAATGTGTGCCTCGTGAATCTTCATTGAAATTGGCTCTCTCCTGGTAAATGCGGTCGTGTCCGCCAAAGCCCCACAATCTAGCTTTGCCTTCCTTGATGCAGTGGACCCGACCAGCATCATTGAACAGAATCCGAGAACGCCATGTCCAATTCTTTGGACAAGTATTTGCAGACTCCAGCTCCACATTTGCCATTCACAAACAACAGAAAAACTCTTCTGGGCTCCTGCAGAGTACGGAGGACAGAACGTTCCATATCTGCATGACAATGTCCGCAGCCTCATCGGATGCTATCCCTTGTGACAGAACAAGACACCTAGAAATTCGTGTTTTGCATGAAACAACAGCCAAAATGTGCCTCTGACGTCTCTTTTATTCAGCCTCGCTGTTTGTCATTGTCAGGAAGCCGCAGGGAGCCTGAAGCTGGCGTCGAGAAAAAAAACCCACACCCGCTCGTTTCACGTTTCCAAGTGAGCTGAGCATCCAGTCTTTAGCCGCCCCATCCACAGAAAGGGGTATCCGAGGTCCCTCTCAAAAAGCAGAGCAGGGCTGACTTCTTTTGAACCAACAGCCAAAAGAAGAAGTTTTCACAGTTTGGCTTGTTAGATACAATGCTTCCTTGTGTCACTTTGCCTCGCACACACTGACCCAGAAAGCATGGGTTTCTCTTGCTTGTCCAAGCTCACTTTTCCATGTTGTTTCCTCCTGGGGTAGGGGTGGTGGGGTGACCTCAGGTTGGACGATTTCCTTTCCTGGGTGGTGAAGGAAGTGGCCATGACCCAGTTCTTTTTGGATCAAAATATTGGTCTGGACAAAGAAATCTAGAAGAGCCGAGCACCTGCAGCACGTTCTTTCCCTTCTGTTTGGTCGGGAAATATCAAAGCAGAGAATGTTTCGTGATGAGAAGACTGAAATCAATGACACTGAACACAGTTGTGGTCACATGTGTGGGAAACAGTTTCCGTCTCGTTCTTTGTTGGAATCAGGTGCACAAGCACAGAAATGCCTAAAAATGCTTTGGCTGCCTTGATTCTTGTGAAGATGGAACAAACGTCACTCCACCTCTTCTGGATCAAAGTCTGCGATTGTCGATGAATAAGTAAGAGCCACATTAGGATGAGAGGCATGTAGGTCGCAACATGTATGGATCTCAAGTATCTTCTCAGGTGTGCAATCAGCTGTGTTGTTGGACAAGATATGGTGATTCATGATTCATACAAACAAAGTAGGGAGAGGGCCGCCTTGAGAGTAATCCTCTTTCCTTGAAGTAAATCCCGCTCAGCTTTTCTTTAGCATCAGTAAGCTGAAGGCCAATGCGAGGGATTTAGTTTTTTTCATCTAGACGACAAGATTTTATTCTTCCCTGGTTTCTTTTTGTCTCACTTCCCTTGTTTCTTGCAAGGTTACAGCTTCTCAGGTCAACCGTTGATCTGATGACCAACAGAACGAAAAAAAGCCTCCGTCTCACAGAATATTATACAATGAACGAAGTTGTGACGACGAGTAAATTCATGGATAAAAGCTTCTCAACCTTCACTGGAAACAATTCTACCAATTGATAGACTAATAAGCATCTTTGAAGAGATATCAACACAGGAGAACGCTTTACCTGCATCCAAAAAATATATTTTCCAAAAAGTCTCACATGAGGAGGACAACCAATCCTTTCGGTGTCAGATAATGTTGGGAAGCACAATGATTTGAATGGTTCTGACAGAAGGAATGGCCACTCTCCGGTCGTGGAAGTCTTTCCTTTCGGCAAGTCCGAGGAAGCAAGACAAAGAGCGAAAAGACATTTTCAGCGGCTGAATTCTGTTTCGCGACGAATTGGGCAAACAATTAATTTCATGGTCAAGGGTGCTTCAGCAAAGATCTTTTCATCCTTTGCTCACTGAATTGATACTTGAGAGTTTAATCCTGTTTGAAGCCATTGTTCCGGCGCTTTGACGCAATGAATCTTGTCCTTCAACTGCCTTTTGCAACTGCTGCTTCCAACCGAGATATTTTTGCTTTTATATTCGCCCTCTCATCAGCATGGAGATTGCGTCTGGATCACGGTTAGAATGCAGGACATGAAGACTCAAGTGTCCTGAATGAGCTGCAAGTCTCTCTGGTACGATACATTTCCTCATTGATCTTCTGATTTTGACTGACTTTCCAGCAACTTGGCCACACTGCCTGGACAGTTCATGCATAATTCGGATGCAGCTCTTTTCTGGTCGTTTACTTGCCAAATAGGGCGTATCTACGACGTGGCGGTATGAAGCTGGCTTTCAGCTTGCTCTTGTTTTTCGATTTTGTTGTGGCGTTGATGAGACGCCAATTATCGGGAATAATTTCCGCCTGAACACCACAACGTGCTGGCAATAACCGTTTCATTAGGGAAGACAAACAATACAGGTCTCGTATAAGTGAGCAACTGTCGTGTTTTACATGAATTAGCCTTAACGCTTGTAGGTTGTCACAATCAGATTCCCATCCATTGACATTTTTCACTTGTCTCAGTGGTGCGACTTCCTGAAGTAGGGATCATTGTCGGCCACACTTGAAAAACAACACTCAGTGTCTTCCTCGATCGAACGAGAACCATTCCAAGCAAACAGAATTTTTTACTGGAAAGCTGCAGGCGCAAGCACCAACCCACTCGCACGCCCATGCATCTTTCTACTTTGAAGAATTTCCAGCAAAAGTGGAAGTCAGGGTGCCCACAAACCAAAATCTGGAACCATTCCAGCAGAAGTTCTCATTGTGGTCAGACAACGCAATCTCCAACCCTCGAGAAGTACGTTGGTACACGAAAAGCGGAATCCGAATCTTTCAAGAACGAAGTGACAATTCGGATAAATATTTCACAGAGAAGCAATTTGTGTGACCATCACTGTAACACGCTGCACGGCTTCGCGAACTCTCTTACCTCGTTGCGGTGTCCTCTCAGGTTGAAGTTGCTTCTCGCAGGAGGTTCATAGTTCTTCTTACAGTGACAGGCTGTAAACGTGACCCCTACTATTCCGCGGGTATTGCCTCCTGCCAGCCAGCCCTCCTGGTAATAGTGCAGTTTATTGAGCCGCCAGCCCACCTCATCAGGCGCTGTCTCTGGCACCTGCAAAGAAAAGTGAAACACTTCAGAACGAACTGACGAGATGTCCTCAGGTTCACAAAAAGCTTTTCATTTTCTTTTCCAGGCAACGACACAGAGAAATTTTTGACACAATTTTCGACTGAACTTCAGAGAAAGAGACAGGTGTACACCTGAGGTAGCCTGACGTCAAACTTAAAACTGCGAAGAACGCATCGTCACTTTCATTTCTGGTGAATTTTCACCAGTATGTACTTGTACGTTCTTTCACATTTGCACCAGAGAAGTAACCAGCAAACGGCTAAGGGAGACAGGGAGTGAGACAGGGCGTTTCAGTGGAACACAGGGCCTGCTTGGGACAACACAGCCCAGCAGGGACCTGTTCTTTGCAAGTGGTATTTCGGGTGCCCACCGACAGCTTTTTGAGGCAGGTTGAACCTGCCAGGGGTCAGGACCAACAATTTTGCCAGGTTAAGTGCTTTCGTGTTGCGTTGTTTTGCTCAATTGCAATGGTCACACCAAGGCGAATTCGTGTAGTACGGCAGTTGTTTTGGGACTAACCTCACGGCAAAGACAAACACAAATCTAAAACACAGCGGAAGAACAAAAGAACGAATTTTGGCAATGTCCCACAGATCAAGTGCTCAGACTGCGACTGGAGCCAACTGGCAATCATAAATCAGTGGAAACTGTGGTGTGAGGGGTGTCTTCTTGTGGCTTGTGACTCTGCTTTCCACCTTTCAACAAGGTTACTGTTCCTATGAAGTGAGGAAGCAAGATGGGATGATGGAAGACGACACCTCCAAGAGTTTGAGAATGCTAAGAAAGGAGAGACGGCAAGTCGATCTGATGTAGAGTCTAACGCGCATTGCTTTTGTACAGCAGAGATAGGATAATGCAGAAGAATGAGAACAATGCAGAAAAACGACGGATTGTTTTTCAATGCGCGTTGGTTTGAAGCTTTGGTGTGAAAAGGCCTTAAGCATTGGAAGAATGGCCAGAGTTCAACGCCTTCCTTTCAGGGCAAAAACACCCAGATGATTGTCCATCAAAGAGAATCCAGAAATTTTATTTTCTTCTTACCTTTCCCATCCATGACAGGGCCTGGATGCAACAGTCACTGCGAGTCACACTGTTCTCTTCCACATGGATATGCATCTTCCAAATCCTCGGAAAAATTCACTGACAAACACCGGAGTATGATCTTTGTTCATCCAGTTGAGTTCAGGAACTCCAACATGCATCCTGAAACATCCTTGAAATCCAGTGAACCCGTGTTTCTGTCATCTTCAAAAGCAGGCTGGATTTAGATGTAGAGCTTAGTGAAAAACGGTTTTCCCGCATTCCTCTGATGCGATGTAAATGGCATTGTAGCCACGCGATCAGCATTATTTCACTGAAATCTGCTCCGGATCTCTGCAGCTTTCCTTCGCGGTCTGCATTTGGGTCCCTTCGCGCATGCGTTCTCGGAATGGGGTCACAGGCTCCATTTAATGAACCAGTTTCGAGGTAAACAAAGCCACGTGATCCACTCGCAATTTTTCGTTATTTATTTACAAATCTTGAACTTGAAACCAATGAACGTAGAACGAAACTTGAATGTCAATCTGCAGATCTTGCTCGTTTACCGCCAGGACTGCTTCCACTTTCACTGGAGGTTCTTTTCAGTCCTTTCATTTTTCTCAACTGCAGTTTGCTAAGATCCTGCTTCTGCATGTGAATACGACCTTCCTTCGTACCAAACGCATCATAGGAAACGTTTTTCTTCTTCTTGGGCTGCAAAATTGAAAAGATAATCGTCACTAACAATGAGATGCTCTGTTCAGAACTCATACTTCACCGCGATACATTGCTACGAAATCTGCTCTCACAAATGCTTACCTTTGCTGTCATGGGTTGCTTCAGCGATCTTCTGTACAGATCATCTGAGGCCAAATGTGTTCGCCTCATGACCAAATCAAGAGATGGTCCCATTTCTTCCAGCTCAACCCTGGGCGTTCTGCTTCCAGATTTTTTGAGAGAAATTCTGCACAACACGAAAAGTCAACTCCATCAAGGTACGAATGGAAACATAGTCGTGACAGGTGAAGGTGTGTGAAGCTCACAAGAGAAGGCCTAAGGCTCAAAACACATCAAGCCGATTTTTGGCTTCTGTCCGAGTTTTTTTTTTTTTTTTTTGTCTCTACAACACAGGAAACCCCAAGTCAACTTGATGTGAAGGCTTCGGCCATCTGTGCTTTCCACTTTATTTTTTAGACAGGGAAATCCACTCAACCCTTAGGCAACAGGTGCATCAAGCAGCACACTCCGACAGCTGGTGGGCCCTGTTTGGCCTGCACGATGCACATCTACAAAGGATATGTGCTGGTCAATTTTACTTGCCTGTAAGTTCTGAGATAAATGTTTCCCTTTTGGGCTGTGAACATGTACACATGCTCCAATCCTTGAAGTCGAATGTTGTCAACTACAGGACCTCGAAAAATGTCTGAAACAAGACGAAGTATCTTTATACGCAAAGACACACAGGTAACTTTCGCGCTCCTGTTCCTGCAACTGTCATCAGGTCAACAGAGCTCAAGAATTTGAGAAATACCAAAGTGAGCGCCATGATTTTAGGGAGGGGGACGATTGATGACACCAAAACACGAAAAAAGAGCAGAACTCGCCTGTGAGCAAGCTCTTCAATCTCTGATGTTCAGTGTTCTTGTCGAATTCCCCAGCAAACATCAGGCATGGTTTGGACCCCAAAGCGGTCTTTGAACACTGAAAAGCCAAAAAACATTTTGTTGAAAATGCACATGTCAATGCTCCAACGAACAAAGTGCCCCAATCCGGACAAGGCCACAAAACACCATTTCGGAGCAGAAATTTAGAGAAAAGCGAACCTTGAATTCTGACAGCGGCTTGAAGTTGTCAATACCAAGTTCAATCATGTCTAGAACTTGATAGTCAAACAGTCTCCCTGAAACAATGATGGAATGCGTAAATCCGAAAACACACAGAGGCAAATATGCATCTTGAAGAAGGCGAAAGATTAAAATAGTGAACAAAGTGACCCAAATTGCTTTACCAAGAACCAGATTGTGTGGGCGCTTCTTGGAATGTGAGCCAAACATAAACAGAGATGCATCATTCGCTTTGGAGAAGAACTCCTGAAAAGGTAGACGGCAAAATCTGAGAATATTTCTGCTGTGTTCCAGTCACAACATGACCACTAAATCGGTTTGTCCTGCGCGCAGAAATGGTGAGGACAATCAGGAGTGGTGTGTCACCACCACAGTGAGGAATGCCCGAGTGCCTCACAAACGACAGAACGGTTTTTTTCCCTTATCCGTCCTCAGACAACTCCGTTTTCGTTCGAAAGCAAAGATACTGATGAGCAGTTGCTTCAAAACCACTTGTGAAGTTAGCTTACCATTGAAGTCTGATCTTCGAACGGTCTGGTAATATTTCGCCTGAAAGAAGGAAACGTTAATCATCGGTGTTTGTCGCCATCAGTTGGCCATGGTTTCTACTTGCGTGAGAAATCAACAGGAAAAGGTTACCCACCTTTGAAAAAACACTGCATTTGGCTTTTTCAAGGAATACTGAAAGGCACACAAAAACTTATATGTCACTGAATAATTTTCATCATTGCACTTGTCTTTGGAACAAAAAGCATCCACGTAAAACGCTGATAGCCGAGTCGGAAGAAGTCGTTCAGATTTTTCTTCTGTGTTTGGACTAGAACAGAGGTCCAGTGTTTTCACTTCTACTTCAATATTCTGGCAGAAACGCATTACCAAGTCCTTCAGTGTTTGCGTCACCCGCTCGCTGGTGTTGCCTCCTTTCACGAAAATGGTTCTCTTGTCATTTTCGTGAATTTTCGGTTCTTTTTTCTCCAATTCACGCTTAGCTCGTTGCGTCTTTGGCTTCCTGGAAGAAAAAGGTTTTGCCTATGAGCTGACTGAAGATCCTGTGAGACCAGTGCACCAGCGAAAACTGCTCTCGAAAAAAACTTTGCTTTACACATTTCGCCTCCAGTGAAAATATGCGCAAACACAATTGCTTTGTAAAGAAATGTGCAAATCTAACAAGTACGCCAAGTCAATGCAAAGGCCACACCATCACGTGATCAGTTCACGCCGCCAGGCAGGGGGGGGGGGAGTCTCCAGACTATCTGCCGGCCAGCAGATTGTGACAGGGCTCCACAGCAATGACATCAAGGTACCTCCGTTTTCAGCCTCGCAGTCTTGAACCGATCCCATGGTAAAAGGAAACTCTTGCTTTGATAAACTCATATTTTCGCTCACTGCCCATACATCTACATTGATTACTCAACATCCCTATACTAGTTTGCTCAAATATTATTGCTAATTCAGGGCACGCACGCGATAAAACATTACTGGCTTATTTATGAAGGAGAAAATACTCAAAAACTTACTGTATTTTGTTTTGTAACATCTTTGTTCCTCACGTTTTCACTATCGCTTTTGCTGTTGAGGCAACATAATGACACAGTTTTTGAACCAATCAACACTTCCCCTACAGGTTCGCTCATAACTGACTTTGGTGGCGCTAAAAATAATAATTTTTGCAATTTTACTCGCCAAAATTCATGTTCATTGTAAGTAAAAGTTATGCAAGTTGTTGGGATTTATGAAGAATACGTTGAATTATTTAAACTTATCAGCAATGAGTAAATCTAGACACTACATTTGTTTTTTTGTTTTTTTTTGGAAGTTCCACCTGGGTAGGAAGGTAGAGGTTCCAAAGTAGAGCAATTTGCTTAGCAACGTTTCAAATATCCAGGAACGGGATGTTCAGATTTTCAGCAATTTTTTGGCTGAATTTTCTGACTGGAGCGGAAAGTTTTAAATTCCATTCCGGCTGCAGAGGCAACATGAATTTGTCATTGGTTGATTGCACCGGCAGTTGGTCGGCATAGACGAGAAGATCAATCTGTGAGCAGCTCAGGAAACAAAATGCAGGGTTTTGTGGAAGAAGCAAAGAAAAACAGGCATTCGGGAATTGCTTCCTCTCTTTCGGATGATGGTGAGTCTCGAACCTCCAGACATGAGATCTAGATCTACATCAATAATCCTTACCTAGAAGTCTAATTTCTGAGCAACCTGTGCAAAGTCCACCTCCAGTTCTAGATTCTGCAGATGTAGATGTCCAGTGTGCATCAATCCCTTTCTGTGTTTCTGACCAGTGTGCCCCCCCCCCTTTGGGTCCTGCCTTGTGATTTCGAGGCTGTTCGATTTCTGGATCAACTTTTAAAACTAGAGATTTGGCCCGAAAGGCCAAGGCACTTCGCTGCCACCATTGCCGTGCACCGCGGGAAGGGAAGGAGGGACATTGCAGTGGGGGGGGCGGGTGACAAGTCAGTGGG
>JAAUYG010211759.1_pt1 | contig 12831 bp, 9 predicted proteins | sample 7278091 | NCBI WGS metagenome assembly JAAUYG01 (sample SAMN14350201, study PRJNA611818) | marine sediment metagenome | isolation source: surface marine sediment (0.6m) | place: French Polynesia: Moorea | collected 2018-08
CTCTTCAGACGTTCTAGTCCTGCGAACTCGACCTGTCAACCAGGCTCTGTCGTCTTGCCAGATGGCCACGGGAACCCTGGATGGGAGGTCAAGGACAAAGACTGACAACTGGGGGATGACCACGTGTTACTAATCTTTTTTTTTTCAGCAAAAGGTAGGTTTATACTATGTTCTACTGATCATCTGCTGCGAAAGAGAGCACTGAGTCTGCACACGGAGAGCTCCACCAGAGAGATGGGAGGAGGCTGGGAAACCACGTCTTTACTGTGGGACAAACGCTAAATTATAGAGCCTTGTTATTTTTCATCTGCGGCATTGTAAGTATGCCAGTTTAAGAAAGTTTTTGTTAAGTTGTAAAGTTGAAGCAGATCCGGAAATCTGTTTCAACAGAACCATATCTGAAAATGTTCTGCACTTTCTCTTCCTGGCCGTAGAAGCACATGCTCTTCGTAAGTAAGCGGAGGGAAAATAACAGGCATTTAAAGCCGCATCTTTGGAAATTGTTTTTGAAATTTTCGCAAAAAGTAAATAAATAAATTTTAACCTATCCTATCCGGGGGATTGGTTTAGAAGGCGGCTTAGTCACAATTTCGCAGCTTAGTTTGTACCCACAGTCAGGTTTGTACAGTAGTTTAAGCATCAGTGTTTGTCGTGTGTGAAAGTGTATGATTGTTTTGTGTGGCGGTGCTGTGTGGCATGTTTGTCCATTGTAACGTTTGTTATGCCTGGTGTGTCGGTGTGTTTGTGGGAGGTGATTGTTCTGCATTTATTTCTGTCAGATATCTTGGATTAGGTGTGAATAGAGTAAACAATAAGGCGATTTTGCATAGTTGCTTGAATGGCAAATTTAGTTTTTGTCAATGTAATTACATATAGTATTGTGTCTGTTGTAACTGATAATGTTAACGTAGTAGTTGGCTGTGGTGGTTCAGTGAACACAGTAACGGAAAAGTATAATTTTCGATATTTAAATGCTACCTAACGTATTGGTGTAAATTTGCCAAACGTAGTTTTCAGCTATATGCACAACCAGTAACGATGGTGATTTTTAGAGCATTTTGGATGTATTGAGTGTGGTGTGGTGAGTGGTTGTGTGATGAGGGGAGTAGTTGTGGTGTGCTGTGGTGTGTTGTGTAGTGGGAGGAAGTATTGTTGTAAGGTGTGGTGTGTTGTGTGGTGTGTTGTGAGGTGTGGTGTAGTGAGAGGGGTGGTTGTAGTGGTGTTGTGAATGTGGTGAGAGGAGTGGTAGTGTGAGCTGTGTGTGGCCAGAGGAGTGGTTGTGGTGTGTATGTGTTAGTGTTTGTGAGTGTTGTGGCGTTCTGTGGCGTTTCGTGTGTGGAGTGGTGGTTTGTGTGGTGGTTTGTGATTGACTCTTTACTAAGACTGATGACTGACAAATGACTGGGGAGGGTGGAGTATACGGAACGACTGGGGTGGAGTAGGGAAGGGCTGTGGGTGGGGTTGGGGAGGACCTGGGCTGGCAGTGACTATTTACTAGTGGTGGGGGTGGAGTAGAGACACTACGAATTGTGGTGATACGGTAACTGACGATTGACGTTGGGTAGGTCTGTGAATGACTGCTGGGGGATTGATGGGTAGGTTGGGTGATTCACGGTGAGGGTGGGGGAGGGCGGCTGACTGACTGCAGAGATGATCTATAGAGGGAACAAGCCTAAAGATTACACCAGTAGGTGGGTAACGTGGTGGGGTGGAGTGAGGGCTAGCTAGCGTGGGTGGAGTGGGGGCTAGCTAACGTGGGTGGAGTGGGAGCTAGCTAACGTAGGTGGAGTGGGGCCTGGCTAACGTGGGTGGAGTGGGGGCTAGATAGCGTGGGTGGAGTGGGGGCTAGCTAACGTGGGTGGAGTGAGGGCTAGCTAACGTGGGTGGAGTGGGGGCTAGCAAACGTGGGGTGGGTGGCGACGAACATGAAAGAAGCATGTCTCAACAGTAGAGACTTGAAAAGCAACAGTAATCTAAGTATATTTAGAGATAAAGACGTAAAATGAATCTTGAACAGCAAACCGAAGCCTATCTCAGGTGTTTCTGTCCAGTCTATAAATCGGCAAATACTTTTATAAGCTTACAGAATTTAGCCTCTTTAGCAACATGGGTATCAGATTTACCACCTGGATATAGGTTACCACTCTTTGGGATCGTTCTAGGCGTTTTGCCCCATTTTGTGTATAAATTCTTTACATCTGCGTGTCCTTTATATCATACCGGTACGCGCGGATGCATTTTTGGACAGCGGCGACAATTTTGCTAAGAGTGGCATTTTGGACATGAAACCGTCATGCGCGCTGATATATTTTTGGACTTTTATCTGTTTACAGCGGTAATAGTTTTGCTAAAGGGATGTTCCGAGCTAGAAACGGTCTAATATCATACGCGCTGATGCATTTTGGAGCAGTTTACAGAGGCGACATTTTTACAAAGTGGTGTCCTGAACCCGACACAGCTTTCTATCCTGCGTGCTGATGCATTTTTGGAGTATTTTAAATTTTAAATTGACAATTTTGCAAAGCGTGGTATTTTGGACCCAAAACAGTCATGCGCGAACATTCGTTCGGAACATTTTATCTGTTTACAGCGGCGACATTTATATAAGAGTGCCGTTCTGAATTAACCCGAAACAGTTTTTAAGTTTTATATCATGCGCGCTGATGCATTTTGGAGCATTTTACAGCGGCAACAGTTTTGCGAAGAGTGGTACTCCGGACCCGAAGCAATTTTATATTACATTTTGGAGCAGTGTACGGCGGCGACATTTTTATTTATTTATTTTCTTCTTCTTTTTTTTTTTTTGCTTGGCCAAGGGTTGTATTCTGCAACAGAAGCACAGTAAGTGACCCTAAAATTGTCCAAATGAAAGTCTTAAAGCATAGCGACACTGCAATCACTTTATACACTCTTCACAACTTATTTTTACATTGACGTAAGGTAACGTTATAAAAAATGCTGCAGTTTAATTGCCAGAAAATTGCGACAATAGTATCACTATGTATATTTGTCAATTTTTTTTCTTGTCACTAAATGCTGCATAGTTTTTTTTTGTTCGTAGGCGTAGGCGCATAGATAATAGACGGAATCTAACGTGTGGGCTACTGAACGTTGCGGATGTGGACACACGTACGACAAATTGGACACATGTGAGTCCAAGCAAGGCGTTGGCGTAATATACCATGTATTGCATAGCAAGTACATAGCAAGTAGATATTTGGGGTTTGGGGAAACTTAACACTTCCGGTGTAGGGTTTGAGATATCGGGAACCTCATTCCGTATATTGGTAGTTAAGATACCAGGTAGCAGTATATCCCTATCCAAGGGTGGTGGAATATTTCCTTTGTAATATTTGCTTCCATGAATGTTGTAGGGATGCAATAAGGTGAGTTCACTAGCCAGGAGGTCGTGAGTATACACAGCACGTTGTTAAGTGGGATTTAGGGAAACTTAGTACTTCCGGTGTAAGGCTTGCGGTATATGGGAGCTATATTCTCTGTATTGGCAATTGAATTTTCAGGTGGCAGTTGTGACAGCTAGTGGTAGTGGTGGTGGTGTGCTTCCAGGGAGTGGTAGGAAATATACGTTATTACAGGGGTGATGGTGGGTTTTCTTTAGGAATATTTTCCCCATCAATGTTTCCTCCCTGGCACATTTATTCATTACAGGGATATTTCCTTCCAGGAATAATCCTTTCAGGGATGTTTTCTTCCAGGTATATTCTTTTCAGGGACCTTTCATTCCAGGAATAGTTCCTTAAAATTTCTAAGATATTTTCTTGTCAGGGTTATTTTCTTCCAGGGATTAATCTTTTCAGGGATATTTCCTTCCAGGGATATTTGCTTCCAGGCGTAGGCGAAGCCGTGTCAAGGGTAAAATCTTTTTTGTAAGGCCAGGTTTTCCGGCTACGGACAACGAAGAAGTTACGAGGTGAAGGTCTTTTTTTCATCAAAGATTTCCCACGAATGTCTATCGGGGAAACAAACCCAGTGACAACCTCAAACCTATTGCGACCACACACTTTTGGAACAGGGTTTCTTCCGGCAGCAATCGTGGAGCATCGTAGAACATCCGGTTCAAGCTGCCCAACCGTAAAATGATCTGCATACGTGATTCCATTCGGCCGACGTGCTCTGAGCCCTAAATCGTAAGTAGAAAGAACCAATTGAACGTTATTCGGATGGTCAATTCCCACAATGCCATTGATTTTGTCAATAGGTTTCATAAATATTTGGAATAAATTTCAATTGGAGAGGCCTAGTGCTGAAGTACTAGTACTGGAAATATCCTTCAGATCAACCATTTCAAATAGTATACTGCATTCTCAAGTACTGCCACTAAATTTGTGCGAAGATAAAGTAATAAAATACAAAAGTCTTATCATGTATATGCTCTACACGTCAGATTAACTATTAATTTGTTGCACAGTTTAACCGGAAAAAAAGCATGCAAGACAATACGCCAAGAGTTTTGGTTTCAGTGTTGCCAGTATCGTAGGGTAGCGTTGGGAACTGACAATCGTTGGCCACAATGACATGAAGCATGGAGCTACAAAATGCGGTAAGACCTTTGTTGAATAGTGCTCTTTCCGAAAAAAGGAAAAACATAACATAAGTTACGTTAACTGCCAGTTTACACTACCAATAATCTGCTGCATAATATCTAAATAGCCTGCTGTATGAAATTTGTTATCTAGTTCATCCTACGTTACTGCAGGTGAAAGGAAACAATCTAGGTTTGGGTTGTAGAGATTGTTTTAACAGTACACGAGATTTTAACAGCCACATCATGTATGGGGCGCGTCTGTGCTACTCACCCGTCTCCCAGATGAACTTGATTTTCGTGACAAGAACGCTAGTAGTTTAATAAATTTTAGTAATCACCAGTACCACTAGCTGGCCAATGCCGTGAAGCTATACATGAACCAAAGGTGAAATGCGAAGACTAAATCGGGAGTTTTGGTCGCAAGAATTAAATGATTAATGGCATATGTCACATACTAACGGGACAGTTTCCACGTCTTCAGCCATCTTATGTGGAGGCAAACTAAACAGGTAATTCCTTAAAGATCAGGTGAGGATGTTATGTAGCCAAGCGTAATTTACAGTGAAGCACATAAGAGGGTAGTGGTGATTTGAATTTGTGTTAGTGTCTGGTTTAGGATTGCTGGTAGTGATGCATGGATGATGGGGATTTACCTTCGGTGGGGTTTTTAATTGATTGACGTGTATTTACCTTGGATGCGGGATTTTTTGATTCATGGGAATTGACCTTGGGTGGTGGTTATAATCGACTGGAAGTGTCCTTGGATTATAAATTTATCTTAATCTTTTATATTTGTCTACAAATAAGTGTGATAGACGTTAAGACAGGGTTAGGGGTTAGTGGATGCACGGGGATATTAGACAGAACTAGGTCAAGAGTCTACACAGGTTACCACCATAAATGGGTGATTTCATCAGTTAACTGATAGGTGGGTTGTTGTAATTTCAACTTGCCTCGGGTACTGGACCGGGCGGATGGTACTTAGCCCTTACGTGTGCATGGTGTGGTTTCAATCAAATTATTTCATACAGTATAAACGCCTACGTGGTTTGGAACTCGGCGACCTAGGTTGGTATAATCCAGTATTATTTGATTTAACCTACTTCTTTTGGAATCTTTTTTTTTTTCTTGTATGATAATCCTAATTTGGTTAATTGTATTCTGGGTGATGGTGATTATTGGGATGGTGGTAATGAGTCGTTTTAACTCCCTTTGTGCTACTGCACAGCAAAGCTACTGTCGTCCGGACGTCCGACGTCCGCAAAACCCGTTTTCGCAGAAACGTTTAAGTGAATTAATGCCAAAATTGGGGTAAGCTACCTGTCCACCACATCTCCAGACCATGCCTTTTTTCCAAAATTTTAAATTTTTTTATATTTTTGTTTTCGTTTTCGTTAACATGGGGCCATATAGGAGAAACAATTCAAAAGATATCTCCTCTGAAAGTACACAACAGGTTCACTCCCAAAAATTCATGCATCCTCCTAGCGAGGATCTCTACCAATTTGAAAGTTGTTCGAAGAAATGTGAAATTTTAAGGCATTTCTTTCCTTAACATGGGACCATATGGGAGTGAATGTTTCAAACGGCATCTCCTCTGAAAGTACACACCAGATTCACTCCCCAAAATTCATGCTCGTGGGAAGGGTCTCTATCAAAGTTAAAAGAATTCTGAAATTTGAATTTTTGGCGGTTTTTCTTTTAGGCCGTTTTGCAAAGTAGCCAATGGGGATTAAAATGTATGAGATCTTGAAAAAGGCTTACCTAGGGCGAAGCGCCCACAATTTGGGCCTCGTGGACAAGTAGTAAATGTATACAGGGTACTTTTGACAGTTAAGTGTCCTAAAGTAATTCTGGGGCCGTTCGGTGCATATCCGATTTTCAGCAACCTCGTATCTCAAAAATAGTTGTCCAAAGAGTAAAACGGACCAAAATTTGGGACTCGGGAGTAAGTATTTGCTGTATACGGGGTACTTTTTGACAATTCAATGTTCAAAAACAATCTAGGTAAATTAGAGCATTTCGGATTTTGCTGATTTTTCGATAACCTTGGGTCTTGAAAATGGCTGGCCATAGAGTGAAACGCACCAAACTTTGGGTTTGAGGGCCCAAGTATTTAGACTTGTGTCTCGAAAACTGTTTGTCGTGAAGTGAAACTGACCAAAATTACGGCGTCGGGTGTAAGAACTTTCAATATACAGGGTACGTTTGGACAGTTAAGTGTTTAATATCAGTCTGAAGTATGTTCACTTCTGACTTCGCCAACCTTGTATTTCAAAAGCGGCTAGCCGTAGACGAAACTGAACAAAATTTGGGCCTCGGGAGTAGTACTTATTAAAGTACTTTTGAAAGTGTTTAAGCGTTTAAGGTCAGCCGAAGGTCGTTCAGTGCATTTCTGATTTTCGGAAGGTTTACGTGGTCACCTCGGCTGCATTGCTACTTAGCTAGTAGCTACATAGTCACTGGGCCTCTTGTTTGTGAATGGGCTTAAGGATATATGTAATTATTTTGACCCATATCTGAGCACCACCGAGACACGTGGGACAACTGAAACCATGGCAAGGATCTCATCGGAAACTGAATGCAACGGTCATGAAATTCGTAAGTAGAAGAACGAAATAAGGTAATGAATAAAAGGACTAATAACACTTTTGTAATTATTAGAACAATATAGATTGAAAAACAGAAATAAAAAGGCCTTGGCTTTTCGTAGCCAATCACGATTCCCCGTAACTAGCCTGCTGTTTTCACCATATCGTTAATTTTGAATGCGCATATTAATTGTTTTCCTGGCATGTTGAATTTAATAATTGTGAAACTCGAACACTTAAAATAATTTGAATTTTACATTCTGGGAGCTCGAGAGCGACAGCTGAAGGTGCACAAGCCGCCACAAATGGAAGATCACGTTTCGTATATGAGCGATATTTTTTCATCGGCTGAGCTGTTAGTCATACACGTGCATGCAGTGCTCACATTAAAGGTAAGAAAGATTATGAAGCTTCCCTTTACCGGCAGTCGCGTCTGAAATACCTAGTTTGCTTCAAATATTAAACATGCATACATTACTTAACTTCGCAATATGGGTACATTTGCGTCCGATATTTCCTTAACATGGGACCACATGGGAGAAAATGTTTCAACCATCTCCTCTGAAAGTACACAAGATTCACTCTGCAGAATCCATGTATACTCATAGCCCCGGGCTTAATAGGGAGGGTCTCTACCAAATTAACTACAGTTTTTAAATATTTGGCCTTTTTTACGTTACTAATGGGAAATTGTAAAATGTGAGATATCTTGAAAACGACTAGTTGTATCCAGAGTACGTTTGTCCAGAAAATCTTCAAGGTCAGTCTGTCACTCGGGACACTTCCGATTTTCGACAACCTTTTTATCTCGAAAACGACTGGGCGTAGAGCGAAACTGACAAAAATTTGGCCCGGGGTGGGGGAGTAAGTATTCAGTGTAGATGGGGTACTTTTGACAGTGTTCAGCTTAATTCTTGACAAGCAAAAACGACTGGTCATAGACCGAAACGAATATAACAAACATTAGTATCAAAGGCAAGTATTTAACTATATAGTCTACTTAACTATATAGGCTACCTTTGGTAGTCAAGTGCCAAAGACCAGTCGCTGCTTTTCTGATTTTCTCGGGTAATAAGACTGGTCGTAGAGGAAAACTGACCAAAATTTCGGCCTTAGTAATACATATACCGGGTATGTATAGAAAGTATCTTTGACAGATGTTTAAGATAATTCAGAGGTCGTTGGTGCATTTCCATTTTCCTTTTATCTTGAAGATGGTTAATTGCAGAGCAAAAAGAGTGAAACCTGGAGCTTTTGAGTTAAGTAACACACATGGTGTATCTTTGACCTTTTAGCATTCAAGGTCATTTCAGAAGCATCCAATGTACATGTCTCAAAACATGCAAAACTGGCTAGAAATCGTGCTGGGCCCGTAGAACGAAACTGACGGAAATTCAGAATTCGGGGACACTATCACAACCTATATGAGGCATCTTAAGTGTGGGTGAAGTGTAAATTTACTTCAGCCCTTGTCTAACAAAGGTCATTTTGCCCTACAAGTGTGATAAATAGGATATGCCGCCTCATCTACATGAATGTGTTAGACATGATGATATATCTAACTTGGTCCTATCTTGCAAAGTGTCCAAGCAATTAAGGTGTCAAGGCCTCAGGGCCTCTTGGTAACTCGATTTCAAAAGTCTTCTTTCAGCCAGATTTGATGATCGACATGGCAGCCACGAAGCAATAGTATGGACGTCCTGAATTGACACAGTTACAAAGTCGCCCGTAGCCTCGACATCGCGGAGAGTGGATACCTCGTTCTCGACATGGAGTGCGTATTTTGTCACGTGATTTTGTCACGTCACACCAGACCGGTAGCATTCTGTTTCCATACTTTCCGACACTGGTTAGAGGGTAACCACGGACAGCGCTTACGGAAAACGCAAGGAGCTTCAAGTCGCAATATTGGCCAAAAGTACCCAAGGGTAAGCGTCAGGTAAGGAAGTTAAGCAAACAGAATGTATGGTGGGTAAGTGTCCTGTGTGTGTGTGGGGGGGGGGGGGGATTGATAATCCTGAGCAGCCTTTCATTTTTTATGCTCCAGGTAAACCCAGACTGAACAGAATTTGGGTCCAAACCTTGTGCCCAAACTGGCCAAAGAAATTCTTGCTACTTGGGTGAGACGGATACTTGATAGAACTATCCCAATGTGAGACCTGGATGAGGCTGATGGACTTGTGAGACCTGGATGAGGCTGATCGACTTGTGAGACCTGGATGAGGCTGATCGACTTGTGAGACCTGGATGAGGCTGATCGACTTGTGAGACCTGGATGAGGCTGATCGACTTGTGTGACTTGGGTGAGGCTGATCGACTTGTGAGACCTGGATGAGGCTAATCGACTTGTGAGACCTGGATGAGGCTGATCGACTTGTGAGACCTGGATGAGGCTGATCGACTTGGTTGCGATGCCGGCGTGGTTGAGAACTGGTTATATCTAGATCTGGCTGAAGGCAGAGTAGGCTCTTCGGTGACCAATGGAATAAGGATCTTCGGTACAACTGGTGAAGCTGCCAGGTACACAGACTGAAGACAACACACAGCCTGCACAGTCGCGAGGTTCAATTGGCATATTGTGTGTGTGTGTGTGTGGGGGGGGGGGGGGGTATCCCTATTTTAAAATTGCCCGTCGCATGTTTCATTTGCAGGCTTGATGTTGTCATCTGCTCATCTACTTGATTCTCTTCTGACCATATTATACCGAAACTGGCGGAAGACTAGATCATGAGGGCATCTTGCAAATCAGCGTAAGTATGACGAAATGTGGCTAATTTTGTAACATTACATAGTTAAGATACGAACGATAATGGAACAGAATTATTTTTTTCTGGATGGCAGCCAGAATGGGCGTTTGTTGCAGATATGTTAAAAAAAAGTACGTGTATAAGACTGGCCGACAGGATCCGTGTCGGTGACCTTTGGGCGCAGCAAGGTACAGAAACTGCATATGTCCATTGTCCAAACCTGAAGTGGAATTTTGCATCGGTCACTCCCGATCCTGCAGGTATAAACAGATGGTTTTGCATTGAAAAGGGCGTCAGTCGGATTGAGGCTATTAATTCCTTGATTAAGGGAATTATTTTGTCTTAAAATAATTGACATTTTTTTCCTGGTAGTGATAGTGAAATCTCTGGTATCACAAGAATAGATTTTGTTAAGTCTTCATTGCAGATATTTTTGTAACGTCACAACCAACTAGGCATACACAAGGGTCTAGATTAATGGACCATAAACTTTACAGATGGCCGAAGGTCAGATTTTCCGTCAAGCGCCACACAGGCTGCAACGTTAACTGTTTGGGAATGGGAGGCTGAGGAGACCAGACCGGATGAAGGTCCTGTGATTGCGGTAGACAACCAAGTGGATAATAAAGTGGATTGGTCTATCGGCTGGAACCCATATTGACATTCCCGGTCACGTTCAGTCAACAGTTTACATGGTAGTCTGCTTGTATTAGCGACAGATCCTTACATTACAAAGGTAGGCGTGCTATTTATTTAAATCAGTTTCACATCGGTCGTATGTTGTTGCTTTATTTCAGTCGAATTACAGAAGACTGAAAAGGGATGTAAACAACGACATTTCTTTATCCGGAGTGTTCACAGGATTGCGCGGGTTGCCATAGGGGCGACGGTGTAGTAACTGTTGGAGCAGACCTTACAGACACGGTAGTCGGCGGTGGCACTTGAACTTGGTAATGATTTGTCATGGCATGCATAGCTTGACTGTCGATCTGTAGATAACATGCTTTTCGGATATATAGGTCCTGTAGCTTTCTTTATTACAGATGTACGCTAGGCCGTACTAGCACAAAGGAAGAGTGTACATATTGTAAAGAAGTCCATGGTCCAACATAGTAACTTGCAGTTGGGGAAAATTTCAGTTGTGCAAAAGGTAATCTGTCCCTTGTAACTTTAATTAAAGGCTTGAAAATGAAGACAGTTTAATTTGTGACAGAACCTAACAAATTGTGCATGCACAAAGTGGCAACTGCAATGGAACTTTCACTTCAGGGTCACCAAGGCTCCCAAGCAATTCGTCCCTGGAATCCATATTACGTGTCTTTCTGGATGTATACGGGCCCTATCCTCGCAGACGGGATCGAAACACCGAAACTGTGCTAGGTTGCTGTGACGGTTGAACGAATAAACAGGATCTCTGAAACTGTTATTGGGAAGTTCAATAAATATTTTGGATGTGATTTAATCTTTGTGGGTTTTCTTTTCGATGAAATCTTCTTACCCGAGAGGATACTGGTAGCAGTGAGTGGTGTATGTGACGGTTACAGATCAGGTTTAGTTCTGACCCTGCATTAGTCAAACCTGCTCTAAAGACCACCTGTATATAGACCCCCTGCGTATAAAGACTACATTATACAAGTCCCCAGAGGTATAGTTTCCATGTTACTGACCTGCATACAAAGATGCCTGTGTATAAAGACCACATTTTGTTAGTCCCTAGGGTGGTCTTTACATAAAAGTTACACTTATATCGGATGTACCCAAATGGGACTCCAGATAGGCATTTGGTAACCTGCGACTTCGGTCGGGGGGGGGGGGGGGGTTACTGGTGACCTGGCCCCCAAAGCCATTTTAAGACTATAAAATTTGCGACCTTTTTGACCCAAACCCAAATCATTTTAAAATTCGACCGGGAGAACGGAGGCAGGGGGAGCCATCTGGAACCGCTGTCAGTCACTATTGGCATTCACAATAGAGAGGCCAACCACCTGGCGGATGGACAGACACCTTGGCATAAACAAATTACACACGCAATTAACATCTAGATAACAAAATGTAATAGGCCATCTTTCTTCAGCATAGCTGTAGTAATTCTGTTAAATGTTAGAACATAGTGGTAGTTGTAGTCTTGGTAGTAGTAGAAGTGATAGGGTTAGTACTGATAGTAGTAGCAGCGGTAGTAGCACAAGCCGCAGTATTTGTGGTGCTGGTAAACATGGCAAAATGGGTAGTTCTAGCAGCAACACCAGTGGCCACAATGTACTTGAACTAACAATAGTAGTACCAGTGGTTTTACAGGTACCAACAGCAATTTATATGCCAGTACATGTGTAATAGTACCGTATGCCACCTCGCTGCTTTACTTTTACAATATGCCATTGCCATATACATGATACATTCTTGGTATTTTGCATAATAGGGAATCTCCGATAACAGTATGCTGATCAATACCGGAGGCTACTGCTCTGAAAAACATTGAGATTTAACATTGTGGCCTATGGCAAAATGAAACACATTAATCATAGAGCGATAGGGAGTGAAATTGTGACATAGGGATCTAGTATAGGACGTATGTGGTACCCTTGATCAAGGGTAGCAAAGGGTAGCATCAAGGGCAATTTGGGTCAGTCGATGCACTTGTCTCAAGATGACATAACTCTTAACACGGCTGGCCGTAGAGCGAAAGGGATTGAAGTTTGGAAGCATTTTGGTAAATGTATGTGGGGTAGCGTTAACTTTTTTGCAGTTGACAAAGTCACTTTGTGTCATACCGTGTCCTTACTTGGTCCCAAGTAACATCTGTGCAAATTTTTCAAGTGTTACTGCTCTCGTCAAGCAGAGCGTCGGGGGGGGGGGGGGGGGGGGGTAAAAAAAATTTAAAAAATTTTAAAAACCAAAACCGGAAATTAAAAAAATTTTTGCGGTTTTTTTGTGGGGGGGTTTTTGGAAA
>JAAUYG010080346.1_pt1 | contig 12829 bp, 9 predicted proteins | sample 7278091 | NCBI WGS metagenome assembly JAAUYG01 (sample SAMN14350201, study PRJNA611818) | marine sediment metagenome | isolation source: surface marine sediment (0.6m) | place: French Polynesia: Moorea | collected 2018-08
ACCCCCACCCCCCCACACCTCCCCCCCCCCCCCCACCCCCCAAATACCCCCCCACCGCCCCACCTTTTTTTTTTTTTTTTTTTTTTTTTTTTCGAAAAAATTACCAGTGATTGCATATGGTCAACAGACTCAGACCTTTTGTAGTTATGTCAAATTTTGCTACTTTTCATTATAAACCCGCCAGGGGCATATTGCCATGCCCCTTTGTGTGTCTGTCTGTGTGTCTGTTAACAAAATAGCTCAAGAGTGTGTCTGTCTGTGTGTCTGTTAACAAAGTATCTCAAGAAGCATCGAACCAATCAACTTCATTTTTGGTGAGCCTTCCCTCTGACCGAGGGAAGAAATGGTTCCATTTTGAGAAAACTGCCCCAGGGTAAGGGTGGGTGTGGGTGGTCCAAAATGTGGGCCCAATGATAGGAGATAGGGGAATAAATGTCAAGTCCCTATAACAGCTAAACGCTGAGAGATAGACATCTAGTTACTATTAGACACTACTAGGGACTCATATATGGAGAGTCCAACTGCACGATTAGTTTGACCCTGAATGACCTTGAAAGGTCAAACTCAAGGTCACTCAGATTTTGAAGCCTTACTCGCCCAGAGCCTAGTTAGGCCCTATGTCACCATTATTAATTGGAAACCATATATGGGAATTCTAATGGCACCATCATATTTGACCTTGAGCGACCTTCCAAGGATTTACCAAGTAAAAGAGGGCACTTATAGGTAATATGTTACTATTAAACATGAATAGGAGCCATATATGGGGAGTCCAATTGCACTATTAGATTTAACCTTGAGTGACCTTGAAAGGTCAAATTCAAGGCCATTGATAATTCAAAGCCCTATGTCTTGAAAAGGAGCCGATTCAACCCATATGTTACCATTAAACATTAATAGGAAACCATATACACGTACATTAAGTCGGTGTATGCAGCAAGACGATTGTTGACAGGCTGAGCGAGTTCAGGTGGAGGGGGAAAGAGGGTGATTTGTGGCAAATTGCCTTGTATTATTATATTATTATATTTCTACTGTGAATATTGGTAAGACTTTTGTTATGGCAATACAGATTTTGTGTTGTATTGTATAGCATGGCTTATATGTGCGATCTTATCTGTAAAGTAGTTTTATTTATTTATTTAAAATATTTTAAAATAAAATAGTAAAAAAAAATGTATAAAGTAGTTTTATTCGTAAAAAAACTATTTATTATGTGTAAGAAAACCTCTGGGTATAACAGTTTGTTGTCAAGAATTCAAGTTTAATTTTAAAGAATTGTAAAAATATAGGCCTACATATTATAGATGCGTATTATTTCAAAACCAACAGCACATATATCAATGCCAGATCAAATAGAAATCGCATTTAATCGATAACACATACAAGCCACTAGGGCGAAAAATAAACATTTATACGCATAAAAATATTTTTACATGTAAAACATTCCATACGCATAGCACAATTTAAGCATAAGAAACTATTTATTATGCATAAAAAAACATTTTTACGCTTATAGAAACATATTTTGCGTAAAATGGTTATGTATAAAAATACGTAGCTTTTACACGTCAAAATGTTTGTATTATTTAAAATTAAAAAAAAATAATAATAACATAACCTATGGCACATATAGAAAAGCACCGTACACATGCAGCGATGTTTCCGAAAAGCCATTTCTCGGAACCTCCACCTTGCATGGTAACGTTGTTTGATTTCAGTTTCATTCGCTAGATGTCGCGCCGGCGGCGGTAGTAACGGCACAGCTAGAAAATGATGGCGGCGGGAGTGTCAATAAACATGTCCAAGTTGTGTTTATTGACAGAAATCACCATCTATTCCTTAATTATTTTTGCAGCAAGTGCAAACACAGGTAAGTGTGTATTTCACGATATGTCAGGCGTTCTCTTAACATCATATGACTAAAGAATTCTGTAAAAATCTTATGTTTTCGCAAAAGCATGGATTCGTGTACGCGCTGGGCCAGTCGCCATCGAGACGAGTCTTCACCTTGTTCGCGTTGACAGATGACAGTTCCAGCTCTGCGAGACACTTTTGTTAACGCATCCACCGTCTGTCGGGCACTCCGGTCTGATGGCAGTGGTGCTTTATTTTGCTCCGAACGTGTCGGGAATTATATGCTGCATCTCACCATTCGATCCCCCGGCTCGATAAACTGTCTTCACTTTATCAGTTTTATCAGTGACAGTGTTTATCAGTTTATTGTCTTATCTTGTCTTAGCTAGTTATCTACTAGTATGCCTTCAGAATGACCCCCGGGATTTGCCTAGGTCAATCAGAACTGTCGGGATTGGCCGGTCATTGTTGCTCTTATATGTTTGTTGCTTTAGTTTTTGAAGAGATTAGACAAGTGCTAGTCTTGCTAGTCCACTTTTCACGCCTGAATACCAACACAAATTCATATCTTCAGCTGATTGAAACATATTTCGATTTTGGACTCATGATGCTTGTGTGGTGAATTAATGTCACCAGTATTATTTTAGAGTACTAATTTTATTTTAAATTTACACTTGGGGCTTTCATTTACATTGCTTTCCAACAGCATTTACAAACGGTTAACATGAGCACTTGCTAAATAACAGTATCATCCAAATTGTTTAATTTGTTTCTATTTAGTTATATTCCATCCCGGGTATTCCATGCATGTTGCCTGACAGTTATTTAGTGGTAGAGCTGGAGCTAGAGTTACTAACTTCATTTATTCAATTTAAAACTCATTGATCATATGTTAATCATTATCATACAATCTCTTTTAATGGCATTTTAGTTAAAAAAATGTAGGAGTATGTCTAAAACGTTTGAGGTGTAATTAGTAGTAAAATTTATAGATCTATTTTATCTTCACCTCCTAAGTGACACTCGTATATATACATGATATAAAAGTTGTAATTTTCAGTCTCGGAATATCTGTTTCTTTTTTGCTGTCATTTTATCAATGAGCATTCACATGCAGTATGTGCAATATTTTAAAAATGTACAATCATATTTATATATAATCTTGTAAAGTGTGGATATATGTCCATCTACTAAGTAATCATCTTAAATATCCCTAAATATTGGATGTATAATAGACTAAGAGATTTGTTCGTCATTTCTTGCAAGTTGAATACCTAGTTGAAGGTTGTGTTAGTGCTAAGCCCCATTGGGCTCTGCCAGTGTCGCATCATCCCAAGGCTGTCATTCGGTGCCACCATATATTCATTACTGCAAGTCCTTTCGGAATCTCCAAACTGCAATTTGGCCACAACAGCAAGAAGGGCAGCCATAACTAAGAGGAGCCCAGGGTTTTATTAGCTTCATTCATCCTAGGGCCTTCCATGCCGGCTGGGAGTGAATCATATGTGATGGGCACCCCTTCTTAGGAGCCATTTAATATGGACTTTTAAGGCAGGAGAGGCCTGCCTGGAAAATAAGGAGAGGCTTGTAATAGAATCAGGGGCTGTGGAATCCGAGCGGTGTGGTCAGGCATGCCACTGGCTGTGGACTCTCACCCCTGGTCACACACCCTCATAGGCTGATCAATAGTGCGGGCTAAAAAGAGCCTTTTAGCGGAAAATAGATCAGGGGCATTGAGAAAGGCAAATTGATGTGACATCTTGATGTTTGGAGGACAGCAAGCCTTGTGGTTAATACTGATTTTCAGTTTAGCCATCCAAATAGGTTGTTCAGTGGCGATTGAGCCATCATCTGCCACAAAGACTTAACCAATATTTTAGCAGCTTGCGATTGGACAGACATCTTTAACCCATTTACCATTGTTTAGTACGTGGTTCTTAGCACAATTTTTTGTCAACACAGGCCTTTTAGCTCTGTATCGGGGAAAATAAGCTGTGCCTTGCCCATTTTAAAAGTATTTAGCTTAATGTGTCTGCCGAATTCAGAAGTACGGAAATGAGAATATCTTAGCCTAACTCTCTTGGACCTCAGTAAGTAATTCTCCTTTCGTAATACTCTGTAGAATTTCGTTGCCGGAGTACGTAGTGTAGTACTACCTGGTATGAATTCTACCTAATCCTGGCTCTGGCATTGTACATCAGCCTGATCCACCAGCTAGTACCGGTATTTCATCAGAATGATCAGTCATGTGTTGGTCAATTGCTGTACAAGTACATGTGTATCATGTTTGTTGGGAAATCCTGCCTCAAGTTGTTGTCATACTCTCCAGTCAAAATACACTATATTCTGTCACATACAATTGGTCCTTTGACACTGTAGAGAGGACACCCCTTTAGGAAGGAACACGATTGACACCTTATTAGAGGGAGACTGCTGTATTGTCTACCGGTACATGTATTGATTGGGAACGTTACAAATTTATAGGGTTTGCAATTGGAGCATTGTTGAACATCATGTTAAATGTGGCGGGTGCTATGTATTTCAGTCCTGGTGTTTTATTCCCAACAAGCTTATGACAATTAGCTCATACTTAGCAATAGAAGTGAATGGCAGGATTATCTGCGGGACCTTAGTGCGGGTAAAACCCCGGTATAATATTAATGTTATTACTATATAAATTAGAACTTGGAGGGGGCCTTGGTCAATCTTAGCCAACTTTTGTCCTCTCCTAATTTGCCCTCTCTTGTATGTCCAGTAGCTGTTCCATGTCCAAGCGTTGTTCTTTGCCATGTCCTCGATTGTGTTCGACATGGAATGTCAGATGAATGGCGCTCCGTCTTGTCTGATTACAATCCTTCAGCTACTCATGGCAACGTCATGTATTAGTCTGCTAATACCTTTCAGCACACCAACGCTCTCACAGAGGGTGTGATCACTGAGGTGGGCTTTTAGGAAGATGGATTTGCTAAATCTAGGGATTTGCACTGTAACAGTAGAAATAATCCGGGGGAAGATTGGGGTGCAGCCAAACAACCCTAATGGGGAACGAGTTTGAATTATGGGGCTTGTGGGAGATAAACAGATGAAGCCGACAAAAAATAGCAATGTCCTGTTCCTTAGAATCACCAAGAAGATAAAATATTGGCAGCCGTTTTGATACGACTCCGAGACAAACCATTCCTTAATTGCAACTGAAGGAAAAAAAATGCATCAATTTCTGACGAGATTTGCCAAAACACTACAGACAGACAAGTAATTTTTGCTAGAAATCCATCCCAGAAATGATTGAGTACTAGTAGGGAGGAACTGAAGTCCAGTACCGTGAATAATAATTGCAACAATTTAATACAGTGAAACTTGTGTAAAAAAGCTAAGGACCAACAAATTATGGTCCTTATACACATGTGGTCGTTGTATGCAGGTTCAGTAACATGGAGAATATTTCCCTGGGAACCTGTAAATGTGGTCTAGTTAGTAAGCAGGTGGTCTTTATATACAGGTGGTCTTTAGAGCAGGTTCGACTGTATTATGTACCTAATACTAAGATTTGAGAAAGTCCAGGATACATTAGTCAACCGCATGGAACAATTTGCTACATGTATGGAGATATGAGTAGATCATGATGTATCATGTGTACATGCATACCAGTTCTGACTTTGCATTGACATGTATCTGCACTGGCTACAGCATGGCCTCTCCATGCTGCATAGGAGTGCTGTGGGTTACGGGGATGGTACATGGGTATACTGCATAATATATACCAGTAAAATTGTTTTAGTTGATCTTATAATCATTTATTTTGTTACTGTAAATAGTGGATGTCAGTCAGAATAGTGCTAAGCCAACAGAAGTGCTAATATAACTAACTATATATCACACATAACATACCTATAAATGAACAATTTTTTGCAGTAGTTTAGGACATATAGCATGTGGCATATTGATCATTTTATATACACACTACATGTACCGTTATGCCGTATGCTTAGTTATGCCCATTATAATATATTATTATCCTATTATTGCTAATAATGAGGGTATCAGAATTTAGTACATGTACTCATTCCAGTAACTTATTTATCATCTTAGTTACTAAGTGGTATCATCTTGATAAATTATTATTAAAGAATTATTTCTTATATATAGATAAACAATACACCCCCCACCCCCCTTTACTCTCAGCATGCACTACAAAATTAATTAAATATCATCCTTTGGGAACAGAAATGTGTCACTGTATATGCCAAGTGTGTACTGATTACTCTATGTAGGATGTCTGCAGTGTTACTGCCATCTAAGTAACATGAGTAAGAACTGTTGGGAAAGGTGAACTGTTTCATTTACATGGCATGTTATTCTGATGCACTTCCAGGTTCATACCAGCCTGTGTATCACGCATTATCAGCTTCTCTCCGTGATCGTGTAGAGTTCGGTCAGCATGTCAACATTGTCCCCGTCAGTCACAGTCGAAATGGCCACAGTTACCGCTACCGCCGTAATGCGGCTGCAGATGACAATTCCACCACCACATCATCAACAAGTTCACCTTCCACTAGCATCAGTCCGACCACGCCACCCTCCAGCACAACCACCTCAAGTACAGCAGCACTGACCTCAAGTACTCCTGTACCCGGTGGTAGTAGCTCAACGCCGATTCCAACCAGTCCAACTGCTCCAGTGAACTACACCGAAGAACAGGTTAGAGGTGTTATTGTGTCCGCAATAGTGAAGGTCTTATCAGTAGGTTTGTCAGTGGTGGCAAACCGCTCAAAATTATCAAGCAAATATCACCCTTTTAGCTTGTTATAAAAATAAAAAATAATGCACTTTCAGATTACCAGTGGGGAGTTGAGACGCAAGCAGTACTTTATAGGAGTTAAAAGACAGATATACCCGAAGTACAGTAGCATTTTAACAGTCCAATTATTTACTCAAGTATTAGACATACGTACTGAGGCTTACCCAATTTAGAGAATAAAGGTAGTGAAACAAATTAAGCCACCACTGAATATGTACATGTACAATAGTGGCTTTAGTATGAAACGGTTGTCTACAGCATGTTCTTGATGCATCTTTGAATAAAAAAACTGTTCACTGCCCATTTTAGATTAACATCCCTTGTTACATGTATTACCTAAGTTATGCGTTGTGTGCATCTGTGCAATGTAACTTCAGGTAATGCTCATCTTTAGTGTTTATTCTCAGCGAACAAGGTTGTCGATAGCAACTTGTCAGGTTATACTAATATCTTCAGACCTCACCCAGAGAAACTTTGTTCGCTTTCCAGCTGGAGCATCATACCTACTACACATCCCACTTTTTGAAAGGCGATGCGGCGAGTCACTGCTGGCTCAGTGCAGAAGAAATGATCCGCAGCGGACGTACGACTCATCATACTCTCTCCCACAGCCACCGTACAGCTGCGGTAAGTCCCAACTGATGATGCCTAGTCCACACTGTGCTGGGCATAAATGCTCCAGAGTCAGTACTTCAAGAGGTGCAAAGTAATATTTATACCATTGTTCATAATTACGTATGTTTACGTACCAGTACATTTGTCTGGACACGTACTTTTGTATCCCAGTTCATACTCTTCACAGACGGCATCCACAGCACAGGAACATGATGACAACCGTGTGTCAAGTCTTCTATGTGAATCATCTATACGTACCGTCATTTATTGCACCCCCTCCTCCCCACCACCTGAAAAAAATGAAAGGTTCTGAAAAAATCTAAAGATTGGGATTTTTGTGTATCCCCTATTTTGAGTAACTTGCATACATGTCTGATTTGCAAGTATGCTCAAATGTTAAGTCTTAAAATTTAACACAATTCAAAATAAACCCCTAGATATACAGTAAAGATTTTTTGCATGCCCTTGGTTGTTGAGTAACTTGCACACATGACTGATTTGCAAGTATGCCCAAATGCCAAATTTTCAAAAGGTTACCCTGGCTACTGTGTCTGTGCCATCTACGCTGTGCATTGAAAGTCAGGTTATCAAAGAATCACAATAAATAGCATACAAGTATGTTATACATGTGATGCAATTTTATTTTAAATGTGAAAAAGGAAATTCATATAAATTATTATACTTGCTCGAAAGTATAGTAGAAGCAATGTTTGTATATAGGAAATCTTTCTTTAACTGTTGTTTACAATAGCCTGGTAGTCGGTTTTCTTCCAGGCCAATCAAGCCAATGTAGTACAGTAAATTACAGGCAGTCATACCGCTATACTATAGGCCAGTACAATACAGAGGTTTTAAAATACCATAAATATTAAATTCCCAATATAAGTTTGTGTTACACATGTAGTTAACCTGGAGTGGCACTTTCATAACTGAAATAGGGCTTGTTGTTTCATCGTTTAAACTGATGCACACTACTTTTATTAAAACATATACAAAATGTAACTTTACAGCATGTTTTGCCTTAATTTCTAAACCAGGAAACTGGTGGTGGAAGTATGAAAGCAAGAACTGCACAAGTATGTTTTCCTTTCTTTAAAAGTGTATGTGTGGTCACCATTGTTCACTGTTCAGTACAGATATGGGCCTCCGCCAGTGTGATCACAGGTATTTTGAGGTTCGCTTCACATGCTCTTCACGACACAATGTAGCTTTATTCAACAACACAAATTCGCAACATGAATAGTCGGTTTTATTCAGAAGCCAATCTACCCCTGGGCCTATGACTGCATGGCCTTTGGCCATTCTCATTCTGTCACATATAAAGCTTCGACCAATCATGAGACGATCATAGTTTTCATAGCTTTTAGCTTCTTTCAGGTATCTTCGGAACATTTTCCAGCCAGTGGTTTTAAAATGTTCTCTATTGTGTATATATCCTACATGTATCGGAATCTGGCGGACTGTGATGTCATTTACTTTCCGTCCAGCTTTATTAGAGGTTCATACATACATATATATATAAAAATATATTTTATGGTATTAGATCAGATACGTACATGTAGATGTATCTGCCTTTTATACCGGTATGTAATACAAAACCCTGAGAGAGAAATCAAGGTACCCAGTAATGTACATTTACTGGTACAGGACGTATTGGATGCAATAGGAAACCTGGAGCCAGCTCTACAATGATTGAGGTCCTCCCCTCGAGTTCCCTCAATCCGCCCCAATCCTTGGTTTTGCTGCAGATGATGGAATGAATATTCAGCTACTGAGTTCTCATCTCATCAAACTTGCATGCCTTTGGGACAGACTGACTGTCCGTAGAGTGGTGGCTTGCTGGTGGGACTGATAACAGAGTGCTACATTTACCTGTACTAGAACGTGGATTTTTTGTTGGTGCTTCATACTCATTGTAAGACAAAAAAAGCTTCAGTTATGCTAGTTTGACAGATATCCTGCAGTATGGTGTCTGATGTCAAATGGGTTGGCTCAGGAAGTATGTAGACAGTACTAGAAGCAGTTAGACAAGGTGTGTGTACAGGTGCATATGCATATGGTGCAATTTATGAAATTTAATAATATATATGTATTCTGCATGTTCTAGCGAGATGAATAAAATATACATGGCAGGAGGTCTTCATGCAAAAGTTCAGAAGTACAGAAAATCATGCTTTGAGACCAAAATAAATGGTCTAAAAATCAAGGTGGTCTTACAATAGATAAGGGTTGTAAAATAGAGGGACCACTGTAGCAGATATATCATGGATATACCAGTAGATTACAGTTGTCCCTCAAATTTAAGACCACCCATGGGACCAAATCAAGTGGTCTTATACATGTTATAATCAAGGGATGTCTTAAAATAAAGGGTTGTAAAATGGAGGGACCATTGTATACAGTAAAGTAAACCGTTGTACATGTATACAGTACATGTATCAGAAGAGTTATTCACTCTTAATTTCTGATCTCTACTCACCGACATGTACACCCAAAGCACATCCTCCAAGCATTCCAAATGATTTGTACAAATTGTTTATTTTCTTGTAAATTCTGGATATCTAACAGCTAAGTATCCATTTGTATCATTTGGTGCAAACATATTATCATGAGATGCACATCTAATGCCGTGGTAATCAGAATTTGCAAGTGGACATTAATTGACATGGGTAAAGCAATAAATATTGAGTGAAAATCCAAGGCCTGATCCCTTGATTTGGGACATAGTGAGAGCATGTACATGTAGTTAAAAAAAAACGTACTATACCTAAACATTAGTCCTCACTCTCAAGAAAGGACATCCTCTCTACGAAGGACACAAGCCTTAGCAGCAAGTACTACGTACATATGTGTTTGGTGCTCCCTTTCACCAAGGACATCTGTCATATTTTGTACAGAGGTACCGGTACATGTAAATTCATTAATGTTCGCTGGGATTAATCTTTGCATTTTTGAGACAAAACCATGTTCACGGGGATTAATATTTGCAATTAGCTGAGGTCTTGTTAGTTATCTAGGTACATGAATTATGTTTGTGGGGTATTTATTTTTGTGATTTAAAGATGATCGCGAATAAATACCTCGCAAACATTCATGTATTTACAGCATATGGACTACTGTAATATACCTGTACATTTGAATTATTTGGATACCTGATCTGATTTTGTTTCTTAGTGAACATTATGTCTCCTGGGGCGGAGTTCTGAAACAAAACTTTTAAAAAAGTAAATTAAGTTTTGACTTATGTAGTTCCCGAAATCACTTAAGTCAAAACTCAAGCAAATTAATACTTAAGTCAAAACTTAAGTATGGTACATAGGTGACTTGAGCATGCACTTGGGCCATATATCTTTTGAAAACATACATTACATAATAGTGTACTTATAACAGGTAATTTATCTACACCCTATAATGATAAAAAGATGCCTGCAACCAAATATTCTGCTAAAACATTGTAAAACAATATGCATCTAATGCATTAAACTGCTACATAGAAATCAAACCTATGTGACGAATTTTTGGTATATAGTAACTAGGCAACAACACAGACCAAGCAAACAAATTCTTCTGCTTGTGCAGTTCGATTTGCTATATTTTATTTCACCTTTTAAGACGTTATGCTGGCAATCAGTTAATTACATCGTCGGAATCAACACCAAAAGTAACATTTTCTTCTTCAATCACACACGTTCAGACAAAGTTTCCAATTCGAAGCGCCAATCAACTCTAATATCGCCTATAGCAACCTTCCTAAAATTATTTGCTTAGCTAAGTTTTGACTTGAATATTTTCGAGAAATGCGACTTGGAGAAAAACTTAGCTGAGCAAAATTCGACAGTTTGAGTAAGTAGAAACTTAAGTATTTACTTAAGTCATGTATGAGAACTCCGCCCTTGGTCTGGTAAATTGATTGGTTTGACATGCAAATTCTTTAACAAAAATACCATGAAGTAACCATCAAGATACATTTGTATATTTTAAAATGTGCCATGTATATTTTTTATGGGCAATCATTTTCTATATCCAGAGGTTGGCTGTTTGTAATTTTCACTTAAAATGCAATAGATCTACTGGCATATCTGTTTCATAAAAACACTATATTGTATACATGTAACCGTTTTAAATTCTACGAAACAATGCAGGAAGACATGTAGGTACATACAGACACTTCCTGGTGCGGGTACAGGGTTTATGTACTTACTATTATGGGGTAGAAGCATTTATTTTCTCTTCATGGTCTCTCACAGTGCACAGTACCGGTGCAGTTGCGATACATTGTATACTAGTATGTCTCACTTTGAAATGTAGACATGATATTGAGTGGAACATAACCCTCTTCAAAGTTGAAATCACTAGTAAATAATGTACAAGTGAAAGCGTTTTGAAAGACCACCCCATACCGAAACATGTATAGAATTATTATGAACCTGTTGTATTCAAGATAAAAGTCATGGCAGCACATGACTAAATATTAACCTTAAGTGTGGTATTTGTATTGATTTCCCGAGTCTAATATTGGCACAGAGGTTCTAGAACCGTGCGTAACTCAAAGGGCTGGTGACAGCTAGTGCTCAGCAGGTGACTGCCATTCCCTGGGTGGACAAGCACACCTTCCACAATTCCAGGTCCAATCATTAGCCTAATAAGAAGGGATGAAATTGGTGGTGGAGTGTGATGTCTGGCAGAGGAGCCAGGCAGTCTGGGCCTGCAGGTCTCTGACCACCTGTAGTTGGCCTTGGCCCAGGTCTATAAGCTCTCAGGCCTCTCACTGCCACATAGGAGACAGGCAAGATGGGAAGGGAGATGAGAAGGCCATGGAACATGTAGAGAAACCCAGAGACTCCAGGGGGAGAAATTGTCAGCACACACAGGAAACTCCCTGTCAGTATACTCTGGCTGTCCTTCCTGCAGGGGCATCCTGCCTCTCTGCGGCTGCAATCTACTCCCTGGCCAGCAGATGATGCCAGACACATTCTCTGCTAGTGGACTCCTGTGTGCCGGCACTTTCCTTTCTTTGTTCTTATAAACATGATAAAACAGATTTGGGATAATTTGATATTTGATATTTATTGAGTGACGTACAGCATGCAATACACATGTGTGTTGTCCAAAAGTACAAGAAATATTCTACACCACAAAGTAGTACAAACCATTACTTCATACAGTTTAGACTACATGTGTATGCTACAGTGAGTTCCGCAAAGTGTGACATGCCTTATTCATGTTATTCCCTTATAAATATCTCTAACAGTTACGAGTGAAACTTTTTGTTGGGATATACTACCCTGGTAGTAACTGGGTAATCATTAACAATACTATGGTGTGACCCAAGATCAGACCAAACCAGTTTGCCAGGATTCACTCCAGAATTAGATTCATATAGCTTCATGAGCTTCATACATCTATCTAGATTCGTAGCTTCATACATCTATCTAGATTCGTAGCTTCATATATCTAGATTCGTAGCTTCATACATCTATCTAGATTCGTAGCTTCATACATCTATCTAGATTCGTAGCTTCATACATCTATCTAGATTCGTAGCTTCATACATCTATC
>JAAUYG010066953.1_pt1 | contig 12828 bp, 5 predicted proteins | sample 7278091 | NCBI WGS metagenome assembly JAAUYG01 (sample SAMN14350201, study PRJNA611818) | marine sediment metagenome | isolation source: surface marine sediment (0.6m) | place: French Polynesia: Moorea | collected 2018-08
ATCCACCTCTTCCAGCCGGAGTAACTAAACCGGCGCAACTCCAGATGTGCCGCAGGATCGACGCGTTCAGACCAAAATTTCATCCGGATCTTCGGTAAAACCGAAGCTTCGGCTGGCAGTGTGAACGGGGCCTAAGTAATAGTAGGTGTTCTATTCTGGAATCCTTTACCATTGGGCACAGGTAACAATAAACAGTGACATTCTTACACTTGGGGTTGTTAGTTCTACCCTGGAGAAGGAAACCCCTTGCTGGGACAGGGTCAGTCCATACCCGGGAGTCCACAGATAGGACCCAAGGACAAGCCCTGGATTCTGGGAAAGTTCCTTCCCAGTTTGTGGGTCAGCACTCAGTGACCTCCTAGTGGCCGGGATCTTTTGATTCCAGGCTCTGGTTCCATCCAGATACACAGACTGGGCTCTGCTCACTCCAGGAATAATCTGAGGGAACCTCCTGTTTTAGTTGTCTTGGAGGCCCTTTACACAGAAAGCCCTTTCCTATCCCTAGAACCTGAGATAACTGGCAGTAAGAGGAGTTGTACTGCCTGAGATAGTTTGTGGCTACAGGCCAGTAAAACCAGGACTGGGGCTGGGACGCACAAAAACACTTTAGTCCTACCTAAATCATATTCTTAGCCAATCACATAACTCCAATTGATGACTTACATCAAAGTGTAGACTTTAGTATTTTCGCGAACTCCAACCCAGGATTTACTAAGGAAGAAATTGGGAGTCTCAGGCTGTGGATCCCTGTGGCATGTTAATTAACACTGGTTAATAAAACTACAACATCGCAATTTTATAATGATATTCTGTATATTTGTGTGGTAAATAATAGTAGGTACCACCCAAACTAAAAATGAGGGGTACTGGTAGCAGTAATGCTACAATATGTCATCACTTCAGGACTCGCTGTGCATAAAATGCATAGTAAAAATACACTGTACCCGATACAGTTATGCCAGTTGTTTGTGGAACAAGTATGGGATATATCACAAAAAAGTATGCGGAAATTGATATACATGTATAGCACACAAACGTATATGTTGAGGTTTGGAACCGGGCACTTATCATGCTTATGGCAGATAGTATACAAAGCTGTCTGTTGTGAGTGACCAATTAGAATAGTTAGAAATGGCACAGGTGATTTGCAGACATAACATATGTTTGGTATTAAAAAGTGTTTTTTTCTTCTGCCCCAGTGTGATTGAATAAAAATGTACATTGCATTTAGCATGTTTAGGTGTTTTAAAAGGTTTCTGTAAAAGATTGTTGTAGGATACTGGTAACCAGTAAATGCCTTAGGCTTAGACTTTATTATCTGTACTTGAGTTTATATTAAGCATATGTTACCCTAATCTTTACAGATGGATGATTCCGATGACGAGGATCAATGCGCCTTGAGCAACAACTGGCACTTCCAGAGAAGCAGTCGTAGGTGGTCCCGGCGTGACCTTGACCTTCTCAATCAGTCCACAGATGGCAGTCCGGCCCGAAGTAAGATCCGGCTACGTTCCTCCAGCAGCCATGACAGCGTACTGACAGATAATGAGGAGAGTCTTACCAGTCACTTGGACGACAGTCCGGCCTCGCAATCCAGGTCACCGCACAGTCCTACTAATGCCTCCCCCACTAGGGCCAGCAACAGTAGTCGACAGAACTCCCCGTTCAATTTCATGAGCACGTCTATGAACTCTGGACACATCAGCGACTCGGACAAGAACTCCGATGCCAGCTCCACCAACGCCGGGCCGAAGAGCCCCAGTGTGATGAAAAGAGCCGCTAGCGAGAAAATTAAATCGGCAAAGCATAATTTCCTCCGACGCATGGAGAGCTTCAAGAACAAGAAGCACGGCAAGAAATCTCGGATGGCTCCCGAGAAACTGAATATCGGGGCACCCGTGCTGGTGCAGACGGAAAGTGTCCAGGAAAAGATCGACCGTTTGGGGTGTGTGGATATCGTCCCTTACGTCGATGAGCCCACGTCTCCTCTGACCTCCAGCTCTCCCCCAGAATCTGGTGACACTTCAGACAGAGTAAACGTGAAACAGTATTCTAAGTCAGTTTCTGTGAACAGCGACAGCCAGAGCACAGAAAGTCGGTTCAATAGTGGTAGGGAGCCTCGAATCTCTGGTACCAACTCCCTGACCGCGAGTCCCCCTACCTCCAGTCCGTACGCAAAGCATGCCCACAGTAGCCATGACTTACAGGGGCTATCATCCCCAGATTCTAACTACCCCAAAGTCGTCTCCAACGGCTATATCGACATCAATAACAGCGGCTCGCAGCTGAATTATCGCACGGGTAGCTTCAGCCTGGGTACTGGGGTGGATTCTGGAGTACATGTCGATAACGTCACACGTCGGTATAGTCATCGCCCCACGACAGGAGTCGCCGATGGAGATGACAGTGGCGACGACATGTCAGATCACAGGCTGAGCCTGTACGACAATGTGTTTGACTCAGTTTGTGACGATCCATTGTCAGCCGAGATGTTGAACAGTTGTCGTGACACTAGTCCGAGCAGCGAGAGTTGCGAAGCCGGGTCACCGGCCAAGGACATGCAACATGAACTGGACAGAATACTACAGGAACTCATGTCTGATATTAGTGGCCTTAACCAGGCTATGTCACCGAAAGGTATAGTCTACTTTTCTTACTGATGTTTTGTCATCAACTAGATTTGAGGAGTTTAAACTCTCTCTATGTGATATTTCATAGTATTTACCAGTGTTGTAGAACCTGGCTTGCAACATTCATTCATTTCCCTTAACATTCATTCATTTCCCATAAAATTATGTTCTTTCCATCTGATGGTCTTCTGCTGTATTTGTGATGATAACATGAGCAAAAGTGATATTACTTCAGTTAAAGGTTGTATGGTATTAGCAGTCTTTCAGTGTACTTTATCAATTTAGTACAACATTACAATAGTAAATATCACACTAATAAAGTTCCCGGTGCTTGCAGGTAAGGTGTCCGATGCCTCGGTTCCTCCCAACTGTGATAAACCCCGGCGGCGGCGGCGGATATCCAGCACTGTGACAGAGAGCGATGACAGCAACTCGAACACTCTCACCCGCAAATCAGTGTCGCTTAAGGAAAAGACTGGCACGTCGGTAGCAGTTGCAGATCCGGGTAAGATGGTCCTGCACATTGGAGAGACCACAGAGACTTTTGTTGATGAGAGCGAGCTCGTCACAGAAACATCACGATCGGATAACATTCCCAGCGATTGTGAGGGGGGGCGTATCACGCATACAGGGCACTCTCTGGATACTAGCAAGGATAGGAAGAGCCCTGGACAACGGCAGAGCAAAGCAGAGAGCAGATCGCAGGTGAAAGCTGAGCAATCTCCAACAGGTTCACGGTCACAGAAACCCAGAGACTCCACTCCAGAAAGCAGGAACTTTCATCTGGATCTGACCCCAACATCTCCGAATCCGGCCTCGGTGATTTCTACCCCGGATCAGAGCCAAGAGAGTCCGGTGTTCTCTCTTCAGGAGCTTCAGGCGCACAATCTGACCAATCGTGTGTATCACACGGCCTCTCAGGATAGTCTGGATCGAATCCTGGAGGAGTGTGCCAACCATCTTCGACAGTATGACAACAATGCAAACTTTGATCCAGAAAAAAAGCATGCGCAGTCTGCTGTGGAGAACAATAAATCTTCAGTACCTGAGCCGCGTAGAAAGGATAACCATGTGACAATTAACGCTAAGGAGTCTTCGCAGTCAAAAAATAAAACCGTACCTGACTCGCAGGAGGAGGATGCTCCTGAATGTCAGCAGGAGACCAGTCCTCGGGAGAGACGGGATTCTGGAGTGGGGTCGTCGCTCACCAGAGCTCCCAGTGACAGGCGACGGCATCGGTTCCGATGGCACAGCTTTGTGAAGTCCCACCGTCCCAGCCTCAGCACTCGACTGCTCCAGATTGCCGGTATGTCTGTAGGACAACTCATGCTGCTCCGGAAGCTCAGCCTGCTCAAGGTCACGGCTCTCATGGAGAAATATTCGCTCAGCAACAAGTCGGGATGGAACTGGTTAGTCTGGGTTTAAGTAGTCCATGTGTATTTTTGCTGCAGCTGAGACTGGATAATAAAAGCCCTTCTCTAACTTTTGGCCATCACTGGCCTTCAGGGCCTGGGATGATGACGTCTATTGCAAGAAGAAAGCCAGTGATGGGCGAAAGCTCAGGAAGAGGCGCTAATATCCAGTCTCATCTATGGTAAAACTTCATGAAATTTAACATGACTGAGTCCAAAACCAACATCTATGCATGTAGGAAGAAATAGATAGAATGTTCACTGTCAGTTTTTGGCAAATACAGTGCAGGATCCTAGTATTATACATGAATAACCTCTGTAAGATTTAGAAGTTGACACCAAATATGAATTTTCTGTGTTCAGGAAGCTACAGGTGCGTAGCCGTCTCAACAAGTCTAGAATTGCCATGATCAAAGCACGACTATAAAGCATATGAACATTGAGAAAAAGTGTTGTTAATAAAAAATAAGTACAAGTTACTTCAGCAATAACCACTTGCTTTCTTCCTGCAGGATCATGCCCAAGTTTATCAAGCGACTCAAGGTGCCTGACTACAGGGACTGCCATGTGTTCAGTGTGCCGCTGTCAATCATCCAGCAACGAACCGGCCAGCCGCTACCACAGTGCATGCTCTATGCCATGCGCAGCCTCCGACGCAATGCGCAGGATTCCGTAGGGATTTTCCGCAAGTCCGGGGTCCGCTCCAGGATTCAGAAACTTCGGGATGAGATAGAGGCTGATCCAGGTGTGTATATTATTCAGATTATTAAAGTGTCCTGTCGCAGAAAGTAATGTATGAAATATTCGTTGAGTTCAAATGTGTTCATGCTTTGATTTCTATGAGTAACTATGAGTAACATCAATGGCAAATTCGGCATTTTTGCGCAGCATACCTGCAACACTCATCTTTGTTATTGGTATTGCTAAATAGATGACAAAATTTCCATGCCTATTCTTGTATTACCTGGAGATATTTGGTGGAATATATATACTACTCAATCTTGGAGATACTTATACCCCAAATCCACATATAGACTGGGCTGCATACATTAAGTACAATAAATGTGAAACGTGTTAAAATAAAACTGTGTTTATGCATGATACACGCAACATATATGAATGAGAAAATGTTAATTGGATCTCGGAAAATTGACTTTTTGCCGTCTTTTGTGAATGCAGATATATTTCCAAACGGGATAGTACACCTTCATATTGCCCTGCAAACTGCATATTTTTTCATGAGAAAAAAGCTGGTAAATTTAGAACTTGATTGACACTGATTAGATTTCACACGAAAAACTGCAAATTTAAAATTTGGTTGGAACTGACACCACCATAATAACCATGGAATTCATTCGCTGGAAAAAGGATCTATTTCCTGCGTGGAATGCTCAGATGAAAATGCTTACTTACTACATGTACAGCCACTTCAGTCTAGGAGGGAGCTTAAGTGCCTGGTCCCACCCATGGTGGTAGGAGGCCTTCTGGTGCATCTCCTACAACACTTGCCTCCTTGACTTGGATAATTTAGTCATACAGAAGTCAGTGCATGATGGCTGTGGTGATATGGTTTAGACATCATAAAGTTACCATGTAACATTTCAAGCCACGGGACTGTTAGTAGGCCTTGCTAAATCATGATCATTGTCCTATAAGCACAGCTACCTCTCACATTGGAAGTAACTGCTTGCAGTGGTGGCCAAAGTTGTTTTGAGTATTAAAATGGTCTCGGACAATCAGAATACTATTTGGACAGACATCTGGAGCCAACCACTGTTGAACGCTGTCATCACTGTGATGGTGACATGGTTATACACATATTCAACCAATGGCCCTCTAGTCTTTGTCACTTGCCTGTTTTCAATGAGTAAAATTCAGGCACCTCTCAGAATGTTTTACACAGTGCATATAAACGGTACTCCATTGCGTTACCATATAAGGAACGTAACGTGATGCTAAATGAGTCTAGTGGTCAACGAAACCAGCTAGATCCTTATGCGTGATCGCATATGACTTACCAGAGTCATGATTGTCATAGCCTAAATCATACAGAAATTGTTGCAAAGGGATGCAAATGTACTTTTTGTTAGCATAGGCCTCTTTCTTTCCTTTGCCAGACACTGTGGACTTTGAATGTCTGCAGACCTACGATGTCGCCGATCTTCTGAAGCAGTACTTCCGTGAGCTGCCGGAGTGCCTACTGACCAACAAGCTTTCTGAAACCTTTATAAATATCTTCACATGTAAGTCATCTGTGCTGTGGATAATGTAACATAGCCATCTTGTGAAATAATGCCTCCACAAGCTCCAGTATAATTTTACGAAATAATCAACTTTCAAAAGTTGGAGAAATTGTTTATATCCTTTTCCTTATGAACAAATGAGCAGTGGGGTGTTGACCAATTTTGATGTAGATTGTTTAGGGTGACTGTGTTATGCTATAATTCAGGTAACACCAATGTTATTTTAAACTTATTAATAGTAATTACCGGGCAGTAAATATTGAATATTTATTTAAGTATCTGTGTATTAGACATATTACTGACGTACATCAGCATGACTGAAAAAAGTAGTTAACTAGATTAGAACAAATCTAGAGCATCTTAGAGCATTTCAATGTTTTGATGAATACATTGCATCTATATTTGTTATAAAGCAGTCTAACACTGAATATTTGAAGTTATTCGAACCCATGCCCTTTATTTGTTTGGAGATTCTATAGACCGTATTTCTTGTATTTAGTTGGCGTTCTGGATTTAGAGACTGTATTTATCTGCAGACACACCCTGCGAGCAGAGACTGGAGGCTCTGCAGATGACCATCCTGCTTCTGCCAGATGAGAACCGCGAGGCTTTGCAGTGTCTTCTACTTTTCCTCAGTGACATGGCGGAACACGCCAAACATAACCAGGTAAACTAAAACATTACTGGCAGGTTGTAAATGGAGCAATGCTGAAAAGTTCAGAGTAACACACAATGCTAGTTTGGAGTTATTTTTTGTAGAAAGTACATGGTCAGATGGCAGTGGATTATCTTAAATGTACTTTGTATAATTGGACATATAATCTTTACGCTTGGGGAGAGGTTGATAAAAACATGTTTTCTCAGAGCTTGTCAAGCTCTTACGTTATGATTAAAGCTAACTAATTTGGAAAGATACCTATTCACCACATTTGATGTGAGATATGTTGAGGTCATGTTAGGGTATTTTAGTGCTCTTTTCTGAAATATGATCCACCACTTTTGAGCTGCTGCTGTTAATTACTAAAGCGAAACCAACAAAATTTGGACCTAGGTTTAGTAAGAAGCGATATAGAGCAGATAGGGCATCATTAAGTGGTAACAAGCATGAAGGGGTTCAAGGGGGTGCATTAAATCACAGACATGTTGAGGTTATTTCAGAGTTACTTGGTGCACTTTTATGTGAATTTGTTGCAACTCTGCCTTGAGGGTTTAATAGTAAAGTACTAGTATATAGAGTACATGCACAGTAGACTTTTTGTTTAGCAAAGGTCTTTTTGACCTACAGATCGCAAAATTAGTATTATTCATCTTGGCTACATTACCATCAGGTGAATACCTTTTACCTAACTTGATCTCCTTTTGCAAAATGCCCAAGCAGAGCATCAAGGAAGCTGATCCCCTTGTTCTAATTTTGTCTTGCCAGATGACGGCCAGCAACTTGGCGGTATGTTTTGCCCCATCCTTGTTTCAACTCTGTGCATCCCGGAGCGGGTCGTCATCCAGCCCCAAAAGGAGCCGGAAAACCCAGGGCATTCCAGACCAACGGGAACTGCAGGAACAGAAGGCAGCTCATGAGTGTCTCACGGAGATGATCCGGGAGTGCAAGACGCTGTTCACAGTGAGTAGTAATGCAATTCTGGAGTGTACTACTACTATAGAAAAATATACCCATGGAGTGGTCGCAGTCATTATGTCCACTCTCTACTGGAGCTGGGCTCATCCTAGCAGATTGCCACATCGCCAAATTAAAAAATAAAACCCTTTTACCAAAATAAATACCCCCTAGTATCCACACTGGCAAAGTCTTTTTTCAGATGATAGCGATTTGTGGGATCAGTACTTCCAGGTAGCACTACCTCCTGGGTCATGATTAGCTAGGCATTGCCTTAATGCTTTCTCTTATCTTGCTTGACTATCCGTAGCCACCTTCTCTGGCCATACACAAAGATATGGGCTCAACGTGTATCAAACGGGAGTGCCTAAGAGCAGCAGGATTAATAAGGGCTTAGTGAAAGCCCCTTGTTTGGAGAATCTCTACACCCTGTCAGGCGATTCAGTTTTCTCGTCTGTACCTATGTCTATCCTTGTGTGCTACCAACCATTCTTATGCATCCTTTTCACTACATATGTTGACTGTTTTCTTACAGGTTCCGGCAGAGATCCTGAACAAGTGTCGTCTGTCCTACATAGAGCAGGGAGACCCCGTCCCTCTACAGGAACTCGGCATGCGGCATTTCGACGACGAGTCGGCAGACCATGTGGCCTACATCGAATCCTGTATACAGGGCATGCTCAAGGTTAGGGAACATCTCTCAAAACAAGAGGTCCAGGGCCCTTGACACTCTGTTTGATCACGTGGTACATTTACACCAAGTGGAGTTTGTGCTAAGTGGTCTGTTGTTGCTGAGGGCATAGACCTTAATTTTGACATACGCTGATAAGAAGATTGAAGTTACTTTGGCATCTCCGAGATATAAATTGCACCATATATGAAGCATACTGACTCTGCTAAGGCCACAAATTTGATCATGTCACAATACATTGTACAACCAATGGTTTTCCAATTTTAAAGATGTTGGGGACACTAAATTTAATAATTTTTAGAAAGGTGATTCAATATGAATAAGAAATACAATAACAATTATGGGTCACCCCTTCTTGTTACAAAATATATCTATATATAAAGCAGTGTTGCAGGAATAGGAAAGTAGATTAATGTGGAATAATCACAGAAATGACATAATGTACTGTTTGTATTTTTCCAGGAGGCCAGGGACCGTTTCAAAGGCTGGGTGACAGTGCCGTGCTATCAGCCCCAGGTGGAGCTCTCCCACAAGAAGGTGGACGACGGACATCCACTAAGGCTGTGGAAGGCCACGGTGGAGTTGCTGGCACCCCCTGTGGAGGTCCTGAATCGCGTGCTGCGAGAGCGCCATCTCTGGGATGACGATATGATCGAGGGGCCATGCGTGGAGGCCTTGGACAGTCAGACTGAAATTTTCAGCTATCAGCTGTCAACCATGGCACCACATCCAACGCGGCATTTCTGTGAACTGAGGTACAGTGGGTGTCATCGTAATCGCAGAAATAAAATACAAATGGAACAGCAATCATAGTTTAGCATTCAGTATCAGATTTTATGTGTTTCAAGGATCATCATGTAAAGGTGGGGGGGGGGGGGCACCTACCTAACATCTACAAGGCTACATGTGCCTGCTATGTATGGTTCCTTACCTCACCGTGATCATAGCCAAATGATGAAGTATCGTATGAATGCAACATAAGGTATTAAATGTCAATCCTTAGACACAATATACATATTACTATTAGAAGCTGGTGCAGATGATAAAAATTCTGTTCAAATATGACCTTGTGTGAAGCAACTTTCAAAATTATGTTCAATTGTACACTGATCAAGATGCTTGGTTGCTTATGATGGCTCTAGTGACTCGCCATGAAATTTGCAGAAATTATTGTGAGTTGTATTTTAGATACAATTATACACAAGCCTAAAACATTTCGATGAATTTCAGGTCGTGGAGAACAGACTTAGCCAAGGGTTCATGTATCCTGGTCTCCACATCTGTGGAGCACTCCAAAGCTTCCTTATCGAGTGGAGTACGAGCGGTCACCCTGGCCTCGCGGTACCTCATAGAACCCTGCGGCTCTGGGAAGTCTCGACTCACCCATGTCAGCCGAGTTGACCTCAGGTACCTTGGAATTATGATCAAAGAAAGAAAAATAGTAATTACTTAGTAACTGGTAAATACGAAAGTTTTGTGTCATTTATAAATGATTAGTTTTATGCACTTGAAAATATTTCTGGGAAAGGGACATTATGATTGTAGTAGCCTTGCATATTGCGATTTTGCATACAGTAGTCCCTGTGATTTAAGACCACCCATTCAGCCAGCAAAATATGGTCTTAAATTGAAGGTGGTCTTAAACTAGAGGGATGTAAAATATACAAGTGGTGTCACTGATATCCGGTCTTAAAATACAGGGAACTGTTAAATAGAGGGGTCTTAAATCGCAGGGACTCCTGTATTATACGTTTAAGGGGATTTTGTACATTTTAACTTAAGTAAATTCTTATGTTCAGTTATTCGCATTTCAATAATTGTTTTTATCATCTGTACCTTTGCAGGGGTCATACTCCGGAGTGGTACAACAAATGTTATGGCCATCTGTGTTCACACCACGTGGGCAAGCTCAGGGATTCCTTTATACATGGACTGAACCAAGGAATCGGTCCGGAAACAAAAGTCTGAGCAACACAGATTGTGTGGCCTTAGATTGAACTCTTTATATATAAAATGTGTAAAACAAATGGCTTTAAATAGCGAAGTCTTGTGGCATGATATGCAAACTGTGATGCTATGAAGTAACAAGTGTAGTGATATATTATGCTCTGTGTACCCAGCATATCCAAGATATATACTGTTAAAAGTAATTGACTGCACATGCATTTACATATTATTTCTGTAAATATAAAAAAATATTACTACTGTCTGTAGATGACATACTGGTATGTACGCGTTTACAAGTAAGCTCCGAATAGGTAAATGGATGAATAGTTAAACTACAAGTGTTGCAATCAAGGAGTTTGCAACATGGCATTAGCATTTTACGTGGATGTAAATTAAAACATCGGGCGGCAAAGCAGTGGTATTTGTTAAATGTGATGGTGCTTTATAGATTGTGAATAGAGGGTCGATGCCAGGACATGTATTTTGTACCTGGTTTGGTTACTGGTCTTTCGATAGGCTGCCATTGATTGTGTTATCTCTTCGGCGACTTTTCGCACTGATGGAAGGGTGCTCAGTTCTTCATGTCATCATGATCGTCATTATAACATGTATGAAAAGGTTAACGAAATAAGAAGACCTTTAGAAACTGTAGGGTACTAGTATGGTAGTGTTCACTCAGGAGGAAATGGTGCTGCTAATATCTCAGTGGTGCTATAGGGGAAGAATCAGTGGGAGTTAATGTTAGTTTTGTTCTGTAAATTCTAAGCAAGGAGGGAGGGACGGCTTGGTGGTGTTGCAAAACTAAGGAAATTGTGACCTCTGATAGGGGTACAGAATCCCGTAGTTGGTTGGAATGATAGTTTTATTGGGGAGTTATTTAGTCAGATTACTACTCAACTATTAAAGGTGGTTAATAATCTAAAAAAAAAAAAGCCTGGTCATTGAAATATAGCCTGATGCTGTGTTTTGAAAGCTGTGCAACTAGCTATTTATTTTAATTCAATAGTTGGTTTCTCACTTTTCATTAGTTATTAACACTGCTTGACACTAGGTGTCAGCACGTACTTCTGTCACCACATGGGCGTCTTTGACAGATTCTCAGAAATTGGTACATATATTAAGGCCAAATTTTATGGATACCGGTATCCACTATTTCTCTAGACGTTTGAAATGTTTGAGCTTTAAAGGTTAAAACTCAACTACGGGTATGTGTAAATTCAACTATGTGGGCAGTGGTAAAATAAAAAATGTTATTATATTGATAATGGCTAATTGTAGAGTGAAACAGACACAAATTTGCACCTTTGTGATATTAACTTTTGATCTTTGATGCATCACAGTCTCTGTGGGGTAATTTGGTGCTCTTACCGGTACGATGTTTCAGAAAATAGGATTTGCAAAATGCTACTCCGTCACAGTTATATTCTTTTCCGTCCAAATATTTGATAGATATTCCCTGTGACAGTCCACATAAAATTTGCTTATTATAATTTTGAAATTTAAGACAGTTATTTAAAAGATTGAAATTTAACATTGTGGCCAATGGGAAAATGAGAAACTTTCAAGTACCTTATAAACCTTTGAAGGAAGGTAATTGTCACTTTAAATTAATTAAAAGGATAAGCAGATTGTCAAGGTCCTTTGACCTCATCTGGTTTGCAAATGTTCATGACCTTGGCTGACCACTGGAAGTGTACAAGTTAGCATAATATATTGACAGGGTTCTCAACAATTGCTAAGGACCAAATTCTGAGTAATATATGTATTACGTATACTTTATGTATATTTGCACTAGAAGTGTATGTATGTACGCTCTCTGTTTCTAACCTGTTACCGCGCTGTGATGTCTGTCGACGGGTAGTAATATACATGTAGGAGCAGCTTTAAGGGACGCCACTATACTTTATTCTATTTAAAGCTTGTACAGAATATGCATGTACGATATACCTACACAACATGTACCCAGTTATTAATGTCACTCGGTGTGATAACAACTTAGAGCAATAAATTTGAATCGAAGGATTATTATTGGAGTTTGTATTCTGTGATTATCCACTCGCAAAGTTTTGTATGCAGGAATCAATGTCAGTTTCTGCTGAATTATTAAGGGTTATTGCACTCGTTCATGGATTAATTGTGGTATGGCCAAATCACTGGCGAGCAGGCCCTCGCAAGTTCGGGCCCGCACCAGTGATTTGGCCATACCACAATTAATCCATGAACGAGTGCAATAACCCTTAATAATTCAGCAGAAACTGACATTGATTCCTGCATACAAAACTTTGCGAGTGGA
>JAAUYG010157001.1_pt1 | contig 12823 bp, 15 predicted proteins | sample 7278091 | NCBI WGS metagenome assembly JAAUYG01 (sample SAMN14350201, study PRJNA611818) | marine sediment metagenome | isolation source: surface marine sediment (0.6m) | place: French Polynesia: Moorea | collected 2018-08
CGCGCAACCCGACCATTCCAGCGGGCGCAATCAACGCGCCCCCTCTTAAAAGCCGCTGCCGCTTCTTTTCTCGTGGTGAAGATGTCATGGTCGACAATCCGACAAACCAAGAGTTTGTAAGCCGGTCTTGCCTGCGAGACGGCCGGTGGCCTGCTGGTCGATGTCGATCTGCCGCCGGGCACCTTCGGCCAGCCCGTTCAGACAAGCCAGGGTATTGGACGGCAGGGCCGAGCGCAGCCACTGGATGGGGTAACCATCGTCGTCGTGGGTCGGTTTGATCATGATGAAATAAAATTCACGCGGTCTGGGTGCTGGCGACATATTGATTCCTGCTGGGCCGCGTCAAGGGTCCAGACCGCATATCGTGCGTTGAGGCTCGTCGGATCTTGGGCCGACGTATTAAACCAAAATGTCTGCTTTTTCAGATTCGATTTGGTTTTGACAGTTCAAAGGCCGACTTTACCGGCAAAATGGCAGGCCGCATGATGGCCGGGATTGATCTCCCGCAGGGCCGGTTCGTTGGTTGCGCACACGGATCTGGCAAACGCGCAGCGGGTGTGGAACCGGCAGCCGGGCGGCGGATCGATGGGGCTGGGCACGTCGCCTTTGAGAATAATGCGTTTTTGGCGGCGTGTGGGGTCCGGCATGGGGGAGGCGCTCAGCAGGGCCTGGGTATAAGGGTGCAGGGGCCGGGCGTAAATCGTATCGCTGTCGGCGATCTCGACGATCTTGCCCACGTACATGACGGCCACCCGGTCGCTGATGTGCTCCACCACGTGCAGGTCGTGCGAAATGAACAGGTAGGTCAGGCCGAATTCCTCCTGGAGATCCTTGAGGAGGTTCAGCACCTGGGCCTGGATCGAGACGTCCAGGGCCGACACGGCTTCATCGCAGACCACCAGCTTGGGATTGAGTGCCAGCGCCCGGGCCACGCCGATGCGCTGACGCTGGCCGCCCGAGAACATGTGGGGGTAGCGGCGCATGTGCTCCTGGCGCAGGCCCACCACCCGTAAAAGCTCCAGCACGCGGGCATCCCTTTGCCGGCGGCTTTTCATCCCGTGGATCAGCAGGGGTTCGCCCACGATCGAGGCCACGGGCTTGCGGGGATTGAGCGATGAAAACGGGTCCTGAAAGATGATCTGCATCTTTTTGCGCAGCGCGCGCTGTTGTTCAGCGTCGTAGGTCAGGATATTCTCGCCGTCGAACCAGACTTCGCCGGCCGTGGGTTCCTCCAGCCGCAGAATGGCCCGGCCGAAGGTGGACTTGCCGCAGCCGGATTCGCCCACCAGTCCCAGGGTTTCACCCGGCATGATGCTCAGACTGACATCGTCCACGGCCTTGACCGCGGCGATTTCCTTGAGCATCACGCCGCCCTTGATGGGGTAGTATTTGACGAGCCCGCGCGCGTCGAGCAATGGTTGGGATTCAGGCATATTTGAGACACCGTGCCATATGATTGGGGCCGGCCGGATACATGTCGGGGTTGACTTGGCGGCAGTCGTCGAAGACGTCCGGGCAGCGGTCGCTGAACGTGCATCCCTGCGGCAGGTTGAACAGCGAGGGCACCGTGCCCTTGATGGTGCTCAGACGGCCCTCACCGGTCTTGTGGCCCAGAACCGGGATGGAGGCCATGAGCCCCACCGTGTAGGGATGCTTGGGCGCGCCGAACAGGGTCTGAACGTCGGCATACTCCACCATCTTGCCGGCATACATCACGGCCACGTGCTGGGCCATCTCGGCAATCACGCCCAGGTCGTGGGTGATGAACAGGATCGAAGCCCCGGTATCGCTCTTGAGCTCGTTCATCAGGTCCAGGATCTGGGCCTGGATGGTCACGTCCAGCGCTGTGGTGGGCTCGTCGGCAATCATCAGGCGCGGGGTGCAGGCCAGCGCCATGGCGATCATCACCCGCTGGCGCATACCGCCGCTCATCTGGTGCGGATAATCGTCCAGGCGGGTCTCCGGGGCCGGGATGCCCACCTTGGTGAACATTTCCACGGTGCGCTCCCGGGCGGCCTGGCGCGTGAGATTCTGGTGGAGGCGCATGACCTCGCCCACCTGGTCACCCACCGTGAAGACGGGGTTGAGCGACGTCATGGGCTCCTGGAAAATCATCGATATCCGGTTGCCCCGAATCTTGCGCATCTGGTCCTCGGGCAGTTCCACGAGGTTTTGGCCCTCGAATTCGATCCGGCCGCCCACGATCTTGCCCGGGGGATCGGGGATCAACTGGATGATGGAATGGGCCGTGACACTTTTACCGCACCCGGATTCCCCCACCAGCCCCAGGGTCTGCCCGGCCGGGATGGTCAGGCTGACGTCGTCGACGGCTTTGGCCACCTGACCCTTGACGTAGAAGTAGGTCTGGAGGTGGTCGATCTTGAGCAGAGGTTGAGCTTCCATAAAGCGCCGTTCGTTTGCGGGGATCAGTCGCGCAGCCGGGGGTCCAGGGCGTCGCGCAGGCCGTCGCCGAGCAGGTTGAAGCCCAGCACCGCTAGCAGGATGGCGATGCCCGGAAAAGTCATGACCCATGAGGCTCTCAGGATCAGGGCCCGGCTGCGGGCGATCATCCCGCCCCATTCCGGTGTGGGCGGCTGGGCGCCCAGGCCCAGAAAGCTCAGGGCGGCCGCGTCCAGGATGGCGGAGGCCATGCTCAGCGTGGTCTGGACGATCAGGGGCCCCAGGCAGTTGGGCAGGATGTTGATAAAAATAATCCGCATGTCCCGGGCGCCCACCGCGCGGGCGGCCATGACGTAGTCCTTTTCACACTCCTCCAGCACGCTGCCGCGCACAATGCGGGCAAAGCGGGGCACGTAGGTGATGCCGATGGCCATCATGGCGTTCTGCAGGCTGGGTCCCAGATAGGCCACCACCACGATGGCCAGGAGCAGATAGGGAAAGGCCAGGATCATGTCCATGACCCGCATGATGAGGCTGTCCACGATGCCTTTGTAATATCCGGAAATGCAACCCAGAAGGGTGCCCAGGGTGAAGGCGATCCCCACGCTGACGATGGCCACGGTCAGGGACACCCGCGCCCCGTAGATGATGCGCGAAAGGGTGTCGCGGCCCAGCTCGTCCGTGCCGAGGATATGGTTCCAGGTGCCGGTTTCGTGCCAGACCGGGGGTTTGAGTTGATCGTAGAGCGAGGTCGCCACGGGATCGTGGGGGCTGAGCACCGGCGCCAGGATGGCCACCAGGATGAAGCCCGTGATGATGAACAGCCCGAGAATGGCGGTCTTGTTGCGCCACAGCTGGCCGAGCTGTTCGAAAAAGGGGTGCCGGTCGTATGGGTTGCTTGCGCTGCTCATGAAGACTCTTGGTCGCTTAAATGCATAGGCCTATTGGACGCTGATCCGCGGGTTGATGACCGCATAGAGCACGTCCACGCAAAGGTTGATGATTACGAACAGGGCGGCGATGAAGAGCGTGCCCCCCTGGATGACCATGTAGTCGCGCTGCATGACGGCGTCGTACATCCACTTGCCCACGCCGGGCCAGGCGAAGATGGTTTCGGTCAGTATGGCGCCGCCCAGGAGCACGCCGAACTGCAGGCCGATGGTGGTCACCACCGGGATCATGGCGTTGCGCAAAGCGTGCTTGAAGATGACCTTGAGCCGGGAGAGCCCCTTGGCCTTGGCGGTCTTGATGTAGTCCTGGCGCAGGACGTCCAGCATGGCCGAACGGGTCATGCGGGCCACGATGGCGGTGGGGATCGTGCTCAGGGTCACCGCCGGCATGATGATGTGCCAGACGGCGTCCTTGAAGGCCGGCCAGTTCCGGGTGAGGATCGCGTCCAGGATATAGAAATTGGTGATGATGTCGAGATCGACGTCGATGCTCAGCCGTCCGGAAAGCGGCAGCCATCCCAGGTTGAGGGAGAAGATCAGCATGAAAACCAGCCCCAGCCAGAAAATGGGCATGCTGACCCCGGCCAGGGCACCGAGCATGCTGACATAGTCGAAAACGGAGTACTGCTTGGTGGCCGAGATGATCCCCAGGATCATGCCGGCGAAACAGCTGATGAACAAGGCCACCAGCGCCAGTTCGATGGTGGCCGGAAAGCGCTGCTTGACCTCGGTCCAGACCTTCTGACGGGTCCAGATGGTCTCTCCTAGATCCCCCTTCATCAGGCGTCTGAGAAACAGCCCGTACTGGACGTGCAGGGGCTCGTTGAGCCCCAAATGCTCGCGCACCTCGTGCAGGGCTTTCTCGGTGGCCCGCTCGCCGAGCAGCAACTCGGCCGGATCGCCGGGCGTGGCGTGCAGCATCAGAAAGACGATCACCGTCACCCCCAGCAGGGTGGGGACCATGATCATCAAGCGGCGGATAATGTAGGCCAGCATCAAATGGACTCTGGTTGAGGTGGATGTGCCGGGCCCCGGGCCCCGAATGCGTAAATCCCGGGAAAGGAGGAGACGACGGCGGTACGGGACCGCCCCGTCTCCTCATGTCCCTTTTTCAGACTAAAGATCCAGATCGACGTTCTTGAGTCGAACCGAGCTGGTTGGATGCAGCTTGAAGTTCTTAACCGTTTTCTGGGCCGGCCAGATAACGGTGGAATGCGCCACCGCGATGGCCGGGGCCTCGTCATAAAAGATCTGCAGTGCTTCCTGGTAAATCGCGTCGCGCGCGGCTTGGTCGATGGTTTCACGTCCCCGTACCATCAGGTCGTGGTAGGCGTCGCTGATCCACTGGGTCCGGATGGAGGTGGAGGCTTTGCCGTCGAAGAGCACCGCCAGGAAGTTATCCGGGTCGCCGTTGTCGCCGGTCCATCCCAGTTGGAAAAGGTCCATGTCGTCGGGCTGCTCGCGCTGGCGTTTCAGATAGGTGCCCCACTCGAAGGTGACCACTTTGGCCTTGATACCCACCTGCGCCAGGTCGGCCGCCATGGCCTCGCCGATCTTGACCCCGTCCGGGTTGTAGGGACGCGGCACCGGCATGGACCACAGGGTGATTTCGCCCAGGCCCTCGCCTTCAGGGAAGCCGGCTTTCTGGAGGTAGTCCTTGGCCATGGCCGGGTCGTATTCGACCATGGGAACATTTTTATTGTAGCCCCACAGGGTCGGCGGGATCGGATTGCGGGCCACCTGGCCCATGCCCTGGTAGAGGTTGTCCACGATGGCCTCGCGGTTGATGGCGTGGCGGATGGCCTTGCGCAGATCGACGTTGCTCTTCCAGGGCTCCTTGGTGTGGTTGAAGGACAGGTAGCCGATGTTCATGCCCGGCTGGGTGGGCAGGATCAGATTTTCATCCTGCTTGGCCAGGGCGATGTCCTGGGGGTTGGGGAACTGGCAGATGTGGATGTTGCCGGTCTTGAGCTCCAGAAAGCGGACCGAGTTTTCGGGAATCGAGCGGAAAATCACCTTGTCCAGATAGGGTCCGGCATTTGTATCCCAGTAGTCGGTATTTTTTTCGAGGACGATCCGGTCGTCCTTGACCCACTGAGCAAACTTGAACGGACCCGTGCCCACCGGGTTGCGCAGGAATTCCTTGGGGTTTTTAAGAAAGGCGGTGGGGCTGATGATATCGGCGAAATCCATGCCCAGATTGGCCAGGAAAGGCGCATTGACCTTTTTCAGCTTGAAGACCACGGTATGTTCGTCCACGGCCTCGATGCTTCCCACGATGTCGTCCATCTCCATGGAAACCCAGTACTCGGGCGGCCTTTCCTGGGCCGGGATCTCGTAGCCCTGGCCCATAAATTTGACGTTGCGCTCCTTCATCATGCGACCGAGGGAGAAGACCACGGCATTGGCGTCCAGCTTGGTGCCGTCGTGGAACATGACCCCTTTGCGCAGGTTGAAGGTATAGGTCTTACCGTCTTCGGAAATGTCCCAGGACTCGGCCAATCCGGGCTCCAGCGCCGTGGATTCGTCCGCGTAGAAGACCAGGGCTTCGAAAATATTGTCGCAGACCATAAAGGAGTTGCCATCGGTTTCGTAGGCCGGGTCGAGGCCCACACTGTCACCACCGCGGCCGAAGACCAGTATTTTTTCCATCGCCGCTTGGGTGGCTTCTTCTTTTTCGACGGCCGGCTGAGCGGGGGCCTCAGCTTTTTCTTCCTCTTTCTGGCCGCAGCTGGTGGTAAGAAAGATCATCAGGAGTAAAACCAGGCCGGTGACACTCAAGCGAAACAGGTTCTTTGATGCTTTCATGTTCCCTCCTTAATATAGCTTAAGGTTCTAAATTATTGGGTCTGTTGGCCGTCGTGGTGCGCTGCCCCTAAACCCAAATCAGAAGTTTCAGGGCGCGGATGTCGATCGATTAAAATGTTGCGCCCCCAGCCGAAAGCATATGGGGGTAAAGGCAAATGGTGAATTGCGGTCGAAGATATGATAGAGACGTTAAACCATTATCTAACCTGAATGGAATTGTCAAAAGTTATCATGCCCATCCAAGCCGTTTACCACCGTGCGGCCTCCAGCCCACGGTCGATCATGGCCCTCCCCGTTATCATGATCCTCATCTGCCTGGGGTGCGCCTCGATGAACCGTTTCGATCCGGATGTACTGAATGAATACGAATCCCAGAAACGGATCGTCCGGCAGGGGTTCATACGGGTGCCTGTCCCTGAGGGCGAATGGGCATCGGTATTTTTCGGCTACGACCGCAACCGGGATTACAACGCCCAGGCGTCGCGCGGGAAGGGGCGGGGGATTGACCTGGTCGAATACAAGCGTTTGCGGCCCGATGGGCACTGGGAGTTCCCCCCCTTTCTGATCCTCGTGGATGCCGACTTCGATGGCTTTGTCGATTGGGTCTGCCTGGATCATGACCGGGATCAACAGCTTGATGACGTCTATGCCCCCGATTCAGTCGCGATCCACTTTGACCGAATCGATTTCAACCAATTCAAACCATTTGCGGGACAACCCGCGGAGCAATAACCCTCGCGGTCAGCGCTCGCCCGGATCACATGCCCAGGAAGCGATCGAGATAGCGATAGAGTTGCACGACGCTGTCCAGTTCGACATGTTCGTCGTCGGTATGCTGGCTCATGTTGCCGTTGGCGCCCCAGACGATGCCGGGGATGCCGTTGGCCGCCAGGAAGCGGGCGTCACTGGCTCCGTGCTCAGGGCCCCATTCGGCCTCAGGCACGATTTCTTTCAGCCGGTCCATGTGGGGCGAGCGGCCGGCATGGAAAACGGGGTCAAGGGTCAAGATTTCCACCTCGCCTTGCAGCGCGCCGCGCAACTTGGCCACCAGGTCGTCGGGATCGTCCGCTTCGGTGTAACGGATATCGAAAATCGCCTCGGCCCGATCCGGCACCCGGTTGACGGAATCGCCCGCCTTGACGACGCTCCAGTTCAGGGTGCGGTGCCAGTGGCCGGGCGCATCGACCTGAAAATACTTGCGCAGGACACCGTAGTCACGGATGAGGGCCTCGATGGCGTTCTCCCCCAGCCAGGGGCGGGCGCCGTGCGCGGAACGGCCGCGGCTGGTCAGTTTGAGGCGCAGAATACCTTTTTCCTTGATAATGATCTTGTCCAGGCGCCCCCCATCGAGAGCGATGGCGAAATCGGCATCCAGACGGGCCAATGCCGGGCGGGCCCCGTTCTTGCCGCCGACCTCTTCATCCCCGGTAATCAGCAGGCCGAAATTCAAATCCCGCTGGGAGCGGCCCGCGGCCCGCAGCCGCTCGAGGTGGTCGTGCAATAGCAGCAGGGACAGCGCCACGGCATATTTGTCGTCGATAGCGCCGCGACCGTAAAGCCGGCCGTCATGCCGGCGGGGCTTGAACAGGGCTGGCGGCGCTTCCACCACATCGATATGGGACATGAGCAGGATCGACGTGCGGTCGGGTTCGGGAAGGGCGGTGATGGTGGGAACGCCGTTGTGAATCTGCTTGCTGCAGGCAATCCGGTGCGCTTCGAGCCAATCGACAACCACATTCGCACAACGATCGATTTCCTGCGGCCGGCTGTGGGTTGAAGGGATTTCGACAAGGCGTGACAGAAGATCGACAAGTTTTTCCATGGGCATCAATGTATCCTTATCGGTGCCCAAAAAACCAGACCTTTTTTCACCTCGGGGAAGCTCCGGGCGCGTGTCCGTTCTTGAAAGGTATTGGATGAATATCGATGACATACGATTGGTTACGACGAAACGGCCGGGTTTCGAAGCGGTCAATGGCAAGAAAATGGGTTGACTTGCCATCCTAATTGTGGAATTCAGCCGTTTGATTTTGATTTAGCTAAGCGTGTGAGGCCGGCCTGCCGCAGTGTACCGGTAGTGTCGGCGTGTTGCTATTTGGAGGCGACAACTTTCGATGGCAAATACCAAACCGGACAACACCGTCGACTACCAGGCGTTTTCACCTTTCAAACCCTTCGAGCCACCAACGCCGCCCGAGAAATCCCCCCTGCCATACGTTTTTACCTTTTGCGTTTGCATGATCACCTGGCTGGTGCTTTCCGGCAAATTCGACTTCTTTCACATCGCCCTGGGCATCGTCTCCAGCGCCATCGTCACCGCCACCTCGGGCGACATGCTCCTCAAAGCGCGGCGGATCGCGGGGCTGCCCGGCGCCTGGCTCAGGTTCATCGCTTACGTGCCCTGGCTTCTGTTTGAGATTTTCCGGGCCAACATGCACGTGATGCGCCTCGTTTTCCATCCGCGCATGATGGATCTCATCGACCCCCGCATGATTCGTTTTCAGACCCGGCTGGACAACGAAATGGCCCGTTTCATTTTCGCCAATTCGATCACCCTGACCCCGGGTACGATCACCGTTTATGTATCGATCTTAGGCAAATACACCGTCCACGCGATCGACAGGGCCTCGGGCCAGGGCCTGCCCGGTGAAATGGAAGACCGGGTGGGCGCCATTGTGGGTGAATGATCCATGCAGTCTATTTTTCTATATGCCGGCGTTTTTTTGGCCTGTATCATGGTCCTTTCCCTTTACCGGGCCGTGTTCGGCCCCACCGTCCTCGATCGTCTCATCGGCGTCAATGCCATCGGCAGCAAGACGACGACGCTCTTGATTCTAATCGGACTGATTTACGAGCGCGTCGATATGTTTGTGGACATCGCGCTGGCCTACGCCACGCTCAACTTTATCGCCGTCCTGGCGGCGTCGCGCTATTTCCAGAAGAAGAAGGGGCTCTACGACGAGGCCGAAGGGCGCTGAGACGACCACCCCCAACGGTGCCATGCCCTTCGAAAAGGCCAAACAGGCTCTGATGAGGATAATAAAATGAGTGTGCTCGACATTGTTGCCACGGCCATGATCGCCATGGGTCTCTTTTTCTTTCTGGGCGGCGCCATCGGCATCCTGCGCTTTCCGGATTTTTATTCGCGCCTGCACCCGGCCGGCAAACTGGACACCATGGGACAGTTCGCCGCCATGATCGGGATGGCGATTTACCTTCTAAACGACCTGAGTCTGGGTTCGGTGCTGACCGCGCTCAAGATTCTGTTGATCGTGGTCTTTGTCTTCATCACCAGCCCCACGGCCACCCACGCCATCGTGGATGCCGGTGTGCGTGCCGGCCTGGCCCCCTGGACCAAGGAATCACGGGAGGGGCGACGATGATCTGGCCGGTCGATCTCATCATCATGCTCCTTGTCATGATCTGCGGCATCGGGGCCATCATGGTGCGTGACCTGCTCGGGGCCGCCATCCTTTTCGGGGCCTACAGTTTTCTGATGTGTTTGGTTTACGCCATCATGGGGGCTGTGGACGTGGCCTTCACCGAAGCCTCGGTGGGGGCCGGCGTCAGCGCCGTCTTCTTTGTCGCGGCTGTTTTTCACACCTCCCGGAGGACCAAGGATTGAGAGCCTTCGCCCTGATCACGGTTTTGATGGTGGGGGGACTGCTTTTCTACGGCCTCCCCGATTTTCCCGATTGGGGCGATCCGGCGTCGCCGGCCAGCACCCATCTTTCCCCCTTCTACATCGAGCAGGGCGCGGCGGACACCCACGCCCCCAATGTCGTCACCGCCGTTCTGGCCTACTACCGGGGTTATGATACGATGTTCGAGGCCGCGGTGATCTTCTCCGCCGGCCTGGCCTGTTTCTTCCTGCTGCGCACTTTCCGGCAGAAATCGATTGAAACGCGCCTCTACCGGCACCTTCCCACTGGGGTCACCCTGCGCATTGAAGAGGGCGGCAAGACGCCCGAGGGCTCGGACGAGTTCGAACCGATCGACTCGCACTGGGTCCCCTACGATATGATTATCAACCTTACCTGCCGTCTGATCGTGCCTTTTGTTCAGCTTTTCGCCCTGTATGTCATCGCCCATGGCCACTACAGCCCCGGCGGCGGCTTTCAAGGCGGCGTTCTCTTCGGAGCGGCCATCATCCTCTACGCCATCTCCACCGATCTGCGCACGGCCTTCAAGCGCCTGCAGGAAAAGGCCGTCATGCTCCTTAGCGCGCTCGGGGTGTTGATCTATGCCGGCACCGGCGTCGTGTGCCTCGTTTTGGGCGGGAATTTCCTGGACTACAGTTTTCTGGCGGGGATACTGGGCGTCGACGCCGTCATGGCCCGCTCCCACGGTATTCTGATCATCGAAATTGGTGTCGGGCTGGCGGTCATGGCCGTCATGGTGATGCTCTATTACAACCTCTCGTCGGCCGGCCGACACGACGAAGGGCTTTGATGACATGGAAGCCATCCTTTCCAGTTTTTTGACCAAATACAACTACTGGGTGTTCATCGGCCTGGTGATGATCGGCCTCTACGCCCTGATCGCCAAACGCAACCTGGTCAAAAAAATCATTGGCATGAACATCGCCCAGACCGCCGTCATTCTGTTTTATGTCTCCATCGGCGCCAAGCAGGGCAGCACGATCCCGATCCTCGATAGCAGCCACGGCCATGACGTCTACCATGCCGTCCAGGCCGTCGACTACATCAACCCCCTGCCCCATGTCCTGATGCTGACCGCGATCGTTGTTTCGGTGGCCACCCTGGGCGTGGCGCTGGCCCTGGCAATCAAAGTTTACCAACAATACGGCACACTCGAAGAAGACGAAATCCAAGCCCAGATCGATAAGACATGACCGTTCATTATCCCGCCCTTCTCATCGTGGTCCCGCTGGTGGCGGCCTTTTTGGTCACCATCGCGGGCTGGCTCGACAAACGCTGGTGTTTCCCTCTGACCGCGGCCGCCCTGCTGGCGACCTTTCTGGCCAGTGTGGGGGTGCTGACGGAGGTGCAGCAAAACGGGGTGGCTGAATATTTCATGGCCGGCTGGGAGCCGCCGGTGGGAATCAATCTGCGGGTGGATCATTTAAACGGCATCGTGCTCGTTGCCATTGCCGCGGTGGCTCTGCTCAATCTGCTGGGCACCCGGCCGATCGTGGAGAAAACCTACGCCGACCGCCTGGGGGCTTTCTACACCCTCTATATCCTGCTGGTCACGGGCCTGCTGGGCATCACCGCCACGGGGGATGCCTTCAACCTCTATGTCCTGATCGAGATCGCCGCCCTGACGGGCTATGCCCTGATCGGTATGGGGCCGGGCCGGGCGCCGCTCTCAAGCCTCAATTATCTTTTCATGGGCACCATCGGGGCCAGCCTCTATCTCCTGGGCGTGGGTTACCTCTATCTGGCCACGGGCACTTTGAACATGGTCGACCTGGCGGCCCGGCTGCCGGAGATCTACGACTCCCGGCTGGTGGTTTCGGCCTTTATCCTGTGCCTGGCCGGCCTGTGCCTCAAAATGGGTTTCTTTCCGCTGCATGCCTGGCTGCCCAACGCGTACGCGCATGCGCCCTCCCCCGTCAGCAGCCTGGTGGCGCCACTTGTAACCAAGGTCATGATCTATGTCATGGTGCGGGTGATGCTCACGGTGTTCACCCCGGTTTTTGCTTTTGAGCGCCTGCAGTTGGGAGAACCCATGGTCTGGCTGGCGGTGATCGCCATCGTGGCCGGCTCGTTCCTGGCGCTCTCCACCCGGCGCCTGAAGCGCATGCTGACCTTCATCATCGTGGCCGAGGTCGGCTACATGGTGGGTGGGTTCTGGCTCGGCAACCGGGCGGGGATCTCGGGGGCCATCCTCCATATCGTCAACGATGCGGCCATGACCTTTTGTGTCTTCCTGGCCGCCGCCGCTATTCAGCAGCGTAATGGCGGCGAGACCATCGATGACCTGCAGGGCTTGTTCGCCAAGATGCCGGTGACCATGGCGGTCTTTGTCGTCGGCGGTTTATCCATTATCGGCGTGCCGCCCACCTGCGGCTTTTTCAGCAAATGGTACCTCATTTCCGGAGGCCTGGCCGCGGGCCAGTACGGCTTCGTGGCGGCCCTGCTCTTCAGCAGCCTGATCAACCTGGTGCTCTTTTTCCGGATTTTCGAAATCGCCTTTTTCGAGCCCTTCACGGACCACCACGGCGCCCACGGGCACGGCCACGGTGGGGAGGGGGGCCATGGCGTTGCCATCGAGGAGGCCCCGCTGCAAATGCTGGTCGTCATGGTGACGGCGGCCACGATGCTTTTTGTCCTGGGGTTTTACGCCGGCGATATTGTCGAGGGCTTCGTGACCTACGTCATACCGACAGGAATTCTCTGATTGATGGAAGCGATTATTTCAATTAAACCCCTTGCGGCCGTGCTGGTTTCGCTCATCGCGGCGCCTTTCATCTTCGGGAGCCGGTCCCCCAATGTGCGTGAGGGCTGGACCTTTCTGGCGGCCCTGATCAAGTTCGCCCTGGTGGGCTCCATGCTGCCGGCGGTGCTGGCCGGTCAGGAAATCACTTTTACGGTAGCAGAGGTGTTACCGGGATTGGGCATTTCCCTGCGGGTGGACGCGTTCGGCATGCTCTTTGCGCTCGTGTCCTCATCGCTTTGGATCGTCACGTCGGCTTATTC
>JAAUYG010111839.1_pt1 | contig 12822 bp, 3 predicted proteins | sample 7278091 | NCBI WGS metagenome assembly JAAUYG01 (sample SAMN14350201, study PRJNA611818) | marine sediment metagenome | isolation source: surface marine sediment (0.6m) | place: French Polynesia: Moorea | collected 2018-08
ACTACTACTACTACTACTACTACTACTACTACTACTACTACACCTACTACTACTACTACTACTACTACTACTACTACTACTACTACTACTACTACTACAATTACTACTACTACTACTACAATTACTACTACTATTACTGCTGCTGCTGCTGCTGCTACTACTACTACTACTACTGCTGCCACCACCACCACCGCCGCCGCCGCCTCCGCCGCCACCACCACCACCACTACCACCACCACTACCTACTACTACTACTACTAAAACTACTACTACTACTACTGCTGCTATTTGATGATGATGATGATGATGATGATGATGATGATGATGATGATGATGATGATGATGATGATGATGCCATTAACTACCTATAACTACCACAACTGCTAGCAGTGGCGAAAAGCAGGGGAGGGGACCGCTAACATTGTGAAGGGATGTATATTGCTATGACCTCTAGCTGCACCAATCGTATGACAAAGAAGCGTTTTGTCCTCCACATTTTTCACTATCTTATTAACGATATAGCGTGCTTACCATACTGGGGTCATAATGACCTATACGCATAGTGGAATCAGATGATAGGCGAAAGACACCTTTCCGTAAGCAGAACGATGATAGATGACCTTAATCCATAGACTTGAATTTGCAGTAATCTGGACGAGTTGGTTGATGGATATAGCTTTCTCAATAAATACTTTAGGGCTTGTATAATTCGAAATATAGTCCGTCGTACTTTCTTCAAGGGCATGAACGATCGATGCATTGCAGGCCCTAAACCAATTCAACTTCAACCAATTTCATTCAACGTAAGATGGCGTTTTTTTTTTTTTTTTTACAGATTTGTGCTACGATGTTGTATTCCTTGTTCTGTTTGTTGCATGCTGGTGCGCTTATCGGACTATTTCATGATCTTTTGTAGCTGTCTGTCATATTCATAAGACCAGTGATTGCTCCTTATGCTCCTGTATACAACAAGAACAGCTTTGGACCTAGGACAGAGCCTTGTGGAACATTGTGATATACTATACTGACAGAAGACTTCAAGCCATTGATGTTAACACTACCGTGTCCTGTTCCCTCAGGTGGGAAGCAAACCATGACCAAGCTTTCCCTCCGATGGCACACGTTGTTGACATTCGGTACAGAAAGCACATCCTGATCTACTGTATCAAATACTGGGGCCATATCAAGAAGTACCAGAATGACATCGGGTTTGTCATCAAGTGCTCGTGCTCGAAGTATACCGTTAGCATGGTTAGTAACTTTGGCGTCTGAGTGGGACGATGCTGTTTATTTGCTGCCTGGAAATTGCTATGCAGTTTCTGTTGTTGCAGGTGGTTCTCGAGCCAGACAACAAGAACTCTCACCATGGATATAAATGGTAGGCTCGAGACTGGCCGAAAAAGATTAGGACAGTCGAGATCATGTAGTTTCTCATCATGCTGTTTTCGTTGCTAGAGGTACTATTCAATTGGTCAGAGATGTATTTATAAGGTTGGTCAATATCAGGACCAGCTTATCCACACATTTATCCAACAACCAAGTCGGTATCGGGGGGGGGGGGGTCTATCTGACGCACTTTTGCCTTCCCAATGAGTTACTGTCATTGGAAGTGCGTTCAGATGTCAATAAGTCAATCACACTCGTCCACTCCATCACTCTCACATTCCATCCATCCACTCAATTATTTCCTCGACGAGTTGACGATTAGATATGATGTGATTGAAAAAAAAAACACAGACAAGATGGTTGCACACATAGTTTTATTTCACATCTTTACATACATACAGTTTCAGACTTGTATTCCGGAATGACTTTCAAATTTTCTGTTTTGTTTAACTTCTTTATATACTTGTTAGATTGTTTATCTTATGGGCATACAACTGCTACAACCACATATGTTACCTGGATCCCTTGTTCTTTAATATTTTAGTACTCATCCTCATGTACTTAGTAAAGCCCTTATTCAGCTTAGATATATACATAGGTACCATATGTCGGAATTCAGTATAAATATATTACATACAACCTAAACGCATGACAAAATGTAGGATTGTGGCACTCACCCTAAAAGAATGCAAATGTCAAGAAGGTTGAAATATATGGACACTTTTTCTTTTTGGACTAGACAGAAGCCAAAATATAGTTACTTGTCTTCGGAATTCTCTAGTGTGCCGAATGAGGTCATGATCTTTAAAAATTTTACGTGTTCGACAATCATATGGGACCAAAGGCAGATAACGGTTATGTACATAGCGATATTTATATATCTATACACGCTTTCAACATACCACACTCAATTGTTATATAATATCACCGCACAAGACCAAAGACAGTCCAGGGAATGTATCTGGTAACTTTTTCTATACTGTGGAGAGCATTGCAGGTACGTGATGTTTGATAAGGAATACACACAAAAAAAAAAAACACCGGCCATCGCATCACAGAAATCTACCAGGCAAAGAAACGAAAAATTGTCGGCTCTAATAAAGCGGGAACGTTTGACTGCTTGTTCCCGCGAAGTTACTCAGCACATAGATATATAATGATAATAATAATATTCCAACAACGTCATATATACACAACCATATCTCCAGCATGTTTACACTGAAATGAACTTCTCTATATATACGACCGTTAAATACATGTATAATATTTAACAATATTAACCATACTCATGCTTTAAAGAGAGCATGATTGGCGACGTTTACCAATAGTATGGATACGCTACGAGTAATACTCCTAAAAGTAAATATCAATTGTCATGACGGAGCGCAAGAATCACTGTACATGTGCCCCATTCCCTATCTTCTTGATCCAGACGTTGCTCAGATTTACCAGTAATCTGGACACAAAGACAAAAAAAACTGTTCTAAATATTTAATCAATCCCGCACAGTGACTTTACTGTCTCTGTAGTAGATGAAGTCTTTGCAGTTGAAAGAATCCCACTCTGTGTAAATCACAACCGGATAACCCTAATACAATGTGCTCGGTTCCTTTTTAATCCGGTCTCGTGATGGAAGGCAGTACATGCGACAGGAAACGAGTAAAAGTTGCTGATTAATCAGTAAAACGAGAGGTGTTGTGATGTTACTTGTGATGTCACTTGTGACGTCGGAGTAATGTGGCCACGACTTTCGTCTACTCAGCTACCATTTGCGACCCAGTGTTAAATATTATATTCCTCCTTTCCTCTCCCTCATCCGCTTCCTCCAGTTCTCTTCTCGTAATTGTCCCCATCTTTGGTTGCCTCCCCTGGCCAAACACGAGGTGGCTAAGGGGGCTCTCACTGTGCATCCAACCCCACGCCTGAGGCCGTCAGTGTTCCGATGCTCACACGTTGCCTATATGCCCCAACAATCTAGCAGCTCAAGCAAGTCAAAGCAGGACCCTGGGGCCATCCGTTTTCATGGCCTTATCCAGGAGACCATGTCTTATCCTTACACTTTGTTGATGTGCTTATTTTCTCTGGATGTCCTAGCAGCATTTTGCAAGTCCACATCTGTCCATTTCATACAAATATTTCTGCTTAGTCTCTTTCTTTACTACATCAGTCATCTTCTGGGGTGAATTTAAGATGAACCTTGTCATTGTCGGCCTCGTAGAGGGCTTTGCTCTCCGAGTTGCAACCGTTGCGCTCTTTTGGGGGTGATCTGTTGACAAGAGTGTGTTGGGTGTCGACTGTAGTGTACTGGGACGCCGAGCCATTCATGTTACTGTGGCGACCACGGCCGAACAGGCACGGAATGACCTGTTTGAATTCTTTCTTGAAATTTTCGTTCATCCAGGCGTAGAGGAAAGGGTTGTACACCGTGGAGCTCATGGCAATGACATGGGCCGTGAAGAAGACCAAAAGGAAATATTTCCAATCCTGGACCGGGCCATAGTATTCAAGAGTGAGGTGGGTGATGTTGAGGGGCAACCAGCAGCAGACGAAGATGCAGACCATGGCAATTAACATCTTGTTGGTGCGGCGTTTCCGCTTGATCTCCAGCTCGTCACGCTCGCGGTTCTGGCTCCGGCTACCAATCTTGGTGCGTGCACGCATGCGCAGCACAAGGGAGACGCGGGTGTAACAGAAGGTGATGATGCTGCAAGGCACGATGTACTGTAGGATGAGACTGGTAACTGTGAAGAACTGGCGAGCGGTCTTCTTGGGCCAGAACTCCGCGCACGCATGGACGTCTTCACTCGGATCCCATCTGACTTGCTGGTATATGGCCAAGGGGAGAGAGATTGAGATCGATATGATCCAGATCGCCACGATCAGCAAAATGCAAACGAAGATCTTCATCCGTGGCTTGAACGGGTGCACGATGACAAAGTAGCGATCTATGGCAATAGCCGTGGAAGTAAGAGTGGACACGTGCACGCTGACCCCCAAGGTCATGGGGACGAGGTGGCAGAGAAATTCCCCGAAGATCCAGTCCTGGAGAAGCCCGGAGATCGGCGTGAAGGGTACGGCCAGCATACACATCATAATGTCAGAGACAGCAAGGTTAGTGATGAAGATATTTGTGATCGTCTGCATTGATTTGTTCCGTATAACAACGTAAACAACCAGTGAGTTTCCGGACACCCCAAGTATGAAGATCACTGTGTAAAGGGTAATCAGGATGCCCTGCAGCCACGGCTCTTTCATGACGTCATCATCTGGCGTCTGTGGAACCAGACTGGATGACGGAACGGCAGCGGCGCCAGAAAGGTTAGACATAGTGTCGTTGGTCACGTGACCAGCGGGAGTTGTGAACGGATTATTGGCAGCTTGGTCAGCCATTTTGAACGCGCGCAGATACTGCTTAGTAAGAAGCGTAGTCTTCTTCTGTGTGGGTGGCTTTTTCAGTCTGTCTCACTGCTCCTAGTCCTTGAGCACGACCAATTTACCCCCAGTCACACCTGTGCCATTGTTCAATACACAGTGGGCTTGGATTCCCAGCTGAGAAGCCGTAACAAGCAAACCTCCCCGATCTCGCAGAGCTCTAGGAGCCCTCGCAGCAGTCCGCCCGTGGTATTCTTTGGGGAGGAAAGAGAAAAAAAAGTCGACCAGATAATTCCCTCTCAATCTATCTCATCCATTCTTTGAGATATCGTCTGCATTTCCATCAAGTCGATTGGTAAGCCAATCCTTGCGGGTCGTGCAGAGTCCCGACGGGCTGGCTTCGCTTGCAGTCAGTCAGTCTAGAAATGCATCAGCGAATCACAAAGATGCTACTTCTGCTACTGCTGCCGCTGCTGCTGGTGATGGTGGTTTTGCGGCTGCGGTCGCCAGAAAACAGCAGCGCGTGCCTCGCAGGAAATGGCGTGGGCAGGAAGCAGAAGATCTCCAAATGGGGATGTCTCCTTGCCACAGGTAAAATCTGCAAGAAAGGATAAAAATCACATACACATTAGTCTCAGAAAAGCAGGTTAGCCATGGGGAATTATATATTTGCGTGAGATATTTCTGAATCAAAACAAGAACATCGTAGCTCCTGTCACTGGAACAGGCAGTCAACAGATAAACCAAGCAAGAGAAATGGTATCGACGCTAAACGCACGCAAGCATCTTCGGCAATGATCCGCAGACCATATCGTATTGCACTCCAAAAATGGCGTAGAAATCATGCTTTCATCTTATTATGGACCCAGTTGATATCTGTCCCACAGTTCAGGAATAATCTGGGGAAAAGGCCGAGAGTTAAATGTGAAGTTCAAGCTAGACAGTTTCGACTGCCTGGGCGGAAACCGTCTCGCCATTTGCGGCATCTTTCACGCAGCAGCTGCCATTTTTTTTCGGTTGGCAGTCGCTGAAGTAAAATGTCACCTATTCAATGTATCCGCTCACATATTGTCATTTTTTACGAGAGCGGCATCCGGAAAGCAAATCCTAATCAATAAGATCGGCCGTTTGCCTCTAAGTACATTACACAGTCTACAGCATTGCCGTGGAATCGATTTTGGGCGCGTGCTACGTAACGACTTTTCTCTACCCTAACAAAACCACTGCTGATAATCATTTCTTTTATTTAGCTTCATAAAAGTTATAACTCGTAGGAAACAACGCATAATTAAATGCGCTTTGACATTAAACAGAGAAAAGAGCAGTAACAAGACAAATAAAAAAAATCGTTTTTTTTTCAGGGGTCATACGAGCTATCCACACTCCATATTTAGCTCAAGGACATGCAAGACACCATTAGTGCCCTGTATGAAAACGACTCTTAAATGTGAAGAATGGCTAATGCCAGTTGGAACAAACTGTAATCTTGGCATATTCTCCGCGACACAAGATGTAAAATTCAGTAGACGATATAGAAATGGCTAATGTCAGTTGGAACAAACTGTAATCTTGGCATATTCTCCACGACACAACATGTAAAATGCAGTAGACGATAACACTGCCATGTCGGTACAAGAACTTAGATTGCCCTCCAAGGGGAAGACATCACAGTGTATACTGTATAGAAAAGGTAGTAAGGATGTACAAAATGGCCGTGCTGGGCATTAAACTGATTCGAAACGAAACCTAAGACACAATTTACTCTGTTTTTGCCATGCCTTTAAAACCTGGCGATAGCATCTCTCTCTATCTCGGTATATGTAATATGAGCATATCTCCAACATATACACATGCACTGTGACTCATGCTGTGGCGTCCTTTGTGCATGCAAACTGTGGCCTGTGGGTTAACGTTTCCGGTCGTTTTACTGTGTGGGTGGGTGGGAAGTGCAGTCCGCTCTAAGTTCCGTATGCTTCAACAGATGTCCACAATATTGACGGCTATTCTACACTTGTACCGATTGTACTGAATGAACTTTAAAAGAAAGAGAGCGTACAATCATTTTACGAAGCTAGTGTTTGATCGGGAAATTGAAAATATATTTATACTTATAGGTGAAATCTGGGTACAATTGGGCAGCGTTAATTATGCAAGTGGTTATTACAAGGTTTTATATTTCATATAGGTATTTGTCCGGTTGCAATGACCGAATGGTTAGCGTGTAGGACTCCCAACCACACAAAATTGCAGGTTCCAGTAACGCGTAAGACAGTTGTTTCACCAATAAAAGTCCCGCGTGGGCTACGGGTGACGACAATAGTGCCTCGTTTTGCTCAGCCGTTAATGAGTAGGCCTACCAGTGGAGATAGACAGAGATGATCATACACCATCGTTATCGTTATTATTTTGATAACAGTACACATGCCGAAAACGTGCAGTGCTTGCAGTGTACAATTCAAAGCAAAGGGCGAAAGAAGCGGAAGTGAAGTAGAAGAATATAAGTTAGAGACAAAAATGAAAAGAGATCGTATAGAAAAACGTGTGAATTCGCACTTTTCTGACGCAACGAACATGACGCACGTCCAACGACAATCGGCCGGTCTTTTTTTTTTTTTTTGTAAGGGCGGCCATGTTATGCAGTACAGTGTTATGCGCATAGTATGGAATGCATTCGGTAACAGAATTAGCTCGCTGGAGATCTCTGAAAACGTGCCCTTTCTGCTCTCTAGCAGCTAGAAAGCATGTCTTTACAAAAATTACGCTAGTAAGAGTACCTCACCGCAATCCTGCGGCCCAATGCCGGTGCCCACTTTTCGTTCAGGTTATTCTCATCACCTTTATTCTTTGGAGGAGTTGTTCTTTGAAGGAATCGATAATTTTGGCAAGGTAAAAGGGAAGGGGGCGCTCAAAGAGTGACGGTCGCCCTCTTCTTATGGATGTCGTAAATCACGAGACCCGGCTCGTGCCGCGCGTGTTGTTGCCGTGGCAACCAGAAAGCTCAGTCTCCAAAATATAAAATACTAGTACCTCATTTAACGGCAGATTCAATACTTGTAGCGTTCTTGCCAAAAGCAAGAGAATTCTTAGCTGCATGTATATGGTTAATTGGTGTTTTTAACAATTGAAGCCAAATGAGAAATCATTTCAAGTGGGAACAAGTTATCCTCCATTTACAGAACTTACACGTGTTGTCAACATATCATTTTAGTTTCATTTCCATTAACCATGTACTGAGTGTGTCTTTTTCTCACGTGAGTACATAATTTGAACCTTATGAAGGTCTATACGTGATACATACCATATCAGATGAGGAACTCATGAAAAGTAACTTTCTGTATCCTAACAGTTCTGTTGAATTTGATAGCAGTTTTATGCTTATTGTATGCAAAATTACACGTGAAAACATGCTGTCCAACCTGCTAACCTTAACACCAATAATGTTACCAATGGAAACATCATTACTACCACCTGCAACGGAGCCTTGTATGTGTGGAAGAACCGGAATGTCCATATTCCGAATTTATCGTGAAACACCTAACATGCTTCTATGCAAGGGACAACTGTTTGCATGCACAAGTAACTATAATGGGACCTGCGCGGTGGTTTTTCTTCGTCGAGTTTATCTTTGTTGGAACCTTGATGAGGCTCTGCACAAACAAAAAAATAATTTCCCTACTTCAATGTTTTCCAATTAAAAATATAATGCAGATGTGGCAAACTATAAAACTTCCCAGCACTTTCGTACCAGCCCGTAGAAACCAGAATGCTCACAAAATCTAACTGGGTCTGTATCTTACATGCCAGATCGTGGCCAATCAGAAGGACCCACTTAATGGCCATGCTGCCTAAAGTTCATTCACAAGGAGGACAAGTATGCCAGTGGAAACCCAACGAACCAGCACTGTAGCAATTTCTCTGTAACCCGCCTTCCCTGGACTCCCTCTCCATTTTCTGTGTGTGTGCGTCTGTCCCAACCAGACCACAGATACCATAAGCGGTGATCACCGAACCCTCCCGACTGTGTCAACACCAGACTCGGCTCTCCTAGGAGATCCCTCGCCGTATCAATTTGCCCCTCAAAAGGACTAATCAGCGGAAACGGGCGAGAAAATGAGACGTAATTAGTTCGGCTAAGTTCTTCAAAAGACGAATCATCACTGTGCATCGCAATCGTGTTAGATCCACGTTTTATCCGGCGCTCACAATGCCAAGCCGAACAAATCGAAGTCAATTTTAGAAATCCCGCACACAGCGTCCGTACGGCATCCGGGCATGGAAATTCAACTGGGAGCATGGCAAGAATTTGTTTTAAAAGGGGAAAAGAAAATCAATTCAGATTTCAAAAGGAAAATATTGAATGGAAATGTTAAGATTAATAGCATACTGAAATGCAATGCGGATGATGCACAATTCAGTGTCGAATTCACATTGGCATCTGTGTCCTAATATAAATATGTGGCGTGTTCAAGTGTATAATTCGAATTCTTTTGATTGGTTACTTAAAGTAAAGCAGGGGTTTTGATTGGCCAAATCGATGAACCCCAGCAGTCCAGCTTAGAGACTCAGCTTCCAGATCACGTGCGGATCACGTGCCAAAAGAAACTATATGACATGGCGCTCAGGTATACAAGGCATTGTAATTGGATAAATCCAAAGACAACATCATGTAGTGCATGTAGTGTACGTAAGTATATAAGGATATGCTATTTCTTAGTGACAAGAAACTATAACCTGTTAGTGCTTTGTGCTTCCTTTTGGTGCTTTCTTTTGTTGTTATTTATCCAATCACAGGCCATGATACAAATGTATCATCCAACGAGACCCCGCGGTCGACGATAAGGTAAATGCTATACAGCTAGGGCATTACTGACAAACCCAGTCCTAGTACAAAGGTGTGGAATATTTAATGATATCGGGTCGGTCCTTAATGCCCATCATCGATCTCATTGGATTCTAAGCGTTCTTTGATTTCTCCTCATGCATACCTGTCCATTCAAACCATAGATTCTATGACAGCAGCTTTTCACTCTGCCCCAACAAGTGACCAGTCTATCTAAGAGATCAACTAGCGCTGCCAACTTGTGATATAAAAGAACTATGCAACGGCAGTAGCATGCCTTCTGAAATTCAACTAGTCCGCAGATTTATGCACATCATATTTCGAGTTTCGTGCATAAAGTACTTTCCACACAGATTTGTTGTGACCTTTCAGAGTACATACATAAACATAGACTAATTCTATCATAAAGACATTTGGCGTTACTCAATGTAAAACGCTCTGGGTAGAAAAATGACAAGGGGTGAACATATATTTAAGTCACAGTTTTGACTTGTGTCACCAATCTGAGCAGTGTGATTGGCTACGAATCGAACGGGAGTGAAAGCCCAGAGTTATGTACTTTCGAGAACCTTTTTTTAATACCCCCACGGGGCAAACAGTTCCTGACTCTGGTTTGAAGGCTTACATTTCTCAGCTATCTTCCAATTCCAAATCTAATTTGCTCGATAGGTTCGTGATTTGAGGGAGGTTGTTTATGGTGGCAATTTAAAATTGCTCCACTAAGTTAAGGTTAGTTTTGGGTTGTGGCAACCACAACTACCAACTGGCTGACACTTTGAATTCTTTCTTTTTGTCCATTCTCCCTTTACCTCCAAGAAATGCTCATGGAGCCTCCTACCTTCGAAGCACCGCCTATATATTGTTTGTGTATGAGATTGGAGCATATGCGCTTGCTACTCTTTAGTTTATTTATTACACACGTTTATGGTGAAGGACTGTTCATGAACTTTAAATATCACATGCACATACGTGCTAAAGATTTTCTGCGTTTGGTCTGTTGGAGCGTGGAGTGACATGATATGACTAATGGCCCTGATGCTGTTGTGAAATGTACCGAACAACATAAATACCACTGGCTCCCCAACAAGTGAGTCAGTGAATTGGTCTATTTAACGTCCTTTCTTAACAACCCGGGAACTTACGAGCGACGGACCGGGCCCTGGGCAATGAAACGAAGGATGAAAGGGCCCCAGGCATGAATACACCGGGTTTCGAACCCGGGACCCAGTGCTCTGAAGGCGAGTGTTCCACGGCTCAACCAAGCGCCCCACGATCTTCCCAACAAACAAAATCGTTGTCATTAGCGTTTATATCTAACTTTGGCGCTTGTGCAGTGTGCACTGTGGTGCGATATAGGAATCTATACGGGCGGAAAAAGAACGAATTAAAACAAAACTAGAAGGAAGCCAAGTCAGAAAAAAAACAAAAAAAAAAAAAAACATGTACTGTAAGAAAACCAATAATGTAAGCACAGATGCTGTCTTGTACGGATTTTAATTAATACGAAATATTTTTAGCTATGTGGGGGTTAATTAGCGATTAATATCTTCGGGGGATTCTTTTTCTGCGGGAACTATTAATATTATTTGGTAATAGCGGAACAAATTGAAGACTAAAGGGAGTGGGCGTCAGCAAGAACAGCCCCCCTTGCCGTTTGGCAGACAGTAGGGGAACTATGGAGGTGAATGAGGGAATACATAATGCATGCTGGCAGTGGGTGCAAACTTGAAGTGCATGTCTTCACAAGGTTTGGTCTCTGTTTTATTGTCCGCTGTAAAATATCGCAGTCGAATATAATATTCATATAGGGAACATCATTACTGGAGTTGCTCATATATTTTTTAGGATGGGAATGGATGTATATTTTAGCACCCCTATGCCATTTGGCTCTCCCCAGAGAGCAAAGAGGTTTTCTGTTTTGGTGCATTAGCCCGCCATCGTAGCCTCTCCCCAAAGTGCAGCAACATATCGCCACAAATTAGACCAAACACATCAAAAATACTATACATGGAACAACCCGTCATAACCCCCATCTCTGATATATTATATCTATGCATGGACGACGATGAGTTTTAGCCTGGGTTGTCGCAGCTTATACAGTGTATCACGCACCGCTTGCGCCCTTTCCAAATGTAATAAAGATGCGCCCCGGAGGCGTTTTACCTGTAAAGACTGCAAACAGCGACTGTATATGCATGCATACGCCGTGACCGGTAGGTGAGGTTAGCCGATGTCCTAAAATACCCGGATGCAATCTGTCATCTGCGATGGACAGCTTCCTCTTGCCTCAGCCCTCCGCCAGACGAAAGAGGCCACACAACTGGGACACTAGATACCGGGTTTTCCCACTAATTTCCTTCGCCTGACGGTTGACGTTGGCGACGACTGACAGATGACGTCACGAAATTGTCGCCAAGGCGAGACATTTTTTTTTTCATCCAGGTTGTTTTCGTGCCACGCTAGATGACAGCAGTGTAGTCGCAAAAGCATATATCCTGAATTTTAGTCTCTTCTTTCTGTGCTACTCGCTCCCCATGTGGGCCTCCATCCAGTCAGAAGAAGCAAACGATAAAATAAGCGGACACATCGGGAATGACAAAGCCCAGATAAAAGACGGTCATTGCAGGGACTATCACGACCTAATCCCGTCCCTAAGACCAGGGCAGGTGGACAGAGCAGGCGGTAATGAGGGACATTTGATAACTATCACTCTACAGGGAGGTGTTGTTTTCACATCGCCACCAGTCTCCCAGGGAAAATAATGATGCACCCTCGCCAAGGCTTTGGCACAAATCTTTCTCTTTTGGACGCGCCCTAATCCCCCAAGCCAGCACATTAGTCTCGGACGGTGCCGTAAGGGAACAGTGTGAAACGGTTAATTATTCTCTGGTAAGATGCGGCTAATAATTCCACTTTGCCACCTGAGGTCTCGCCGAATCAACCCAAGCTTTACCAGGCACATTTTTGGAGCATAGAGCATTTGCACTTGCAATTTCACACAAAAAAACCTTGAAAAACTTAGTTGGAACACACGTGGCTTGGAAACATAATAGTTGGAACACACACGTGGCTTCGGAACACATAATTTACAACACACACATACACACACAGAGAGAGAAAGAGAGAGAGAGAGAGAGAGAGAGAGAGAGAGAGAGAGAGAGAGAGAGAGAGAGAGAGAGAGAGAGAGAGAGAGAGAGAGAGAGAGAGAGAGAGACAGAGAGAGA
>JAAUYG010156101.1_pt1 | contig 12821 bp, 9 predicted proteins | sample 7278091 | NCBI WGS metagenome assembly JAAUYG01 (sample SAMN14350201, study PRJNA611818) | marine sediment metagenome | isolation source: surface marine sediment (0.6m) | place: French Polynesia: Moorea | collected 2018-08
ATTCGAATGGCACTATCAGATTTGACCTTGAGTGATCTTGAAAAGTCAAAGTGAAGGTCACTCAGATTTTGAGTGGTAGCAGATGTGTATGGTACACATATATTTGCCTGCGGCTTATTACCACCTTAAGCTGGATGTCACAAAAGAAAATTTGTTGGCAGCGGGGTTTTCCGCTGTCCCAGCGGTCTTTCTAGTTGTTTCAGTGTTCTCTAGACTATGTGGGATATGTTGTTTTAAGAAACATAGCTGACATGTTATGGCATGAAATAATAGGAATATATTGTCTTTTGTGTACACATCTTAGGTTATCTAAGTCTATAGATGTTCCAATTACTTTTGCCCCTTTTATGTAATATTTGAAGATATTTTCTTACCAAACTTTACAGTTATAACACAGTAAATATCAATCAGCTATGCCAGGAAAATTTCTCTTTAGCTCTGCTTGACACTATGTGTATTGTTAAGAGAATAACATTTGGGCCTCTGTTTCTCAATAAAGAGCATTTAGGGGTATTTTTCCCCTGCTTCTGTTGTGTAATGAGGGCTGTTACAATGAGAGTAGACTGTACTAAGCTACGTATACTCAGATAAACTCAGAAACCTTGTGCTAAGCAGAATTAAGTCGTATGCCTCTTCCACGGTAAGGTGAAGGTTGTACATGTGGTTTGCTGTCCACAGAACCAGTGCGTTGTCAAGCCGGCGAGTTTCAGTGCCAGGATGGAACCTGTATTCCCTCCCGGCAAAGATGCGACCAATCACGTGACTGTTCTGCTGGGGAAGACGAGGAAGGATGCCGTGAGTGACATTTTCCTACTTAGTTGGTGTGTGTCTGCTTTGCTTACAACTTTGTGGCAGGGATTTCCTGTTAACACTTTACCCAGCTTGTAGCCTGTTAACAAGGGAGCTTCTTCCTTGGTGGTTCTACCTCACTCCTTACCCATCTAACAGTTGATACTCTATGGATCTTTTTCTTATGATAACAAAGATCAGAAAATACAGCAGAAAAAATCATCTTCAACTCAGATTGTAAAATGTAGCCACATGTGACGAGATGTCTTAAGGTCTGTAGCTTCAAATAAGATTTGATGCATCTGGTTAAATATTCAGTGGACTTGTGTCTGCGAAGAACACAGAATGGAAAGTTTCTCTTGGATAGTTGGGGGAGGGCTGTGTCAATCAGTCTTGAAGTCAGCCTTTGACCTCCCAAGATCGTATTGCCTACTGCATGTACTGCAAGTTAGATTGTAGTGTGTGAAGGTGTATCCAGGTGTAGGTATGATGAGTTCATTTGGCCCTGTTTTATACCAGGCCAAACATTCTTTGTCCGGCACTTTTCGAGTGCCAACCCACTGGCAATTCTGCCACAGGTGAGCAGAAAAGTATCACTCAAACCGTTACATTGAGTCTGAACCAGCCAGTCATTTGTGTTGAGTGCCAAACTGAGAAACGCAAACCTATGTTTTACGGTTTTGGTGTGACGCAGTCAGGGATTGAACCCTGGCCTCCTGCACCCCAAGTGGATGCGGGACTAACCACTACGCTATGGGGCGGGTGCCCTGGATAGTTAGTAAATACACAGCATGAGTATCTAGAGTCACATAGTATCATGTTACCTGTTACCCACGGAAAAAGGAGATCCGTTTCTATAGGAATGCACACGTTTATAGCCTCAGTTTGTAACATCAGGGTACACAAATAGCACATGTAACAACAAATAGCACATGTAACAACAATAGCAGATGTCATTTTATGGAGGTCTGAAGAGAAATTTTGCATATAGAAACTATCAACTGTTATCACTTATTTTTCCCCAAGCACTGGATTCTAGCTAGTTTATGCACAGAAGATAAGTGTGCTTTGTCTTGAAAGACTTCCCTAAGTACCAATGAGTATTTGTGCCACCAAAGACACTTCGTTTCTGAAAAGTGAAATGAAACAAAAAAAAAAAACCTCCCAAAAAACATCAACATTCTTTTGCCATATGATACAACATTCTATAACTCTAAAAAAAATAATAACTTTCTTGAACTTGAATCATGAAAATTGGGATTAAGAGGTAAGGATTTGAATATGGTGAAAATTTCACAGTTGTTGGGTTGTCTTGCAAGACAGACCACTGCCTGACTTTGAGACCACTTTTTTTTCCCCTAAATATTTATTTCAGCATTACCATGGTGTATGCCATCTGATACAAGTACATGTAGTTCATCCATGCCCTGCTAAACCAACCTGTTTTAATCCATTGACCTGTTGCTTTGTACCGGTAAACACCTATTGCTTACAGTTGTTGTGTAGTTGACCTTGACCTTTTTAACCTGCAATCTCCATGCCCCAGTAACCCCTGCCCCCACCGACCCACCAGTATCTGCATGTGAGCAACACGAGTTTGCGTGCTCCTCTGGTGAGTGTATTGACATAAGACGGAGATGTGATGGGCGGCGTGACTGTGCGGATGCCTCTGAGGAGGATAACTGTGGTATGTAATGTGTCATCGGCAATCAACCACATATATCCCACATAAGGAAAATCACTGCTACACAACACTGAACATCAGCTTACAGTTGTAGTTAAATTATGCAACATACTGGTCAAAATTTTAATTTAAAACTGAACGGTTTAAGGGATTTTGTATTATCACCTTCATGTGACATTCACTGTCAGGATATTGCATTCTGTGTATTGCAGTTTTGCTGCCATAGGCAAGAAATTTTATCTCCATAATTCTTGTACATGGTGATGAGCCATGCATACAGATTTTGCAATGGATACCCCACATTTGAAGTAATTTGTAGTGGATATTTCTCAGATCAAATCAGTGTTCTACAAACACATACACATGTTACAATCTCCCTTGTCTTATTTTGCATTCCACATTCAACAAAGGAAGGACCTTACCAGTACTAATATTCTACCTACATGTAGTGGCACTTTTTTGTCAGCTTTATTGGTTGATTTAAGCTGCATTACTACAAATATTCTGTACAGTTGGCATTGCAGATAGTAACTGGGGATCAGTTTTTAGGGATTGTGTTTATTATTGTATTTACTATGAACTAAAACCATTTCATTTTCACTTTTACTGAATATACTGAAATGCAAAGAGATCTTTCACTGGTGCACTTTTTAACACTAACATCTTTCGCACTAGCTTTTTCTGTACTTAAGCCGAGTGTCTGCTTTGCCTTTTGCTGACTATTAGTTTCTCACCTTTTCTCTAAGACGAGCATGAGTGCTTGTACTACCAGTTCCGCTGTAATAACTACGTGTGCATTGATGCACGACGGCGCTGCGATGATCGCGATGACTGTGGTGATGGAAGTGATGAGAGAGGTTGTGGCGGTAGGTTTTGTGTGTCAATCAATATGTGTCAAGAAAAGAATAATAATCTTAGAGTTATGTCTCTGTGGGTTATAGCAAGGCATCAGCAGGAGGTAATAAAATTTGCTGCTTGTGAGTGTATGCTACTAATAAATTGCATGTAAAACTTTCACTGGCATAATTTTAATGTTACATGTACTAAATATTAGATATGTTACTTACCGGGTAAGCCTTGCTTAACTGCAAATGATAACACCAGTTAATGAAGGACAGATGTTATATACCAGAGTAATTAAACAATCCATCATTGCACCAATGCTTGATAACTGACTTGGAACACTTGTGATTGCTATGTGTTGACCAATTGCCGTCTCTGCACATTTTGAACCTCAGCATGCAGTGAAGTGGAGTTTGAGTGCAATGATAGAAGTTGTATCAACCTTAACCAGGAATGTGATGGAATTTGGGATTGTAGTGAAGGCGAAGATGAAAGAAATTGTGGTAAGTTGGCTATCAGTTTTATCCCTTCCCTGTGTAAACTACTAGAAACACTCGCGGTTGTTAAGTGGTGATGGAACTAAATTGCGTTATGGGGTCTATCCTAACAGTTTGTAACATGCATGAACAATTAATGTATGGGTTCTGGTCTAACACCAAATCACAATATTCTGTCTTTGTTTTGCACTTTTATAGGATTGTCATTTCTTACAGTCAAATATTTCCTCATGGATTTCACCAGTTCCAATGCTCCAGTTGTTCAACAGACAAATCGAATCAAAGAATGCACATATAACTCAGATCCAGTTTATAATAGTATAGAGCCTTTGTGACCATAGCTCTACATTCCTCTGTCACTCCTGAAGGTTGTGGCCCAGAGGAATTCCAGTGTCCCAGCAGTGGACGTTGTATTGACCAGCGTAGAGTTTGTGATGGTCGTCGTGATTGCGAGGAAAGTGAAGATGAAAACAACTGTGGTATGTTACAGTAGAAAAGGGACACATTTAGGATCCAGAGCTAAACACCATGCACACCATTACATACTTTATAACCCAACCCATCTCCAGGCAATTAACACATTTTTATAAAATTAATAAAATTGAGCAGGACTATTCATCTGGCGGGAACATATGTCTAAACAATCTCACAATTTATGGCTGGACAGCACTGACAAAAATTTCATTATAGATGTATCACTGAAGTATTTAAGCAGTATCTGTTATGGTTAGTGACTGAGTGGATGAATGATCCAAGTGCTCCTGATCTGCTGTAGTTTAAATTGGAATATCTGTCCAGGATACAAACATGAGGTGGTGTTTTAAACGATGTCTATGTTAGCCAAAGCATCGACAGTAATTTAGATAAAACTAGTTGAATCATTGTATCCGTACAAATTAGACCAAGTTTATAAGAGTGTAGAGCCTTAGTGACCACAGCTGTACATTCCTCTGTCAGCTCCTGAAGGTTGTGGCCCAGAGGAATTCCAGTGTCCCAGCAGTGGGCGTTGTATTGACCAGCTTAGAGTTTGTGATGGTCGTCGTGATTGTGAGGAAAGTGAAGATGAAAACAACTGTGGTATGTTACAGTAGAAAAGGGACACATTTAGGGTCCGGAGCTAAACACCATGCACACCATTACATACTTTATAACCCATCTCCAGGCAATTAACACATTTATAAAATTAATAAAATTGAACAGGACTATTCGTCTGGCGGGAACACATGTCTAAACAATCTCACAATTTATGGCTGGACAGCACTGACATGATTTTCATTATACATGTATCACTGAAGATTAAGCAGTATCAATTATGGTTAGTGACTGAGTGGATGAATAATCCAAGTGCTCCTGATCTGCTGTAGTTTAAATTGGAATATCTGTCCAGGATACATACATGAGGTGGTGTTTTAAACGATGTCTATGTTAGCCAAAGCATCGACAGTAATTTAGACAAAACTAGTTGAATCATTGTATCTGTACAAATTAGACCAAATTTATAAGAGTGTAGAGCTTTTGTTATCATAGCTTTACATTCCTCTGTCAGCTCCTGAAGGTTGTGGAGCAGAGGAATTTCAGTGCCCCAGCAGTGGGCGTTGTATCGACCAGCGTAGAGTTTGCGATGGTCATCGTGATTGCGAGGAAAGTGAAGATGAAAACAACTGTGGTATGTTTTACCAGAAAAAGAAACACATGTAGAGTAGAGAAACGAAACATCCTTACATGCCACATAACCCTATTCAGGCCACATATAGCATGTGAAGACCGGTATTTAAACAAAAGTAGAGATATTATTAGCAAAACTTCCACAAGCATGCAAATGCACAACTGTAACACCCCTTGCCATGTCGATACAAGGTATGTTGTGGCTCAACAACACATAGGCGTTTTCATTGCATCATTGAAACACAGCAATATTAATCCTGGTTGAGAGGAAGGAATCAGGCTTAAAGTCTTCTATTCATTTGTGTATGCAGATGTATATATGCCTGAGGGGTTAGGTGTTTTGAATGCAATGCACACGTGTGCTGCTGAACAGTGGTCCTGGGACACCATGCCTCCAAACATCAGCCATTTATCATAGATGAAACTGCGAAAGGATTACATCCCAACTTATGAGATATATTGCCTGCTGACTATGTCAGGTGAAACATTAACTTCCGCTTTTAGATAAAACAAATTGAATCATTGTGTCCATACAAATTAGACCAAGTTTATAAGAGTAAAGCTTGTGTGACCTTAGCTCTACATTCCTCTGTCAGCTCCTGAAGGTTGTGGCCCAGAAGAATTCCAGTGTCCCAGCAGTGGGCGTTGTATCGACCAGCTTAGAGTTTGCGATGGTCGTCGTGATTGCGAGGAAAGTGAAGATGAAAACAACTGTGGTATGTTACAGTAGAAAAGGAACACAAATGTAGAGTAGAGAAACACGTCGCAAGGTATAGCACACCCCTTTTCAGACAGCATATACATTAGCACATCCATGATACAAGTATTACTGAAATTTGACAAAATGCCACAGCTGCATCAAATGTCTAAATATTCTCCCTACACTTCCACATAAATTATGGTACGTCTCAACAGCACTGACATAATTTTATTATATTTGTTGAAGCATACCATGGACCGGTATTGGTCCTGATTAGTGACTGGATAGATGGGTGACTGGTCCAAGTGCTCGGCTGAGCTGCTGTGTCTAAAATTAGATGATCTAACCAGGATATAAACCTGTGGAGATAGATAAAACAGCCTATGGTTAGTTCATGTATAAAATTTGGGGGGTGGCCTTGAGAGTCCCGGAGTAAAAGGAGAATTTGCCACATATGAGATTCTGCATGCAGATTACGTGAATATTAGCTAAAAAAAGGATCAACATTGAACAATTTGAGACAAAAGGAAATTGCAGCATAATCAATCATTCACACAACTCAGAACCAGTTTATAAGAGTGTAGAGCTTTTGTGACCATCAGACCATAGCGCTGCATTTCTTCATCAGCTCCTGTGGGTTGTGGACCAGAAGAATTCGAGTGTCGAAGCAGTGGACGTTGTATTGACCAGCGCAGAGTTTGTGATGGTCATCGTGACTGTGAGGAAAGTGAAGATGAAAGCAACTGTGGTATGTTGTTAATTGATCAAAAGTTGTAGGAAGGAATAAAAAAGAACATGTTCATAGGGAAAATTAGTTGGCAACGTTGAACTAGAACTGACTATTATAACACTATACTAAACATTTAACATTGCATGCTCATATGTGCTTTTAGTGGTCATAGTGCAGTAGTCCCTGTCTTAGTGGCCACTCTCAACAGCGGCCACCCTCTCTAATGTGGCTACAAATTTTTGCCGCTGACACTATGAATGCATTAACTTCTCCCTCTCACCAAAGGCCACCTCTCTAATATGGCCACAATTTATTGGCAATTAGGGTGGCCTTATTAGAGGGGGACTACTGTACATGTATTTTGAGAATTTTAACAGTCCCTGTAACATGTAGAAGTTTCCCACTATTATTACATTCTATCAGATCAGAATTGGTTTTTCATGCCTCATGGAGACACATGCCTCAGTAAAGAATCATTTATAAGTTGCATACAATTGGATCTGTTTATGTAATAGTGGGAGACTTGCCATAGAGCTTTGAACATAGAAATAAGGTTTCCAAAATGCATTTCTGCTTACCACAAAAACCTTGTTTGACCACTGGTACCAGTGCACCATTATATTGAGTGCACAATATTGTTATGATTCTCTCTGGCTTCAATCAGAACCTGCTACCCCAGCTCCTACTACCTGCAGTCCAAATGAGTTCAGATGTGGTAATGGTTGGTGTTTAGACTCTCGTAAAGTCTGTGACGGACGGCGTGACTGTGCTCAGAATGAGGATGAGTTAGACTGTGGTGGGTGTTTGTGGAATATACTTTCATCTTGAATATTTGCCGGTACATTGTACAGTACAAACATTATTAGTTTTAGCACTTGCCAAAGGTACCAATCTTTCATCAGATAACATGGTCATTTACTGTACATGTTGTACATTAAAGCTTCTCACATGGTTGTTCTAGTAAGTGCATGTTTTACTTCAAATTTCTGTATCTGTTGCTCCAGTAGGATAAGCATTTATATGATCGTACAAAGTTATCTACAAAAAACTTTAACCACCCATCACTGCATTTAAAACAAATAATTTCATTTCATTTCTTCTCTCACTGATACATACCTTTGCAATTTTAGATGCCATGTTAACATATCTGCATGCATCCGCACTCCCTGTTTTAGCACAGACATGGAATTCTTTGCGTAGCTTATCCATTTTCCTGAGTTGTGTTTATATTTCTTCTTCTGTTTTCACTTTAATATTAACTTTGTTTTTATTTTGTTGTGTAGTTGACCTTGACCTTTTTAACCTGCAATCTCCATGTCCCAGTAACCCCTGCCCCCACCGACCCACCAGTATCTGCATGTGAGCAACACGAGTTTGCGTGCTCCTCTGGCGAGTGTATTGACATAAGACGGCGATGTGACGGGCGACGTGACTGTGCGGATGCCTCTGAGGAAGATAACTGTGGTATGTGTCAGCAGGACTCGACCACATTCATATACAACCACATACATGTACATGTACATGCAATGTACATGTACCACACAGTTATAGGGTGCAATACAAACACTAGATAATCATATAAAGAATGAACTATGAGGCTGAAATTCTGTTGATGGTAAACATATATGGTGTAAGTTGCTTACTTTTTAACTGGAAATGCCTTTTCATTTCATATTCTACAGTAACCAGTAGTTGCTTTATATCAGCTTGTATAGGTACTTTCCAAGTTTGGTGCAGGTTTCAATCTAACTATGGTGGCATCTACTTTTATGAACTGGATTTATTTTTTGCTGACACTGCTGAGACTTTCTGAAAAAATCTTTTACCTATGCACTTAACACAATAATATTTTGCACCGGCTTTGCTGTAGTGCTGCTAATGTCTCCTTTGCCTGATGTTTTCCTACCTTATCCCTAAGACGAGCATGAGTGCTTGTACTACCAGTTCCGGTGTAATAACTATGTGTGTATTGATGCACGTCGGAAATGCGATGATCGCGATGACTGCGGGGATGGCAGTGATGAAAGAGGATGCGGCGGTAGGTTCTCTGCAAAATGAAATTTAATAATGTACCTGCTATATGTAGCCAGTTATAGTAATTTTATATAAAAATATTGGCCACTCTAGACCAAGACATTTTCAAGGAATTAAATGGGCTTTTGGTAGCACTTCAGTGAATAGGATACTGTTAGACTAAACAGTATTCATGTTTGTACCTACACGTACTATGTAAGAGAGTGGAGATTGGCATTTGCCCCATGTGCCACATAAATTAGGCTAATAATTAAGTTCCGTGGCAGCTTACATCATGTATGTTGCCAAACGAGATGCTGTGAAATATTCAGTTGCAAACATTTTAATTTAAAAAATCAAACTGGCCTTTCACTTAATCTCAACACCAGGTTTTGGGCTTTACATATTTTAAAACAATTGGGTGAGATTTGTTACTAGATATAACAAGATATAATGTTGTGTGTGTGCGTGTGTAATCCACCATCCTCTTGACCTCTACTGGTGTTGTGTTTCCTTAAATATTTTGATTAGTATATATGTAGTTATAGAATGCTTGAACTAATATTTAACCTTCTTTCTAACCTACTGGCCGGGTTATGTCACCCTGCAGTAGAGGGCTGTGAGGAGGGGCAGTTTGAGTGTCCTAGCACTCCCGGTCAGTGCATTGATCCCAGCAAGCTATGTGACGGTCACAAAGACTGTGATGAAAATGAAGATGAAACTGGCTGCAGTAAGCTATTGACCAACACTGTGCATTGCAACAGCTACTAAAATTAATCATAAGTCAGTCACATACTACTGAAGACCAAAGTTATAGAAGAATCAAGAATGTATCACATACTAGTATACCATGACGTACAGTGCCAAGTAGTAGCCCAGAGCCGAGATTGGGGACTCTTTGCTAATGCTTTGTAGTCTTTTTAACAAGATTAAGGCATGGTTTTACTCCAACGATGCAATTTACTATAGCATACAAAAGCATACTGGTACATACATGTACTAGTACATACACATATGTGCCAGTACAGACACGTAAATTGTTCTCAGACAAGGTTGATATTGTGTGGAGTTAGTGTTACTGTTCAAGTAGCCACATATATGCACATCATGATCTGAAAAAAATTGCAGTTGTCATGCAGGTCCATGCATCCATTAAATGGCAGTTCTCAAAAACAAATTTGTGAAATAATGCAAAATAATAGGACTATTTGAAAATCCACCCTACAGGTATCTGCAGACCATCTATGAATGGTTAATGAATACTTCTCTTTTTGAGTGACAGTGAATTAATTCCACTCTGTTTTATGTATGATTGTACGAATTTATCCCCAAAATACATGTAGGATTACATGTATGTTCTCCAACCCAGTTACATGGGAAAATGTAGGGATACTATTTGGCATTGTAGTTACATGTAGTATGGTAGGTGACTAGGTGTTAAGGCGCATGCTATTTCTCTTAATTCTCCATGCCTTGTTGGCTTTAGTTACCTATTTGCTAATACATGTACATAAGTCTTAGATTCATTTACAGAGTTTAAGTTTTGTTGTTGTTTTTCATTTCACCTCTAACAGCCTAATCATTAACCCGTTCCTGGCACTTGATCCTTTCACCCCAGTTCCCCCAACCTGTGCACCCAATGAGTATCAGTGCCCTGGCACAGATATCTGTATTGATGCTAGACACCACTGTGATGGCGCTGTAGACTGTGAGGGGGGCACTGATGAACAGGACTGTGGTAGGTGAAAATATAAACATGACTCCAGGGATATGCATAAGCAAAACTTGGGTATGTAAGTCACACAATTAAAGTGTATGAATTTACCCTTCAGATGATAACATCATCAACCAAATTTGAAAAATACCCTGGTAACCATTTATTTGAAAATATTTAGGTCAATCAAGTGATGAAATATTTTCAGTGGTGATGGAAGTGCGTGTAGCAGTATGCACATTCCCATAGTTTTGCCTCCCTTCAACAAGTTCTAACCTACAGTATAGTTTTCGCAAAACGCCCCTGCAGTCGCACATACAACTCTGTTGAAACCACATAGGATGTTTGATGCTTGGAATGTATTTGTCTTTTTCGGGCAGGGTTCGTCCCGTCTGAAAGTTTGTGCACATATAACAGTTGTAAGTTATCGTCAAGAAGCGTAGGATTTACCAGCATTTGCATGCAGAAGACTGTCGAATGCCGTCAAATGTGCGGGAACATGCATGCCAATGCTGCATTTGACGCTATTTATCAAGCGTCAAATAACGTTATTTTCCGTCTAGTGTCCTGTGCCAATTACTGTGCGCAAAGAAATCCACAGGACGATGTGGAGGATGGAACTAATCGTTCAATGCGGGCATCCGATATTAGCAAAGTGTCCTGTGCACAAAACAAGGGGCGTTTTGCGAAATGTGTACTGTACATGAATGTAGATGTAGCTATAGGATCCTTGAACTAATATTTAACCTTCTTTCTAACCTACTGGGTTATGTCACCCTGCAGTAGAGGGCTGTGAGGAGGGGCAGTTTGAGTGTCCTAGCACTCCCGGTCAGTGCATTGATCCCAGCAAGCTATGTGACGGTCACAAAGACTGCGATGAAAATGAAGATGAAACTGGCTGCAGTAAGCTATTGACCAACATTTTGCATTGCAACAATGCACAATGCTGGTCAATTAATCATAATATAGTCACATACTACTAATATGACCAAAGACTAACAATTAATCATAAGTAAGTCACAAACTAGGAAAGACCAAACTTACACATACATTGTATAATAATCCAGTATATTTCATACAAGCTTAGATGTACATGTACATTGCCAAATATACAAAATATACTACATTGTATTCAGACGATTTATGGGAACAAGCTACCGTGTTTTCCTGAGCATAAGATCACCCGCTTATAAGACCATGTCTTATGTGAGGGAAAAAATCCCGTATATAAGACCATGGTCTTATATTCTACGATTTTTCTAGAACTTGGAATTCGCATGCCCAACATAGAGTTTTAATTGACAAAATAGCTGTATGTACCCACAACCTGATTGATCTAAAGCATACTTTCCATCACCTGCTTAGACAAGTACACGTAAAACGAAAAAAAGCTTCAATATTGCTGATAATTATAATTGTACTTCAAAGTTTAAATTCAATTAAAACCTATCACTTTAGCTTATGCACCTTTGTAAATCATCTTTTCAGTTGATTTTATATGCTTGTGTGTTCCAGTTAAAAGACCATACTGTATATGATCTTATATTCAGGATATATCGATCCTGATTATAAGACCAAGGTCTGCTATTCGGCACCACTTTTATGTCTACGTAGAGGCAGTTTTTCGAACAGAAACCCTGGTCTTATGCTCAGGAAACAACAGTACTGGTACTGTGTCGGGTTAAATCTATTGAGTTGTGCATTTTCTGTACTACTCAAAAGATTTAAGGGAATGCAGTACCAGTAACATGTTCCCTTAAATGTTTTGAGTAGTATAGTTGAGTAGCCCACAGAGAAGATTGGAGAATCTTTGCTAATATCTTGTAGTCTTTTTAACCAGGCTTGGTTTGATCCAGTAGATTCAGTTTTCTAGTATATAAAAGCACAGTTACGTACATAAACATACATTTTCATATGCCAGTAGGCCCAGTACATAATGTGTGAGCAGAGGGATGCCTGTACTACACTGATCAAAACATTTAAGGGAGCAAAGTTAGCGTGGCATAATAAAGACATGTAAGGGAGCAAAGTTCAAAACATTTAAGGGAGCAAAGTTAGCATACCGTAGTTTATTATACAGTAGTCCCCCTCTAATAAGGACACCCCTTCTGCCAAGCAATTCTGTCCTTATTAGAGAGGTGTCCTTTGGTGAGAGGGGGTATCACATGTATTCATGGCACTTGCTG
>JAAUYG010030284.1_pt1 | contig 12819 bp, 9 predicted proteins | sample 7278091 | NCBI WGS metagenome assembly JAAUYG01 (sample SAMN14350201, study PRJNA611818) | marine sediment metagenome | isolation source: surface marine sediment (0.6m) | place: French Polynesia: Moorea | collected 2018-08
AATCCATACAAGATTTATCTTGTTTTAAGAGACATTTTAAGGCTTTCATAAAGGCAAATGATCATGTTTAAGATGCCAAATATGTGTTCTTGCTGTGTTTGATGTATTTACACACACATTTGGCTTTCTTTTAATCGACACCAGCCTCATTTTGTTTTAAAAGACATATGACTTTTATAACAGCAAATGTCTATTTTGAAGAAAATTGTTTTTACTGGGATATCTGATGTATGGATTCATGTATTCCTTTTTTTCCAATTTTACTTGGTTCTTTAAACTGGGCGCCAGGGGAGAATACTTATTGTGACTGGCCCCCAGTATAAATATGTTCAATAAATAAATAAATTAGCGTGCTTCCGTTGGATATCTGTAATTGGCCACTAAACGGAAAATGTCAGAAAATACTGGCACTACAAAATAGAGGGTTGAATGGGTTTCTCCTTTCACTGCCACTACTGTAGGGATCCGTCTGAACGGTTACATTATTGCTGCTATGATACTCAATGGGTTCGTTATGACGGTGGAACTGAGTCAAGAGGCGTGTCATTGTGCTGTTCAAAGCCACCGGAATATTCATTGTATGACTACATGTCGATGTTAGTAGTAAGGGCGTAGCGACGGCACTATCTTTACACTTTCGGTGTCACTACGGGGTCGTCTCAAACGTTAAGCTGTGCCTGCTATATTCAATGTATTTACTTCCAGGTTACACAGGAGGCAAATGTTTTCACGAAAATTGGCCAATAAACAATCCATTGACAGGGCTTCGCATGGGTTCAAATAATTTATGTTCTGTCACACGTCACTTTTTATTTTTTCCCGATTTCCCCATGTCACTTTTTATAAGACCTTGACGTCACTTTCTACGATTTTTACAAAAGACCACGTCGGATTTCTACAACTTTTACACTGGCCGTGCCGCACTTCGCTTTTTACCCATGTGGAGGCCTATTGGCGGATGGCCAAAGCAACCAATCCGACAGCATGAATCTAACGTTTTCATACAGCATTGCCATCTGGTAATCTCAAGAATACATCTCGAAAGAACCTTAAACTATACCGTGTGGCACACGGGTCAAGCGGATAGACTGCGAGTGCTATTGTCAGAATTGGGGAAGGAAGCTGTGTAGATCTAAATCACTGGTTGATGGCAAAAGCAAAGGTGAGGAAATCATCAAGTTTTCAGACACTGTCATAGCAATAAACAACATGCCGAGACTCGCAGTAGGTGGTACAGATCTTCAAGTTGGTGGATACCATAAGGACGCTGTATTAAATAGTCCAGGACGTATACACAGTGAACTTCGTGTGATACAGTTAATCCATAAGTCAGATTATCAGCTTCCTATGGATGAGCTGGACCAGTTTGAGGTCTGCCCTAAACTCGGGATGTCCGATTTCAGTGCAAATATGATAGCAGCAAATATCACTCCAGTTGCACAAGCTCTCAGCTGTAAATTACCTGCTGCAGCTGGCCAGTGCCATGGAAAGTTTGACACGAGTGAAAGATCCAAGTATTCTGAGCTCACCAATGGATAGGTAGCCCAAAGAAGGCTGGATGCCATGAAGTTTATTGTTAAGAGCCGCATCCCACAGGCTTTGCCACTTAGATCTAACAAAGCTATTTATGTGTCTTCTTCGGTCTGTGTAAGGTGCAGGTCATTTAGTCATTGATACCAAGGATATGCATACGCAAAAGAGGCGGAAATTCGCGGGATATTTCCATATATATTACATCTACCGGAAGTGCCACTTTCTTCATGAGCCATGTTTATCACGCTACATCGTTAAGGACCCTGGGCCTCGTGCTAAATTGTGACCTACGCACGCGGCCTCATCAATGATGTGCCTATACGTTTTGGGGCATTTCCTGTTTCATACCATTTCATTTAAAATATCACCCCAGTCTTAGTATTCACATTAAAAGTTCCAACAAAGCCAATGACTGAATGATACAAGGATGGGAAAACACCGAAAAACACACTAATATATATTCATTAAGGATTTATTGGGCTGGCCCTGGACAGGTAGGGCAATCTGGAATTAGTACGTCGATCCAGGAAAGGATGGACGAGACTCGGGTGTAGACTCCAGGTTGACCAGGGTCACAACCTAAACCAAAGGAGACCACGCCGATGAGAGAATGAACGTCCACGCCTGGATTTTCTGGATCAGCATGGGAGGTAACCAGTGGACCGCCACCATCACCCTATGAAATAAGCCGAAATTAGAGGTTATCTGCTGAAAAACAGACAACAGACTCAAATGCTCTGAAATAAATGAGCTAAAAGTCCACTCTTTGGTGTCAATGACCGATTTCCATATTGGGACAATGAATAGATGACTCGAAAGACTACCAATACAAGTCATAGTATTTAAGTAAGAACTTAAATAACGTGTTTATTTGAATTTACCAGTTACAAACTATGGAATTTATGATGAGCATGATGAGGTTATACCTCTAGTCCAACAGAAACTGCCGGATCAACGGTATGCACGCTTCTTCCCATCATAATATTACCAGACTCTATGTTTTAGGCATAACGACCATTCTATGTCTTCAGTTAATGGAGACAGTTATTTTAAGTGAGATTTATTATATTGGAAATTGTAAATTGTATCATTATAACGGGCTGCTTTAGGATACATGTGGCAGCCTATGTTTTCACAGATGCCGGTTATCGTGCCTCAGAAGAGGGCATCATTGGCCAGTTTCTCAAAAAATCTTAAGTCCTCTAGTGATCTTAAGCATGGAAAAGACAATGGTTACCAAGGTGATTAGTGAACTTAAGTCCATTTCTAGACTTAAGATTAAGAATTTTCGAGAAACTGAACCCATGACGATATAATTACAGGAATAGCGAGAAAGTGGGTCGTTTGAATTTAGCCAAATGATAAACGTTTAACGTTTTTTTAATAGATATATAAGTTGGAAATTTTGATATACGTAGCTTATACATTAAAGCTATAAGTTCTTTTTGCTCTAACATCATCCGTTTTGCAATCGAGGTCCATCTTAGAGATTGTCTTAGATTAGCATTACACGATGTGGTTAGACCACTTTAGCTGTTCATCGATAATAAAGCCTCGAAACTTTGTCTGATTCACTCTGTCTAGAACGTCACCTGATGTCATTAGTGCCAAGTCTGTTTTCTTGCATTTTGCCTTGGAATCATATATACTTGGTCTTACTGATATTTACACAACGTTTATTGCATTTTGAACCAAGTGGTCACTTTACCGAGGTCCCTGGTGTTTTGTTGAAAAGTTCCTGTAGAGACGAAAAGGTATAAACTGTGGAGTCATCAACGAATAAGAAAGCTCTCAGGAAGTTGAGACATTTTGGCACATCATTTATAAAGGTCAAGGGCAGTAAAGTACCTAAGACCTTGTAAAACGCCACATGTAACCCATTGCTGCTGTGATATACTTGCTCTGTAGCTAACATATATCGATCAGATAGATAAATTTGAAACCAGTGAAGCCCATTTCCTCGTACGCCATAGTATTCCAAGGTTTCTAATAAGAATCTTATGGTGAATTGAATCAAATGCCTTTGTTAGATCTAAGAACAAACTAGGGTGTACTCATTCTTTTCGAAATAATTAAGAACGCCAGACCCACATTCACTAGTTGCATATACTGTAGAATGACCGGGCCGAAAGCGATATTGGCTATGGCATTCATTTTTGAGACAGCGTACATGTAGTAGTCTTTATAGATGAGGTGCTCAAGTACCTTTGAAATAACAGGTAAAATATATATTGTTCTGTAATTTATGAGCAAGTTTTGTTCCTTGGGCGTATAGACGTTAACGACCATTGCAATTTTCATGCAGTTTGGAACAATGCCTTTATGTAGAGGTTGGTTTATCAATTCATTCAGGGGGTAACAAATTTCAGCTTAAAATCCTTAAGCAGCAACACATTAATATGGTCAGATCAAAACATGGGTTGTTGGGGGTTAAATATAGGGGATTTTTAGATTAGTTTCTAGAAAGAGTAAGGATCAACATTTACATTCGGAATTGCTGCTGCAGTCGTATTGCCAACATGAGTAAAATGTTTGCAAAGTTCTTCAGCTATTATCTTCAGATCAGATATTTTAGAGTTTCCGACGTTAAAAGTACTGGAATATTAGGTTTATCACGGCATCATCTATGTAGCTGTCTAATAACTTTGCAGATCATCCTGATTTCAATGCGACATTGATTCAATAATTTACCAAGGTAAATTTTTTTACTGTCTTGTTTTGTCTTATTATGAATATTACGGTAATTTTTGTAAATAACACGGGACTTGTGGTCAGGTGGATAGCGAACATTTTCCCTGATTGACCTAATTTTAATGATGATTTGAACAACCTCTGAGTGATCCACGGGTCACGAATAACGCGGTGACTGGGAATTGTTACAGTCTTTTACGAAGCACAAGCATCTAAATTGTGCAGGATTTTTTGTTGAAATTACTAACAAAGTCAACGTTTTAGATTAATCAATGCATTTCATGTAGTTTGCTAGCTTTGAAGAGAATTATTCTGCCTTAGGTGAACAATGAGCCCAATTCATTAAGAGAAAAAGTGGCAGGTGATCCGATGCCGGAAAGAAACTTGTCACATCTTATTCGACGTTATATAAAGATTGCTAATAAGGATGACACTAGAGTTGATTATCGGAGTTGGTTTGGTTTGAGATGGAATGAGACCAGATGAATATGGATGTCAGAGGAGCTCAGTTGTCGACCTATGTTTGTTGATCTTTAATAGGTCAAAGTTTGTGTCAGTACCTAGTTATTGCACGCAGCTTACATGTAGTTCCAACTATCCTGATAAACAGACTGTAATAAAGCCCAACGGAGGAAACCTGCCCATTTATATTAGGCACTCCGTAAACTTATAGATAAGTGTGATGGTAAATGCACATATAATAACGATTCTTGCCAAAACATGTAACACTATTAATATCACACAAAATCACGGCAGTGGTTCCGCTATTATACTGCTAAAATGGCGATATGATAAACAAACAAACCCAAATGTGTGATATATTGAACCACTACTACGCATGTACATGTATACATTGCTCAGGTAGCTCAGTTTTGTTGGGTGGTATTGATTATCAAACTGATTTTACAAGTATTGTTGAGGACTCGAAACATCTCCTAAGCGTAACCTATGTAAAGTACTGCTTGACGGTTGATTCTTTCAGTTTTAATAAACTACCAATGAGGTCATTAAAATATTGAACAGTCTTCAAGGTAAAACAAAGTCACGGGTTGACAATGTGATAATATTCCATTTAAATTGTTAAATTATTGGTGTTTCGTTTACATGTGAACCACTGTGCTTCTCGCAAATACAGGGTTGACTTTTACAGATTCCCTCCTCCCAATGATAGTATTACAGTGTTGCTTTGCCAGCAAATCTTTTTGTCAAGCGTTTATAGTCATGTAACATCATATTTAGTTATATTTTCAAATTCAATATCCCAACAAGAAACTATACATGTATCGTTTCTTGTTGAGATATCGAATTTAAAAATATAACTTAGGAATCTATTGTTGGCCCGATTTTGCATCGAGTTGTTTGATCCAGATGAAAGTGGTCACAAGATTGAAAGTACAACGCACTAAATGAACTATGTATGGTGTTAGATGACTATGAACGCTTGGAAAAAAAGACATTGTTTTGGAAGAGAAACACTGTAACACTATTATTGGGAGGGGGAATCGGACGAAAATTAGAAAGGAAAAATATTCCATATTAAATATCAACCCTGTAAATGTACATGTATGTCCAAAGGTGCATCTGTGTTACCGGAGTCCCTAAATACTGCCGAACTGTCACTTGTATACAAAATGGACCGCAATGTGGATACAAATAATACAGGTCGATAAGTGTTCTTTCTTCTTTATCTAAAATATTTGGAAGGTTATTGTATACCAACTTAGTAGTTTCTAAATGTTTACAGACTTGGGAAGGACCTTCGTGTATGTAGTTGCTCTTGTTTTATATAGTGTATTTTAAATTTGATGTAATCAACGTTATGTCGCCTCCCCATCGCCTATAATTGTGCTCACTCCATCCCCAACAACATTTCAGTCATAATCATGTCGGTAAATAGTACTCTGCACTAATGTTATTATAGAACTGCAACCCGGCGATAAATATTTTATATTTTTTGTCGTATCTTATCTTAAGACAATCTAGAGATATGGTGAGCAAAACGCCTTACTATCAAATTTCGCTTCTGCTTTGGTCCTTCACTGTAGGAAAGACTCGACAGAGGATACATGTCAACTACGGACGCTGAAAGGAATAGTATTAATAACTCGTGGTCACTCGACTCCTATTACACCGGAGTGCAACATAGATTTACTGGTTTCTCACCTGACAAGCCTGTCCATTCCCTGTAGCACAGAGCATATTACTAGTTATTACGGGGCCAATTATGTCAGCCGAAGCACATGCGCTATTTTCGATAGTGGTCACGTTCAGCTGACGCAACCCATCCACTGGGGAGCCACCTGAAAAAAAAATACTTGATCGTGTTAATCTGCGTTTTGTATCTTACACAATAAGTTATGCAGGAGCCGTGACGCGTTTTCTTTATTTCTTGATCCAGTTATAGCTTCAGTTTTTGTTGCTGTTGCTGTTATCAATGCGGTCATAATTGCTGTTGGTTTTTTTTTTGCTGAGTTGCCACCATCGTTGTTTTGTAGCTATGACGTATTATTGAAATTCTTGAGCTTCTATACCGAGCACAACTAACTTGACTAATGTGGAACAGACAAAGACAAACATTTTTTTTTGTGTGTGTTGAAGATTTATTCTAAGCTCAGAAAACTGCTGGTCCAACTATATATTTTAAGACTTTATATGTTGTGGGCAGCCTTACATGTACATGTAGCCCTGGACTTTAATATGGTGCAACATATTGCAACCTTTTCTTTGGTCATATAAGGGCACCCAGGCTGAAATGTAGACGTATGAACCGTCAGACAACGACACAGACAGATAGGCAGACAGACAGATATTCAGAAAAAGTCTTTTCTTGTAGTAGCGACATGTCTACTGCTATGTTCTTCCCAACCTCAGCGCAGCCTGCCCTTTCTAGGTTTATATGTGACTTGTAATGATAGAGACGATATCACAACGTTTCTTACCAATTAAATAGTCTTTTTAGCTTTGTTACCTAATTACCTAAGGAAATTTCTACGTCTGTCACACACAGTTATAATAATATTTTAATACTGGCTCAGAAAAGTCTCACCATTATTCTGCCATCTACATATAACAGTGCGAAAGGATTCGTATTATATTTTATATTTGTTAAAAAACAATAGATAGCCTAACTCTGCTCTTTTCGTGAGGGCGGTCTTCAAATATCAATAATTACCATGACATTCAATGTCAGTCAAAATGAAATATGTGGGGTTATACCCCCATACAGGTTTTCCTGTTAGTGTTCCATAGTTGAGTAAAGTATGTCCAAACATTTTAGATACAATCGATAAAAGTTGGGTAACCTTAAACTTGTCAGGTAACTAAAGGTCAAGCATAAACATCCAGTTGGGCTGTCCATATATGACTTTATATACCACTTATAATAAGGTAACTACATGCCAATCGAGTTCACGTTAGCTATTACACCTATATCTCTTCACATCTGACTAGAAGTTGGGGACTTCAATTTCTAACTCTATGCTTACCCCAGCGCAGGTTGGTAGCTGCTGGACCTGACTGTGCGAGCAGAGCTATGACCGTAATATGGGTATTCATCGTTTTTTAGGAACCTTTCTGTCGGCTAGGAATTTTAAAAGTTTATTTTAATGTATTTTAAATTTGATTTCCAGTTTCTGAGATTTTATTTTCCTTGTTTCCTTTAATATAACAGTATAGGGGAGGTAAAAGGTTCAAATGATTATTACGTAGAACCAGAGAAGTGATCATGAGTGCAGTCGCAAAATTCGAAGACACTCAGTCCAATAATGCCAATGAAGAATGTATCTGTATTGTTTCCAATTTTGAATTTGAACGAATTCACTTTCCTTTAACACAAGAGAATATGACTGGGAAGGTTATAAACGATTACTTCAAGCGAATTAAGTGGTACAAAATTGGAATAGTGCAGTGAAACGATCTGCACATGATAGATACAGCTTTTCAAAATTTTCAGTCTTAAAACTAAATTTTAAATTTCGGAAAAAGAAGAAAAGTTGTGACATTATGCTTTTAAGTACTTTGAAAAAAAAAATCAAAATTTGGGTCAGGATTTAATTGTACAAACGTTCCTCTGTGGAGATTGTTTTTCAAACTGGTTGTATTTGTATGAACATCAGACTAACCCGGAAGCTATCGTTTGTAGGGTAACACGTACATTTTGCCCATAAGAAATATATTGATTGGTTTTAAAGAACTATAGCATGGCAGGCTAGAAATCAGAAGAAATAAAAGCCGATCTGATTTTGTTCTATAAATGTATAAATTATGCTGTTAATATTGACTGTAGCAATTCTATGAGATTTTCCCATTCCTTTAGGGGACAACCTAAATTTATACCATTTTAATAGTAAATCCGAAGTAAGAAAATGTGTCTGGGTAAATCGCCTTGTTACCTTTGGGAATAACTTAGATGATACAATTGTAAATGTTCCTACAATCAGCATTTCTAAAAGTCTTATCAGATCTGTGTCCATGATTGGTAGCAGGAGTATTCTAGCTATGATCATTGACCTGTCATAAGATATCCCATTTCTATTCAGCTGAAATGTATACCGGATTATACCTTTTGTGGTACACGTGTCTAAAATATCAGTAACATTGAGATCGATATTTCAAGACCACTCAATGTCAAATCGATGAAGAGAGAGTGATATCACTTCCAACTAGTGCTCAGTAGCAATACATGTTCAAATTCTATTCTTTTATGGATAAAAAGTATATGGAATATATAAAGTGACTTTGAAATTGACCATTCAAGTTCAATGATGCACTTAGACTCCACGTAACCTGCGACTTTTGACCATAAAGCACGGCCATAGCATATGAGCGAAATCAACTAAGCAACTTTGACCTTCATGTTTACTTTAAATCAAATCTACTTCTCCGGTTGGAATCCCATATCAACTTCATGCTTATCTCTCACAGATATCAAATGATTTTTCCCCGGAATAACAAAGCTAATGGATGGATACATAAAAAAATTGAGGACAATTCTGGAGACATTATCTTAAAGAGTGTATACAGCATTTCAAATATATATATTTTGATTTATCATGAATTATCTTATTTTTCTGTAGTTATTTAACCAGCAATGAACTACACCCAGAAAAAATGAGGACATTTCGGCGATATTGTCTCCATAGCTTATATATGGACACAATGTATACAGGAATTTTAAGATTGAATTATAACTATTTTAATTTTTAAAAATTACATTCTGAAGGTGTGTTGTGATATTTGTTCCGTGTTCTGACATAAATTAACTGCTGGACCGGTATTTAACTGACAGTATTCATTTAGATGTTACTTTGTCAAAATTGCTACACTGAACATAGGCAAGACAGTTGAACCTCTGACGAATATATATTAAACCTGGACAGCCTGTCTGTTTGGTAGCATTCGTCTAAAGTGTAGCATTAAATAAAGGGCCCTGTGGTTCTTATTTCATACTCATATCATTGCTTTCTTGGTTTAAAAGAAAAGCTCGCAGCAAAATTTAGTTCATTGCTGTAATATGTTTTGGGATGCTTTGTTCACAAACAACAACACAGACGCAGCCCCCCCTCCCCCAAACACACACGCGCCTACAGACGGGGTGTGTATGTCGTTAATAGGATCAGCAAAGTTCATGGATGGCTGCATGCTTGGAACATCGTCAAGCCCCTTTCACCAAGGCAGCATTGCACATAAGCTGTGGGGATTCTCCTCTGGTGGAAATTACCTTCTTCTTCCATACCCCAGCCAGTGACAATCGCAGGTGTTTCAAATTCGCCCAAAGTGGTGTTGGGACGGCAGATCGGCATGACGTTTTCATCCAGTTTCGCTGGTTTTGCAAGCTGCAATGCAAATCATATTCAGCAGCAAACATTATGCAATCTCTCTCTGCGCTACAACTTTTTCAGGCCTCCAGTACTCACCCTCATCGGCACATAAAAATACTTTAAGGACTTAAAGTACAGAAGCATGGCCTTAAATTGGTTACAACCTTTCTTAAAATGGCACAAGGTCATAAAAACTGCGTTCACCCTATAAGTGCTAGCACAAAAGGCGCGAAGTTGTTAAGCTCATAATACAGTTGATGTATGTTGTTCTGAAACACGCGAAACAAAATAATAAGGATAGCGCAACTCTATAAGTGCAAGCACGAAAGGTGCAAAATAGTTAAAACATACATGACTGTTATGCACTGTCACAAAATACGCGAGACCATTGATAGCATAATACACCACGTAAGGGTGGGCACGAAGTGCACAAAACCATTAAACTGCATAATGCAGCATGTAGGAGTGAGCACGGAATGCGCAAAAGCAATAGAGGTGATAAAACACTAGAACATACTTTTGTAACAGCGACGCAAGACTTAAAACTGAGCAAATATAGGTATAGCTGGTGGTGGTTGGAACACAGGCATGTTAGCGCAGAGTAACAATTAGTCCAATAAGACTATTAACTGCTGCACAGTTTAAAGTTACCATAAAAGAAGTGGCAGCTAATCTAACATTGCAGAGTGTTGTTGTTGTTGTTGTTGTTGTTGTTTATTTTCCGAATTGTAACAGACATAAAACACATAAATACATATTTTGCGGGGTACAATTCGTGGTCATTCCATCTGAACAATATAGCTGTCCTATGATCTGAATACGATGAACAAGCGTTAAGATACATAGGTGATGGAAGCCAATGAATGACACTGTGTACAACATAGAAAACTGGGATAATGCGTCCCATGGACACAACGTTGAGCAAATCAAAAGGTTCACTCAAAATTACCTAGGCTACTATCAGACCTGCGAGGGTACCTTAAAGGTTGGTAATACTGTCATTACTGTCATTACTGTCAATACTGCCACTTGCCTACACCCTTAAGCTTGTTCAGTCGAGATAAACGTATAGAGACATACAAGACGTGAACAAATAGGAGACACAAAAGTTGGATCTCCTATGTGTTCAGCTACATGGATGAAAGCATTGAAATTCCTGTGCCAAACTATGGTGGTGTCTAGCCTTTCAATGGCTTCTGTCGTAAAATTTGTTATAATGGTATACTTGTTTCATTAAACCGTGTCATATTTTTCTCAGCAACGGGGCAAACCAGGAATATCCTATAATTTCAAAATTAGACTGTCCCTCTTCTAATATTATTTATTTTGTAATCTACCTCTTTTATGGCAGGCAATACGTCCTTAGAGAAAGTTTGTGTTCACAATGTAACACACTGAAATAGGCAAGACTGGTGTAATGCGAACACTTTGATTAGGGGATTTGACAACCTAAAGCTAAGTTTTCAGATTTATTTGATTTGATTGCAATCGAAAAAAATCATCTTCATTTGAGAAAACTAAAGATTTTCGGTTCAACTGTGAACAATGTTAGACTGGCCCACTAGATGCAGTAGAAACTTGTGGCATATATAACACCACATCTAAACTAACGAGGAAACCAAACAAATCCCCCTAATCATACCCTTCTCGAGAACTGCTGAGGTAGCCTGGGAGCAAATCACCATTCCCAAACTCTTAAGCAGGAACTCCCAGATGTCTTTGGGCACCCGAGAACAGCTGCATATATAGCGGAATAATAATCTTAGAAAGTAACTGGTAAGAAGCACTCCTTGTGTATTGTCCCCAATAGTGAAATTTACATTTGTGCCATAGCAAGTGATTAAACACTGTGTACTGCTTAGCACTGTACGACTAAACGGCATTGTTACAACGAACATAATATGCGAGGGCCCAGTTTGTGGCAATTATGCTTCAATCTGCATTACATAGAGGCAAAAACGCAATTAATAATGTAAGAAGATAAGTCGTGAATTCTAACTGTTTTAAATTTCTTCACCAGGAGCCTACAGGGATAATACACCCCATGTCGTTTGTCACACTTGTCACATTTATATCGTTTTTATTAACTTTGGGGTAGTTTTGAACATAATGGCAAGTTAGTAGATATATCACAGATCACTATCAGAATGATAAATTTTCTCACCTGAAGAAGAGCGATATCGTGATCGAATTCATTGATGACTTGGAACTCCGGATGTATGTGTATAGCTGAGATGTTGTAGGTGGTACCGCTAGGTTGAGACTGGATGTAGTGCTCTCCAAGACGAACCTTGACAGTCTTTGTGCTTCTAGAAATAACCAGTACACAGACTGTAGTAATAGGACTAACGTGTCGCACTTGGGTGCCTCAATGCAGCATATTAATACATCAGCTGACATATTCCCTGGCGTCTCTACTTCAAGCAAGGTACATATGTGTCTCCTTCTCACACCAAATTTCTTTTAGGCTCAGTAGACCAGGCATTTTATTGATGAAGAAGCTACATCAGAGCAGGCCACGTCTTCAGAAGAGCAATGCACTGAATGGACTACAGCCAAAGCCACCAACGTTGCTGCAAAATAGCCACACCAATCCAATCCAGACTGATGTGTTAGGCATACTGACAAAAGATTGGCCCAGAGAAGTGATGGCCAATGGGATACAAAACGAATAAATGAACCTCGTACGGAGAGAGAGAGAGAGAGAGAGAGAGAGAGAGAGAGAGAGAGAGAGAGAGAGAGAGAGAGAGAGTGAGAGAGAGAGAGAGAGAGAGAG
>JAAUYG010248509.1_pt1 | contig 12819 bp, 11 predicted proteins | sample 7278091 | NCBI WGS metagenome assembly JAAUYG01 (sample SAMN14350201, study PRJNA611818) | marine sediment metagenome | isolation source: surface marine sediment (0.6m) | place: French Polynesia: Moorea | collected 2018-08
AGTAGTAGTAGTAGTAGTAGTAGTAGTAGTAGTAGTAGTAGTAGCAGTAGTAGTAGTAGTAGTTGTTGTAGTAGTAGTAGTAGTAGTAGTAGTAGTAGTAGTAGTAGTAGTAGTAGTAGTAGTATCAGTTGCAACAGCAGGTAGGAGTACGTACATGTAGTAATAGGTAGCTTTGGGGTGAGTGGGGATAGTAGTAGTAGTAGTAGTAGTAGTAGTAGTAGTAGTAGTAGTAGTAGTAGTAGTAGTAGTAAATACTAGGTGGCTAATAGGTAAAATTAATAGGTAAAATTAATTAATTATTACAACTCGTCGGCAGTTAAAGAGTCTTTTGATGTATGAAAAGCATTTTCCCGATCTCTGCATGCATCATAATAAGCGGCAAGCGATGGTGTAAAATGTTGTAAGGTTCGAATCCCTGTTTCTGTGTTTCCAGGAAGCCGGGAGCAGGCGTTTGTATACGCCCTGTCGTCTGCTGCGCTGACCCAGGCTATAGCCAAGGCCTGCAGTGTCGGCGCCACGACCAAGTGTAGCTGTGGGCGTCTGCCCAGCGAACCGCCATCCGGGGACTTTAAATGGGGCGGATGTGGTGATGACGTCAGATTTGGCACGGTTTTCAGCCAATCATTCACGGATATCGCTTACACGCGGCGGAAAAGCCAGTCCAAGCAATCTATGATGAATGTTCACAACAACGACGTTGGGCGGAAGGTAGGGAATGAATTGACCACCCATAATGCCTTCTGAAATTGTCCATACATAATTTCAAAATACAATAGCAGCCTTATTAGATTAGCAACTGCATGCAAACTGTAAGGCATTAAGGTTACATCAGGGCGATATTATGCGTGATGATGATGTTTTATAAATGGCACATTTTAAAGATACCGGACTGCCCCGAATTCGGCTCGCCTTCTGTAGTATCGTACATGTACATGTACCTGCCCTATAAAGATGGACGATATTAAAGATAAAGATACTGATATTACTGATATTAAAGATCAAGTAATGAAATAACTGATAAAAATCACCGATGTTAAAATATTATAATTACTTATAAAAATGGCTTATGTATAAATATTACTGATGAAACGAAATCGCGACAAATATTTTACATTTTACTGAGGAGTTTGGTTTGTGATAGATGGTGGGGCGCGTAAAAATGTCGCCCTCGAACTGTTAACAATATTACGAAGTTATTACTAATCACTTATATGGACGATAGAGCTTATATTAATTTCAATCTTAACTATTACAGTTAAAGACAAAACTGTAATTACATGTACTACTTTTACTTTGCTGTAACTTGTAACCTGCTCACTTTTTGAGCAATGTCTTCCAACCTTTCATAAGCAAGTTCGGTGAAACAGTAGGTTCGTCTGAATCGTCCATGCCACCATCTGTACATATGTAAGCTGTCGCTGTGTCTGCAATGTGCCCAAGCGATCACCGACCCTCATTTCTGGGACTGCCAGACATGATATCAGCTACATCAGCTACATGTAGCTGTTCTGTTCCCAGTTCCTCTGTGCTGTGGTCTGTCAGTCACAGACTGTGTGGTGAGACCAGTGAGTGACAGTACTGCTGTGCGCTGACAGTTATACTGCAGGTTGCGGTCTACCACACTGCTTCCACAGCTAGGCATTCAGATCTCCCACAAATGTTAGCCCTCCATTGACACATATCGCGAATACATGACAAATGTAGTACACGTGTATGGAACTGTCTTTGACCTTCACGGGTACGTACCTGGGTAGGGGGGGGGGAGGATTTGTGAAGAAACACCAGGTCTGAGGACTTATCTGCTCGAGGATTTCTGTCCCCAGTGGCATCTAAAATACACACCTGTTATTATACCATGCAATCCATTTTCTCTGGTTTTTTTTCTGTTTCTTTTTTCATTTAGTATATGTCCCAGGGAAAGGGTAATACTGGCTCTCTATGGGCAGATGGGCACCAACTATGGACGTATAGTTAATGGAGTGGCAGTAAATCCCAGCGACAACACACATTAGTGGTTGACCACAGCCTGACATTGAAATCTCCCAGAAATGGTATAGCGCACTTACTTCCACACTGACTGGTGGCTGGGCATTGCAAATCTGGGACCATCCCAGCATGGTCACAGTAACATTTCACTACATAATACTGCACAATGGACTCATGTGTTACATACAGTTCTGCTGGAGAGAGATTCTCTTTTCCCTTATACATACATGTATAGCGTAGATACATGGCACGTACACGTGTACATAATTTATACGTCTTTCTTTAACATCCCTGCAGGATTATTAAAGGGGCTGGTCAGACGCTGGGTGTGTTTGGAACTGGGGTGTGTATAGCTGTTTGTGTGTAGGGTGTATTTATTTGTGGTCGGGGTACAGCAGTGCAGTGTATGACAGTTTTCCCCCCACACTGTCCACGCTGTGTGCATTTCATACAGCATGTGTCGACTCGTCACTTGTCAGCTCGGTGACAGCGCCGGCCAAACAGCGCGTGGATTGCTGCAGTGCTCTCAACGACCGCCACATTATTCTGCGATGAAACATATATCAAAAATTCAATTATAAAGCGAAGCTGTGGGGTTTTGGCTGTAGCGTTGTGGTAAAGGAAGGGTCTCAGAGGGGTAGGAAGGTGACACATGGCGATTTCCCCTGACTGCTTGGTCACCCGTGGCGACCCCTGGTGGGGATTCTGGCAGAAAAAGTCAATGACTCGTACGAAATTACCTTGTAATTTTGACCCCACGGTCCTCTGTTGTCCTGTACAGGGTTGTCTTCGGGTATATCGGGAGACAGCAATAAAATGTAGCAGAAGAAGAAGAGAAAGAGAGGCCTGGGCAGCAGTAATATATGTGATAAACCTTGCCCAGTGTATATGTTCCCTATCACCCAGTCTAACAGCTTGTAAAAGATGGGAAGTGAAGGAGAAGCTGTTGGCAGGACCATAAACTCTATACATATACAATCCGGGGTTATCACAGCCAGTGCAGGTTTTATTATCCCCGAGAGGTCGTCTGGGTACACACGGTCCTAACACACAGGAATGTGTCCTGCTTACAGCTTTCTAGTCTCTTGTCTACTGCAACAATGACATGTAAAAATGTGACATTTTCCCTCTAGGATGTCCCGGGTGTAGTAGTGGTAGCTTTATGTTTTAAACTCCACAATACAAATTTGGACATTTATCATGTTTGTACCCTCTTTAAGATATTAGTATGAGGAATAACCTTCCAAGAGTAAAATGCGGTAACCTGATCATTGAAAAACGAATCGGATGTCGAGATTGATACACCTTACAGGGGACACGAATTCATTCTAAATTCTAGGTCAATTCTGTTCTAGGCCAATTTTGTACTACAATTCAAAATCGAAATACGACACATAATTCGCATTGTTTGAGATGATGTGGCTCCTGTTCCACAAGTAATTCTGTAACTTAAATAAGGAGAAATATCATTGTGTCGTATAACACTTTATGACTTCTTGACTCAATATATTTTTTGCTTGTCATCATGCAGTACGCCCTATGGATAGCCTCATCTTAACAATCACCTACGTATGGAGTATGTGTACATCAATATTAACATCACAAATTAGGTCAGTCATTCAGTGATACGGAAGATGCTTAAGTACAAATATACATGTAGTTCTTTCCCTGGAGAATAATATAGCATGCAATTGTTTTATTGGATTACGCCAGTCGTTTATGTATATTGTGAATAATATAAAGATAGACCGACCCCCATTGCACTTCGCACGTAACATACTAATTGGTAACTCATTTTGGTGTATTTCTTTCTATCAGTAAGATATGTCTGAAAGTATTACAATGCTAGCCCATTTTAATACACCATTGCTTCGGTTTGCTTTGGAAGTAGCACATTATGGTCTAGAGTGTCGAATGCCTTGTTTAAATCTCGAAAAAAAAAAACGTATTATGTGTTTACTTCCTAGCTCAAACGCCAAGAGTGCAGTAGTACCTTTAACGAAGTATGTGACAGTAGGTAGGAAGGATTCATCTAAAATTGTAAAGCCGCCCTTTCTCTCTCTTTTGACCGACTGATCATGTCCAATCTTTATCCTCTACGATCTTTATTGCTTTGGCCTGACTCGAATCGTGCCCTAATTTCTTCATTGATACACTTTCCAGTGGCTAGGCAGGATGGCCGTTCATTCAATGTTACCCTGACTGACAGCTGACACAGTGTCTTGCCTCGGGATATATGAATTAACTGTGCCTGTCTATTACTCGATTGCATGGAAATTATAATTTTAACTTCGACTACACCGTAGCTCCAATGGGGGCACAAATACAGGCAAGCGCCTTTTCGTCCTGCGGCATTCCAGTTCCCATGATTGATGATTTACGGAAAACTGTCTCCTATTCTCTCCTCTCTAACCTGGTATGTCTCGGCCTGAGTGCGTTCGCTGATTAATGGCGGAGTTTGGAGAGTGGCACCATCTCTGACATGTCCCCACCAAGCTACCATACTTCTTACCACCTCCGGCGCAAAACGTTTTTCACCATCGACGAGGTTTTGTTTGAGAGTCCATCGTCATCGTTTTTTGTTGGCTTTCATTCATAGCAACGGATCACCTTGGCAATGTTTACAGCAGAGCCAACGGAACGGCGTCTTCCATTGCCCGAGTTGACGTCTGCTACAAAAAACTACCGCCCATCTCCCATAGAACGCCCGGGCATCTGAAAAGTTGAGTAATGGACACCGCTTTCCGCCTCCGATACAAATTGTATCCTAACCTATAATTAGAGGAATACAATACACAGTGCTACCGTCGTCTGTGACGTTCTGCCTGCCAGGCTAACTTCAGCTTGGATGACGTTGGCATAAATTAGACTGTGCGACTATTGCAGTTAGTAGGGGAGTAGGCGGGGTCGTCGAGGTGTTGTAGAGTGATGTCGCTTCAGTTTAGTCACCGATAGTCACTACACAACCACAGTTAACAGCCAGTTGATATTTTTCTTTACCTGACTTATTGTTCCCCATCATTGGGGTTTGAACATAGTCGCTTCCGGGACCTGGTCTAGTTGATGAACTAGACTAAGTTAGTGCTTGATGTGGTATATTATACCGGTGGTGAGGGGTGTGGATCGGAGTAGGGTGGGGGTGCGGGTGAGGGGTCCTGGGGTCGGGGTTGAGGCAGAGGCAGAAATGTTATGTATGGCTGTCAGAAAATTGCTACCTTGTACAAGGTTCCTGACACTTCTAATTATACACCTTTACTGTCCCAGTGTGGATTGCATACATCCCACTCACAGCAACATGGGTACAGCTTGTCACCAGAATGTCACCCATACTCGTTCAAAACAACGCGAGGTGTTATATTCACGGTTTGCAGCGAGTGCCGTCACGTTCTTGAACTTTCCGGGATAAAGACCAGCTTTAAGTTCAAGAAGTGTCGAGATGTCAGCAGACATGCAGATATGCACCGTTAGATACTGTGTGGAGGTGGTGTTGGGCGCATGACAATCTAACAGTTTCCGCATGTAAATGTAGCACAAAACATACATTCTGATACTAATAGACGGCATGTCAGGGATCAGGTGCACGATGTGGCGCCTCCTCCACTAATGAAGAGGTGTTATATGGCCGACGATAGCATTACTCCCACATTCTGCTGATTTCCACTTGTTAGGTGATGTGAGGTTATAATTTGTTTTAGTCGTCAGCTGTCCTAAGTACACATGTAGTCCCAATCAGACGTTGGTGACGGGCCAGTTATATAACAACAACGCAGCAGGGCTAAATGTTCCAGTTTCAGCTTCTTTCGTGTACTATAGTTTCTGCAGTTAAAGTCGCCCCTGGCCAGCACTGCTGCGGTTTGACTTTCAGCGAGCATTTGACACGGTGTGGCGCACACCTCCGACTGTGTGTCAGTGAGGAGTGGTGTATGGGATGGGGGACCTCACCACGGCATAAATTAGCAGAATCTGCTCGCATTGTCACACTAAAATGATGTAGATATCATCTCTACAGGGCTGCTTCGCCGTGTTCAGGGACTGTTTAAAGTCTTGAATCTGAGTTTTGCCAACTCTTTGTCGGCGCTGGGCGATGAAAAAATGCTAGTTATTTCTGGTGAGCCCACCATGTTGTTGGTCCCCTCTGCAAGGTGTTCACAGTGGCTCATAAATCTCCATTTGTGTCAGGCGCACTGCCCCTACAGTGACACTCAAATCAATTACCGTTTATCCGGCTTCTTTGGATTTCAATTTGGGGAGCGACTACAAAAGACACATAACAATATTGGATACATTAGAGGAGCTATCATTCTTCTCAGAGCCAACCTCTGTAACCCAACACGAGTCATGCCTAGTGTAATATGGTGCTTTTTAAGGGGTGGTGACTGCATGAACGTAACAGCAGGAAATGTATGAGAGTGAGTTGCATTGCACTGTCAAGCCCAGTAGCACGTGGCAGTCCCCTGGGAGAGCCCTGCTTTGTCATGTGATTGTGAACGGAATAGAATTGGCGCTATAAATATTTATAGCAACAATTAGAAGGTTTGATCTTCATATTTTATAATACAGCACGACTCCGCGCATTTTATTAAGAGCAGTTACCTTGCACACAGCTTCCAAAATATTTCAAAGGTACATGTATAGACACTGGTGTTTGGTAGCAACACATTAAATTTCTAGCTATTCCTTTAATCAGGAATACTTGACAGCTACCTGGTTATATACTAGAAACAGATGAATCGCCCTAAGTCTCCAACTGCTCGCCATTTCATTGTTGGAAGTGACGAAAATCACGGGGGCCTGTTTATACGCGGCCTCTTTTTCAGATCTAAGTAATTGCTCTATATTGCCGGTAATTGCGACGTTTAATGTTAATTAACGCACGGGTGGAGCGACGAGGTGACTCAATTGCACGCACAGTCAAGATGACATGTTGTGAGGCACACAGCAAAAACACAGAAGAATGAAGGGGAAAAAATAGGCGACATTTTTTTTTCAAACGTAAAGAAATTTCAGGCTGCAATGAATCTAATCGTGAGGCAGCCCAAGAGCGCCAATTTGACTTCAATTGAAGCAATCTTTGACGCCGAATGAAGTAATACAGAGAGGGCTATTCATCCCCCCACTGCGAGCTTTAAACAAGGCAGCATTGGTTGTCGCCCTGGCATTTGACAGCAGCCCAGGGGACAGGGCCACAGAGTGGTCGTCGGCTTGGGTGGCGGTGCCTTTATGATGGATGTGCGGCCCGAGAGGGGGTTGTATACATACACTAGCCATGGCTGCCATATAACGACATGGGAAAATACAGAAAAGTACGCCATATATCTTTTAAACCTGGCAGGAAAGGGTTTTGGATCAAACAAAAATTTCCTCCTTGATAAACGACGCTGGACTGTTGTTAAAAGCTGCATCCCTATACCGGCCAGAGAGCCACCTTTGATGTTGCCGCAAGCAACATCAGACGCACAGATTACTGCCGCTCGGTGATACCGTGAATCCATGGCCAGTTCGACTCTAAAACAGCATTGGTACACTCTTACTGGCCTCCGGGAGGTGTACATCACATCTGTGCTTGGTAACAATGTTGTCAAGATTACTGTATGACAAAACAATCTGTTAAATAAATAATAAATAAATAATAATAAACAAACACAAAAACAAACAAATAAATAAATAAATACACAAATAAATAAATACATGACTAACTAGCTAAATAAAAAAATAAATAAATAAATAAAATAAATAAATAGTCTCTCAAATGAATAACTGTGGCTTGAAGTTGGGTAACACATGTACGTGTTTCACCGCCGACGTATAATTTTGGCATGTAACTCAGAGATGTAAGTCACGATGTTTCTAAGTATGTTACCGAACAGGTATGGAACTCGGTATGGAGCAAGTTCAGTAGTGAGTAGTCAGTACCTGTAGCTCAGTGCTGGGCGAAATAAACAGGCATGCTATTCGGGCAGTGTATACACTGAGCTGGTTATACTCAGGCAGGTGATCAGACGCGAAAAGTGTTACTGTACACTGGTTATACACAAGCAAGCGATCCAACTCGGACATATATAGATATACAACCGTATACATTGGGCGGTCAGCGTGCACACCCCATTTCAACATAGAGTAGGCCTACAGCGCGTACATCTACACTATTTATCGCTCACGTATTTTTTTTTCGTTCCAGATAGTTCAAGAAAGTCTCACTACGGCGTGCAAATGTCACGGGGTTTCCGGTTCCTGCTCCATTAAAACCTGCTGGATGGCCCTTCCGGATATGCGCACTATAGGGATCGAACTGCAGCGCCGCTATGCGGTGGCTGTGGAGGTGAAAAAGAAGAAGGTAAAAGACCGCAATTCTGAGGATGGCCAACGGAAGGCGAGCAAACTGGTGTCCATCAGCCCAATCCGCAAACGGTTCTCCGAGACGGACCTGGTCTACTACACTAAATCTCCGGATTACTGCTATCCTGACAGAGCTCTGGGCTCAGTGGGGACTCACAACAGGTCAGTCCTGGTGACTATAGCTTGGAAGTGGTTGTGTTGTTGCGAAGAGCCAGATCCAGTATACTATAAACTGCTTGAAACTTCATGCATATCCGAAAAACACTTATAATATTTAAAAAGTTCTTTCTTAAACACGAAAATTCATTGCTAGTTACAGTAAATTAACATGGAAATTATAGTTACTTTTTCTTGCAGGATTTCATTGGAGTGTTGTTTATCAACATCCTGGGTAATAGTGTAAGATGTTTTAGTAGACAGTTCACGTTCATAGATTACAACAAAAGATATTGTGCGAACAAACACTATAAGATATTGTAAGTAATATAAAAAATCCCGCGTTTAATATACGAATGTTGATTTTCTCTTCAGGGAGTGCAAGAAGGATGACCCGGGTTCGGCGGGCTGTCAATCAATGTGTTGTGGGCGTGGTTTCACCAGCGAGGTGGTAGAGATCCGGCACCGCTGTGACTGTAAATATTACTGGTGCTGCTACGTCAAATGTAAGGCCTGCATCAAAAAAGTCGAGATCAACCGTTGCCGGTAGTAACAGGGGACCATGGGGGTCTTCAGCATGACGTCATCATTGCGACATAAACAGGAAGTGACGTCACTGTTTAACTGACCAGTCCTGACGTGGGAATTTACACGGCTATACAGACGCTATGCATATTCATGCGCTCAAAATGTGATATGTATACTCCGCGACACGGAAGGTCTTTCCTTTAAGGCAGACACCTCACTTGATCTGCCGTGTCCCCATCGCCGGATTGTCTGTCTTTCTGTCAGTGCTGCATGACACTTGAATGACATATAGGAGACAGAACCTAGGTGGATGTTGTGACTATGTGATGTTGTTGCCATATTTTACCCTATACAATTTGTGTTACCTTGGAAATTTGTTTTCGTTTTGTTGCAAATATTTGGTACATTATATATATATATATTTATGGATGCTGAGTTGATCGCTGATACGATGTACAGCAAGACAGCATGGCGGGAAAGTATTATGCAATTCGCTGGCACAGACTGTCTAGACAAAATGCATTTTGAATACGCTTTTATTAATACTAGAGTAGAATGGTAAAAGAGTGGTTTGTAGTCTCAAAAGAATTCAAACTGATTGTGACAGACAAACAGGACAGTTGTATTGGAACTGATTAGTGTTTTACTGACAAACCTGCACACTCGCCTCCCCAATGTCCCATGGGACGAGGGTTATCAAGGTCAGCATTATGTAAATCAGTATACAAGTGAAATTCTCGGCTGGGATAAAAAAAACTGAGTGAACGCGGAGGCTGAAAATCTCGCTCGGACAATTAGGGTATATATGGAGGGCTGCAACTCAAAGTTTATCATGGGAAATCCTTGTTATATCAAGTGAACGAGGACTGGCCTCAACTTCTCAAGCAGTACATGTAAAAATTTTTCGGCTTCATGAAGTCAAGATTGCGAGAACGTAAGGTTAAGTGTAAGTTCCCTTCTTGTTAAGTCGAGAGCTGGTTTCTCTTGACAGAGTATCTGGTTTGGCACGATGCTCAGTAAATAGAAGCCGTTCACGTAATGTTATGGTTATTTTGGGTTATAACTAGATTGAATTACAGTCAAAATTATTAGTATTAATTTTCTTTGTCGTAATACAGATCGAGCGAGCGGACTCTGCGGGATAGGCGCCATTACTTGCCATGGTTGCTAGGAAACCTAAGACTAGCATAGTATCGGACCCAGGTCCAGTTTAGCTAATGGGAAGGGGGGAGGGTGTATTACTTAGTCTGTAGTGCGGTTTTGGCCAGTGGATGAAGGTGATGAAGAATTTCAATGTCATTTGCATGGAGTCGATGTAGAAATATGCCAGTGCAGGTATGCATGCGTGTATACGTGTTTGTGTATATGTGTGTGTGTGTGTGTGTTCATTTAGCTCTATGAATGTACAAATAAATCTAAACTGCATGTTCTATAATATTTTATTCGCCCTGTACAATTAAATATTATTTGTGACCTTTTGATGAAGTCTGTAATTGTCACTAGTATATGAATATGCGTAAGGAAAGTAGCGCGAACATTTTAACTATCAGCCACAAACGGAGTTTGTATATATATTAAGGTCTTGTAGAGGGCATTCGGATTTTAAAATCACAAAATCTGTACGATAATTCATCTTTTTTTGCTTAGATACATAAATCCAGGTGGAGATTCACCTTCTATAGTAGCGTGTAAAACATGGATCTGCGTCTCGGGGCAGACTAGCGACGGGTGGCTGGTTGTCTGCTGTACTCGTTGTAGCGTGGAGATAAAGCAAAGTTGAAGCATGTATATATACTGCACTGAAATCTCTCTGTATATATCGAGGAATGCATTGTAATATATATCGAGTGTACAAATTGGTCGTTCAGAAACTCATTTGGTGCTATATACTACCGCCACATTGGTAACGTTAGTGTTTTCCGTAGCGTTTTGGGGATGTTTTGTCGCGTCCCTATCTCCATCTCTTCCTACAGGACTCCCACTATCTGATTTGAGTCCCAGAGAGTGTCTTCCAAGGATATTGATGGCGAAATACCTTTCTTTTTCTCATTGACTGCACTGCCATTGTCTGCTTGTATATGTAGGCCCCATGTCCACCCACGTGTGTCTGCGTTACCACCGAGTACAGACTTACTCTACCGCACCGGCAGTATAGTCAGCTAGACCTCTTCGAATCACAAAGAGTAGCGCTACATGTATCTTTGGAGACGTTACTAGATTTAACCGTTGTCTAATTATCTATATGTTTGATTTGCGATTCGTTATACAGCCTGGCACAATATAAACACGTAGCTGATGTTGAACGTTAAACAATATATGCCCAGTCGTGAGACTGGCGTTACAGCCCCCTTTAGCGGTCAGGATACACGTGAGGACTTTTCGAAAGCTTATCCATCACACTTCAGTTCAATATCCCATGGCTCGACTGTCACTAAGCTCGCGTGATCGTTTTGTGTATCTTAACGTTAGTTACCTATATTTGCCGATATGGGTTGAGCCTGTATGAGATCATGGCAGGAGACTGCTGTTGGCCAAGGTCTGTTCCTGGTATATATGTACATGTATATACCGTACGTGTTGTAGAAATATCAACCAGTTACTGAAAACGCTGCAGTAGTCAGCTAATATTTTCCCTGCGAATGGCAGTGACGTCATTGTCAGTGGCAATGACGTCACTGCATTTTAGTGTGACGTAACTGGTATATACCTTAGTGCCAGTGTTTTCACCGCTCGCCTGGCTCAGCAATGATCAACAATGTGTTCTTTTCGTCAGCAACTGGGTGTACACATTGGCCATACAGCTGACAAATGGAATGTACAGATTATACACACTTTGTAAGCGTAGATCAGCGTACAGTGACGTGCTATGCCGGTTGAGATCAATGTACAGTATTTTTGATAATAAAGAACATTAAATGAAGATCGTGTTTTCCGACATCAAGATTGATAACATGGTAACGTTAGTGACAAAAGGTCAATGGACCTTAGCGCTCAGCTTGACTGATTATCTTTTAGTAATGCGAGTAACAGATGCATGAGGTAATTGCAGGTTTTTATCTTCCCAAATTGACACGTTAACTGTTAAAATTTAATATCTAAGCATTCTAACAACGGACTTTTGAGTGGATTGTCACATAAAACTTCTATGAAATGTTTGGATAAAGAAGAGTGGTTAATAGAGTAGTAGCTTTAGAAAATCCATTATTCTAAGTAAAAAAAAAAGAACGCAAGTGAACCTAATGACCCCAAAGTGACCTTGAATCATCAAAGGTCAGAAGCACTCCACATATGCATGGTGTTTTGAATCAAAGACAGAATTTGAGGGATAGACGTAATAACACCCTGTAGGGTGTCCTTTCGTTGGTCATTCACAGTCAAATGTTCCATATTACTTTATAACACGAAACATGATCTCCTAGTATATGTGTTTATTAGTTTCAGCAAAAACAAAAAGGCCCTTTTGTCAGATGAAAGCAAAATAGGTTTATGGCTAATACCACGACAGCCAAGGTGATTTATTGTCAACCTATTGTCAACCAAAAGATCGCCCAAAAAGTAATAGCCTGTCTTCCCACTTGATTACCATACTTCCCATAAAATTAGGCTAAAATTGGATGACAACTGGTTGAAGAGTAGCCTTGTAAAAATCTTAATATCGGAAATGTTGCAAAGTGCACCGAATGACCCCTAACTGAACTCAAAGAATCAGACATGAAAAGTACCCTACATTTTTAGCCCAATAGGACTCTCTATACTACGTAATATAGAGTCCAATAAGTGTTGTACCAAAATCAAGGAAGATCAAAATTCAAG
>JAAUYG010300970.1_pt1 | contig 12818 bp, 11 predicted proteins | sample 7278091 | NCBI WGS metagenome assembly JAAUYG01 (sample SAMN14350201, study PRJNA611818) | marine sediment metagenome | isolation source: surface marine sediment (0.6m) | place: French Polynesia: Moorea | collected 2018-08
CGTCACCAATCATTGATGACCCGATGGTGTGCAATTGACAATTCATCCCGCAGAAACTTCTGCCAAGACATTCATGTGAGCACTCAGCAACAAGCAGGGACGCTGTTCGAAAAACCTGAGTTTGCAGGAGAAAGGAAACCCGAAGACTCCACCCCCCCAAACGAACTCGTAATGGAAAAGGCCCTCGGAAACTAGGGTGGGAAAATTGGCAAAGAAACACCTTCTGGGAAGCACATGCAGGCTCTTCTTTGCCCAGCCACAGACAGTGAACATGGGCGTTAAGCTTGCTCTTTTCGACCCAGCTATTCAAGCCACTGAAGTCACCACAGTGGTCATTGCTTGATTCGCGCTCTCGTTTCCATTTCTTGAGAATTTGCCCCAACACTGCTTTCCCAGGTGCTCATGTCGCATCAAAAGAAAAACTTTTGTGCCTCTTTTTGTGTCACAAATCGTTACCAGCCGTCCCAACCAACTGCTGGACTCTTGGTTTGAACGGGTTTCAAATACAGGTGGGTCCCTATTAATCCAAAAAAGAAAAAATGAGTTGCTTTCTTTCGAACCACCAAATTTCGAATTAAGCATGCAGATTAGCATTGCGGAGATAAGAGTGTGATTTTCATAGGACTTCGAATGGGGTTAAACCCCAACAAGGGGTCTCGCCTAAAATGATAACAATGACGACGGCCGTTTTGTGCCGCGCGGCTGAAAACAGAAAGTTCATCCTTGCGCAGGTCAAACTGCCTTTTTGCCTCCAACAGCAGAAGGATTTTACGCTTCCGCTGAATAAGCATGAAAAAAAAAGAGTCAAGGGGCCTTTTGGGACCCTTGTCTCAATTATTTGGATCAGGACGATAGCTCATTTGAACAGATATTACAGCAGGGGTTCTCCGTAAGACATTGATTTCTGTCGCCTGCCCCTTGCCGAGGTTTTTCTGATCAAGAATCCTCTCCAAGTCTGTGGGGGATTTTCTTGTGAAATTGAAAAAAATTATGTCAAAAGAAGAAAAAGTTGTTTTGATGAAGTCGGCAAGTAAACTGTGCTGGATCCTTGTCGGAGTCTTTTGTGCAGAACATGTTTTATTTCTCAGTGCTTTGTACGCTTGCACCTCAGCAAACATCAATTTCTGCGAAAGGTGTCAGACATCTTTACTTCAGCAAACACTTTCTTTATTCACCTAGGCCTATCTGTTCTTCGCACCCTTTCTCCTTTCTCTTTTTTAGGCCGAGCGCGACGTATGGAATCATGAACGCGTCGTCTTCGTGGACCCCCCTGCCCCCACCACCACCCCCCACCACACAGTTGAGCCCCCACCACCACACTGCTGACCCCCCCCCCACAGGGATACCCCCACACAGCTGACCCCCACAGGGCTGACCCCCCCCCCTGCCTGGCATTACGTTCTCACGTGATGGACGGCAGAGGCGCTCGGCCTTTACGCTGACGAGGCGTACTTGTTTTCACTTCTGTCTCTCTTCTCTCCTCCTCCTCCCTGCTCTTGCTGTCTCTCCTCTTTCTCTCTCTCTCTCGCTTGTGAACTTCGTGTGCCACCCAGTGTTTCTACACCTGAAGAGCTTGAAACAACTGTGCCCGTCTTTCAATTTCGCTTCCTTCTGTTCAGGTTCTAAATTGTGCAGTTTCTTCATTGTTTTGCTTACAAAACACTAGGTTTAGATTGTCTTTTTCCGATGGCAAAAAGTTTCGAAAACCCTTTTTTTTCAACGTGGTTTGCTCCGTTGGTACATGAACTAACCAGGTCGCTATCTTACACCATTAACTTTGATTTGTGGCAAGGAACTTAAGGCATCTGATTCGGTCCCTGAAGGTATTTTTCATAGGAAATGAAAACCTAAGTTGTTGAGTTTGAGTTAGTTTGAGTTTGCTGCAATAGGAAACTCAACACCCTTGACGTCAATCTTTGGTTGGGTAAAAAACGACAAAAAGAACTCGTTTGTGATCCAAAGATACCTTATCTGCAGTCTTATCTTTTTTCAAACTTTCCAAAACCTTGCAGCATTGAAACGGAAAGTTTGACTTCTGATTCGGGTGAACCTTTTCGATTTGTCAGAAGATTTCCGTGAGTTGCTGGCTTGGTGGTGCTGCTCACCTGAGTTGAAAATTGTCAGCAAAGAAACTGGCTTCCAAGGAAGGCACAGGAAAAAAAACAGCCTGTCCCAAACCTTTTTGGGCTGTGCGGCTGAAGGCGGAGTGGCCTGCGTAAGTCACACTGCTGTCCTTGTCATTGTGTAGACTCTGGTGGACAGACATCCCTCCGCCCACAACCCTTGTGCCAAAGTAGCAACTGTCTGGCTGTCAATCAAAGGTTACTCATATAGTGATCACATGACGCCTCGATGCTGAGAAGCGATTTTGTTGTTCGGCTGGTCTCAGACAGTAGAGGGGCTTCATCGAGCACGTTGGTAATCTGGTCTGCCCACCACCCCCCTCCCTTGGCAGTCTCGTTTCTGACAAACCGCCCTGGTTTGTGAATGGACGGCAAAATATACCCTCACTTTCTTCTATCTGACATAAAAAGCCTCCACATTTTGATTCAGCACATTGCTAACCTGTCAAATCCCGTTACAAATTGCTCGTGCAGCGATGCGTACAAATCCTTGGAAGAAAGATTTCTGTTTGAGCCGATCCTCAATAGACGCTCGGAACTTTTTGCTTGTTTTTTTTGAGACTTTTCGCACTGATATCTTTTCCTCTGCAATAGGAAATAGTGCAAAGCGTCAGGTGTCGAAAGCAAACATGTTTTTTTTTTCTGGAACGTAAATTGTTTTTGGATTTCCAAAATTCTTGGAAATTTGGATTTACTTGTTTGAGATTCTTTTCAGGCCGTCTCACCTTTTGTGTGTTTCATGTTTCGTTCATTTTCTTTGTGAGGAGATATTTTTTGGATTTGGATTGTTCAAAGAATGAAAAGGCAAAAGCATAGCTGTTCCCGTGCCTACAACCACACCTGGCCACACCTGGTTGGAAACACCAGTTCTCGTAAAAAAGTTGGGCAAACACGGGATTTTTCTTCGGAATACCAAGTGTTGGAGGCTCCATGTTTTCATTCGCTGTTTGAGCCGCGTCCGCCGTCCATTGCCAAACGGGCGAGCGGCTTATCTGAGTCATGCTGCCGTCTCTGTTGTTGTTGTCGTCGTCGTCGTCGTCGAAGACGGAGGGGGACGATGACGGTTTCTTGACCAAGAATTGTGTGTGACCTACCCACGTCCTTTTATCGCCACCAAAACCGCCACATTCGGGCTGAGTTCAGGCCGAACTCTGCCTTTCCTGAATGAATCATCTTGTAAATGCGTTCCCGAACTCACGGGATTGTGGGTCAAACACGTGTAGTTTAGTCCTTTCTCTTTGTGCATTGAAGAAAGACTGCTCCGTTCAAATGGTTGCACATGAGGGCAATGAACTCAAGTGACAAAAATGCCAAGGGGAAAAACGAAACACACGGTCACAGAATCTTCCATTTTGGGCCTCACAGCTGAAAGTGGAGCGGCCTTTACGAGTGACTGCCGCCGTCATTGTCATTGTCAATGCTGTTGTCGTCATTGTAGCAGTGCCCCCCCCCCACCTGCACCCCCACCTCCAGGTGAAACTTCTTCTTATCTGTGACTGGCGCACGGTTGGCCACGCGGCTTCGACCCTGCTCAACGCCCTTGTTCGTCAAAAGGCTTGAACTTCGTCACGGGTTGTGTCACAACTGCAGAGGACATTGACCCTTCCTTCTACAAGAAAGAAAAAACCCGCCGGTGTGCATTGCAACTGATCCACGCCATGTAAAACCCTCGTTCCTCCAGCACCCTGAGGAAGCACCCATTCTCTTCACGACACATTCTTGTCTTCTGTCCAGAAACCCAATACTTACGCTTTGTTGGGTAATTAAGCGAGTAAATTGCTTTTGAACAAACACAATGCTCCAACACAGTTATGCACTGTGGAATTTGGCAGCAACAAAAGGTCGTCACCCCAGGGCGGTTTATTCTGGCAGCGCGTTACGCAAACCCCCAATTTTGATCTGTCCATTTGAGTGCAAGAATAATTGAATTGTCATTTTGCCGTGAGAACTTATGTGTCTCTGAATTTTGGAGTGAGTGTGTTGCAAATACTTTGGTGTCTTGGTGTCCGCCTATTGAGACCCCCCCCCCCCTACGACCACACTGCACCCCATTGTGTCCCCCACAAGCACGAAAGAGGTTTGTGTGAATTCAGTGCTGTTTACTGTTCTCTCCACCATTTTCCCGCAGACATGTTGTGGGGTTGATTGTGCTGTTTTCAAGCCTTGAGCCTTTCAGCGTGAACAAGACCTTTTCCTCCCATGCATGATACACACTAGCTCTGCCACCCGTCTTCCATCAGTGCCAGCATGATCCTCACAAAGCCATTCCTGGTGCTGGGCACCACCGGATGGAGGATGACAGACACGTCAGGGGGGCTGACATTTCCAAGGGGAGTGGTAATGAACCAGAAGCGTTCGTATGGGGAGACTTGTGTGAAACTTTGTTGCTGTCTAGTGTGCGATGGCATGAGGTATGCTTCAGATGAATCCCATGATTGTGATGCTTTGGGCAGTTTCTGCTCGTGAGGTAGCCTAACTAAGAATAGAATAAAGCTTGCAGTAAGCCTCAAGTCATTTGCTGCCCAGGCCTACTGTTTTGACATTGGGGGATGACAATCCACGGGGAGTGATGTTCATGTTGGGGGAGGGGTTGACAGTCCGTGAGGGGGATACCACTGACAATCATAGGATAGACCTGTGTTTTGTTCCAAGTCCATTCTCATCACCGATTACATGGTCAGCGAATGAAGAAAAATTCTGTTCTGGATCGTAAACCAGTCGTTTCATGCAAAACAAGTGAGTTTATGTACACTGGCCTGTGCCTCTTCAGTGCAACCACAAGACACTCCTTGAAGCATGGGGTACCTCCCAGCCTCTGCACTCCGCAACACAGGTTGTCACACAACAGTTCCCCGTGTCTCTAAACCACTTCCTGTCTTGTCCAATTGCAGTCATCGCACCGCTACATTCGGATAGACGGCAGCACCAACGCGCAGGCGCGAAATAAGCTGTGTCAAGACTTCCAATTGGACGACGGGATCAAGACGGCGCTCCTGTCAATCACAGCAGCCAATGCCGGGCTCAACTTGACTGCAGCGTCTCTCGTCATATTTGGGGAGCTCTTCTGGAACCCAGGGGTGAGTACTTCTCTCTTCTTTCCCTCTCTCTCTCTCTCTCTCTCTGTGTCTGTGCGTTGTGTTGGGAGCATGACCCTGGTTTCTTGTGTGGCTGCACTGATCCAGGGTTTTCCTCGACAGTCCAGCTTCTGGATTTGTTGTCCTGACCTGTGTTGTGTTGCTTCTCACAGATACCGGTGCCATGCAAGAGCAGTTACCCAAAACCACAGTCATGGTTGTGTGACCATTGGTGACCGCAGTTTGTTTTTGTGTCCTCCCACAGCCTTGGTGGCAATGCAGTGGAGCAAGTTCTTATTCAATGGGTTGTGTGAGCCCTTTGGGTATCCTGACCCCACTCTGTGTTGTGCACCTGGTCTGCGTTATGCGACTGTTTTGATGACTCCAGATTGTTGTGTCCCGCAGATCCTGGTGCAGGCGGAGGATCGCGCGCACCGGATTGGACAGCAGGACTCGGTCAACGTGCACTACCTGGTCGCGGCCGGCACCGCGGACGACTACATCTGGTACGTGAATCTTGGAGCACGTGTGCCCTGCAAGTGCAACCCGGGTCCTGTGTGTGTTTGATTGTCCTGACAGGTTTCAAACAAGAACATGCCTTCCGCTTAATTCGCACTGATCAAAAAAACTGGGACAATGTCGAAACGCTCACGCTGCGCCAAAGATGTCCTGCCAGCTTGAACGATGGGCACCCATAACACATCACCCGTTTCATCTGTTGAACAACCTTTTCAGGCCGCACATTTTGAAGCACAGTGGCCTGTCTGACACACTGCCGTCCTTGTTGTCATCATCATTGCCGTTGTGGTGGTGGTCATGGACGGCACCAGATCCGCACCCCACCCCAAATTCCCAATATTCACCCACTTTCAATCAGGTTACATGCAATGAAAACTCGACGCCTCATGAAAGGGACTCAGCCACGGCTGCTTGGTGTTTCAGGCCTCTGGTGCAGAAAAAGCTTGATGTGCTGAGTGGAGCTGGTCTGTCCAAGGACAACTTCTCCGAGGCGGATACTGTTCGGCTTCAGGTCTGCGCTTTACGTCTCATCTCTTCTGTACTATTGAGCAAACCTTGTGGGTGAATTGTGAAAGAATTAAGTCAAAATCAAGCGCTCCTTGCCTGTCCCTTTACACTGGCCGCAAATGTTCAGGTACCAATCTGAGTCGTGGTCATGGGTGACACTCAAGTGAGGGACGCACCAAAGGTCTTAGTTTGAATGTCTCTCCCTCCTTCACATTCACATTTATGTCCTTCTTTCTGCCGTGAATGAATGAGCAAAAATTTTGGCGAGCTAAATCGTGCAGTCACTACGGATTGGACAAATTTTGCGCAAACTTGTCCAAAAGAGGAAAGCGAAGCGGGTGGGATTTGCTGCAAAAATAATCCAATGTAGCTTCAAATCTTTCCTGTGTGCAGTTCATTGAACAATGCGGCATTCCGTCATACTTTTAACTTTTGCGGCAATTTTCAGGACCCGAAACAGCTCGACATCATGACGTATTTTGAGGAGTCGTTCTTTGAAGACGACGACGACAGCTTTGCGACGCAAAGTGATGACGTCACAAAGAAACTGGGCACTGTGACGTCACCGACCAAATCTTCGCCCAGCAGTAAGTTTTGCAGACTTATCTGGATTTCATGGCATGTCTATGTCTGGATTCCTAGGCAGCCAGCTCTTTCCTTTTCGAAAATACAAGCTGCAAACATTTGACCTGAAAGGGGAGAGGGTAAGGAATTGTCTTTTGGCAAATTTTTGTGCAAGAACCTCAAAACTGGGTCAAAGCTGACTGAAAGCTCTTGGGATGACAGAAACCGCCTTTGCTTCTCTTCTGTTGTTTTCTGTCATTTAACTTGCTGCTTTTCTCTCTCGTCAGAGTCACCAATGAAGCAGTCCAGCATTCGGCGTTTCCTGAGTCCGACCAAATCTTCCACGGCAACTGCAGCCGCTGGATCTGCGCCTGCGTGTGATGCTGATGACACTCCCGCGCACGCGCGAAGTGGAGATCACGTGACTGGTCTCACATCATCAGGAAGCAGCGTGACGTCATTGACAGTCGCAGAGCGGGAAACGACGGAGACTGAGGACTGGGGAGATGATGACGATGATTTGGCAGACATTGATTTTCTCCTACAAGACGCTGCAGCTGTTGCGCCAGACGCTCCTGTGGTGAAGAAACGCAAACTGTGACGATCCGGTGATGACGATGTCAAACTTGCATTCCTGAAGCCCCGCACACATCGTGGATGCAGAATTGAATCTAGTCTAATTTGAGTGAACAAACAAAACGCTGCGCGAGTTGGGCGATCTGTTGGGGTCAATGTGGTGTCGTCGTCGCCATTGAGCGTGTGTGGGAAGACCCCACTCCTCCTTGCACATTCTGCCAGAACCAAGGGTACAAATCGGCCGGCCTCGACGTTGATAAACTCCCTTCTTGTAAGTTGCGTCTTGTGCTGATTGTTACTCCGCGCTCAATCGACAACCTCTGCGACTTGTGCGAATGCGGCCTCATGCATTCGTTCCTGGAATGATAGTTTAATTTTGTTATTTTATTCTATGGGGAGTAACTCGGCAATTCACACTGACGGAAATGCGAACAAAACTGAAAGGGATCACTTGATTGTGATTTCTGGAGAGGGGGGGGGTGTTTCTGTGGATCAGTGCAGCGTTGTTGAAGCGATATACCATTGCGATATCCAAGGTACAGCACTGACAGCTGCAGCCGGAGGTTGCCCCATGATGGAGAGCGCAAGTTTCATGTGAAATCCATAGACATTATTTCTGTGCCAAGAAAAACACTTGCCACTTTTGAAGTGAACAATTGGTGGTCACAATTGTGGGTGATAAGTTATCAAGAAATCAGAATTGATGTGGTGTCAAGGTTATTTATGGTTGATGAACTTTGCGCTTGCATTCAAAATGCAATAAAAAATTGAAAAAAAAAATCTTCCTTGGAATTTGCATTTGGTGAACGACAGTAATTTCTTTTGTGAGAGCACAACACAGAAGCCAACCTTGCAAAGTTGTCAAACCCATCATCAGATAAAAATGTCACGGATTGTGCGTGTTGAAGCCCCAAATAAGAACAAGACCGTCTGGTCAAAAAAATTGGACTCTGGCGTTGCCGTTCACGACCAAGACCGGATCTGCTTGCGGTGTTCGTCCGAACTTCCTTTCTTGGGAAACAGCAACGAATGTGCTGGCAATGGGCGTACAGACGCCTGCAGGTGCAAAGCTTTAGGCCACCCGGCTGAAGGTGGAGGGACTGATGTCAGTGTTTGCGACATTCGAGGTTGCTTTGCAAAAGATTCCAATGCTCTATCGGGCCGACCTTTGCCCAAGACTTAGGTTCCTCGCGAAGAAAATAGCAAACAGAAAAACACTGGGAATTATGCATAAACATGCAGTTTGTTGTTGTTGAAGTGGAAAACTTCAATGACATGTACAGAACAAGAAGGCAAATGGCAAGTGTGGCCACGAAAGTGAGAAACGCAATCATTGGTCATGGTTTGTTCCTTGGTTGCGCGGACTGAAAACCACAGTCGTGCAGCCGCAGCTGTGTGCATACCAATTGTTTCTTTGCCGTAAAACTTTCTGTGTTCTTTGTGGTAAGCCCAGCAGAGAAGCCAACTTCTCACCTTCAAATTTTTGAGGAGTTCTTGTGTTCTTTGTAGGAATAGGGATTGTTCGGAGCCTATCACTCGAACACGAGCAGAAACGCGAAACACGCGAAAGATTTTGGTCTCAGTCAACTTAGAATTCAAGTTGCACGCCCAAAGAGGTGTCGCATTATGAACGGAAGTGCAAGACAAACGGGCGTGCGTTGTCTCAACCAGGACATTTTATCCGAAGGATTTTACAGTTGCTGTTCGCGCAACTGCGCCTACAGTCGTCAGTGACGTCACGTGCAGACCAAAAACGTCCGGTGTTGCAGGCCCATAAGGCTGTACGCACCACGCCTACTTCAAGGCGTTTTGATCAGCTGTCCCTGCAAAACAACAGACAGCTGAGCTGATGCTGGGAGGCGCCTCAGTTCTTGACCACTGGTTGGGATACCTGAGAGGATTGAGCTTTCGTCCATTCCACTCAAGTCCCCTTCAGATCACGCGGCAGAGTTCAAGCACCTTGCCTGGGGGCTGCGAAAAAATACAAAACCGAATCAACTTGAGCTCAAATTTGAACCTGGGTTTCCAGTTACGTACACTAATCTTTCAGGGAAAAAGATCAGTTCACAAAACAGAAAGAGAAGTACCCGTGACTGTTCGGTGTTCGGATGAATAATGGTCATTAGTTGATCAGGTTGGAAACAAAGTCTATTTGGTGGTACTCAGTGAAGCGCAGTGGAGTAATGCCTCCGGGTATACAGCACTGAATGTTTTTTCTCTCTCTCTCTCACTGCACCTTCACTGAACCCTGCATCGCAGTGGTCAGGGAATACTGTGCCGTATGTGATGCGTTTTCTGCCACATTGACAGCAGGATTCCTGAGTTTTCCAGTCAAGGGAAATCAGCTGTTTTGGTTTTGAACTGAAACATAGGAAAATATTAGCAAAACTTTCAAGATATAAACATTCTCAAGCAATCGCAAGGGAAGACAGAGGCAGCAGAGGAAACTGTTGACTTATCCAGTCAAAGAATGGGAAGAAATTGGAATGGTTGCAAGGGGAGGGCTTGCTGTTGGGTTTCTTGAGAAAGTTGTGTGGGTCACCAAAATTTAGAAAAAAAGGAGAATTTTCCGAAAAAATCAAGGTTTGTGTCTGGATAAGGGGAACCCTGCAAAGCAAGAACAGCAATAAATCAGCGTCCTCCAGGTGTACCTGTGAAGCATTGACATCATTCCTGAAATCTTTGTCACACAGAAGTTGGACAACACCCAACATTACCAATTTTGTCCACAATTGTATGGAAAAACCCTCAAATAACCACCAGTGAAAAAAATGGTCAAACAAGGGCCATGCACGAAGCGCCTTGCGGCCAACAAACGCCACGGCTTTTGTTCTCTCCCACGGCTTTTGTTCTGCTCTTCGTTCTGACAGTGGTTTGTGCATGTACTTTCATACTAGGACCTGAATAAGTGATGAGCAGTATTTCCACACTGTTATCATGCCTGTCCAGTGGAGCATGTCCCCAGTGGATGCCTTATGTGTCATATCCTACTTGTGCATTGTGTTTGTTACCTGTTGCTGTTAATTTTTGCAAGTCAAACGGATAACCAATGTGGTGTCACAAACAATCAGTTAAAACAGGTGACGGATGTCAAATATTGCGGACTTCGATTTGGTCCTGAACGCATAATTTATCAGCAGACCTGTGATCGGGAATTGGAGGGAAAATAAAAAAGAATCAGACAATCAGGTAAGGTTGTTCTTCTGTAGTTTTATGGTTTTGTGGTGTTGGGGTTGAAGTGGGGTGGATTCCAATCAAAGACTTTTCCCTGATTTCCTGGGATCAAATTAGAAAATGCAACGCGGACACTCTCAAAACAAAAAAACGCTATTGGAATCAAAACTTCATTCCTTTTTCCTTTGAAGTTCTGCTAATCTCTCACAAAAAACACTTGTTTTGTGCCTGATTTGTTTTGCTCACTGCATTCCTGTGCTCAAAAGAAGATTTGGTGAAAAGGGTGTTGACAGTGTTTTGAGTGTCCCGTGACCAACACATTTCTTTCGACTGTTTATCCCTACGCTTGGTGTCATTCTGACAAACAAGCACTTCAATTCCTTGAACCAAAACGAAGACAACGGCTCTCAACCATGCAGGACACCACGCATTCTTGTTGATGTCCTGACTGCCCATCCCGAGAAATTGAGACAGTCATGAGAGTTGTACAGTGGTACCCCCGAAATTCTGATCGGCTTATTTCGAAGCCGGGCACAATTCGTACAAAACTCAACAAACGTTTCTGTCTCCACAATGCAAATCCTGCATAATTCGAAAAATGTGCACATTTTGAAAGAATCAGATAGGAAAAAACATGTTCGAATGAAGCGAGAACAACTGTACGTGGATCAGACCTGGAACACCACATACACGGTGTTTAGCGTTGCTTCTCGTTTAAATTAAGCGAGCACAATGGAAGGTTCAAAAGACCATTCATGAATTGTGCATTTGTTTTGGGTCCTTAGTCGTGGTGACAGCAACAAAACAGTTGCAATGCGGACAAACATTGCAACAATGAATGACCCAGTGAATTTTCCATTGCATTGCCGATTTGAATTTGTTCACCTCTGTGTCAGCTGGGGTCCTAAAACTTGTTCATGACGCGGAAATGTCATTCGACACAAAAAGCAAGCATTGGTACGTTGCGCGGCATTCACTCATGTGAACGGGCAAAACTCGCATTCAGTTGAAGTTGGGAGAACCTGAAGGGATGATTCCTGTAACTTTCCATTCCTGATTTTCCAATCCACCCTTCAGTGCTGTCCCGGAAGACACATTTTCCTTTGGTGGTTTTGACTTAATTTCTTTCCTGACTCTATTGTCCCACTGATATTGCAAGACATGGACAAGTTAGGTGATACCGGGCCATGCTGAGAATCATCTTTCGTGTCCACCACCATTGCATTTGGTGGCTTGGACCACAGTCACCGTCTCTTGACCAATGTGTATGTATGTACCCCCCGTCACACAATCCAGACCTTTCACACCCCACTCCAAACCCATCCAACTTCCTCTATATCTTCTTGATCAAATCTGTTTGAGAAAAGAATTGCGTTATCACGCTTTCTGTGTTCTGTGGTGTTTCAGTGAGCCATGTCGGACGGAATTCAGCTCCGGGACATCCGGGCGACGACCACTGACCTCCCGCCTCCGGCCTACGTCAACCCAGCCTTCGGACAGGGACACGGTACGTCACCAGAGTCTACCCAGGAATGGTCAAAACACGTCAGGCCGATTTTATGGTTTCCGTATGCGTCTCCTGTGCTGTGGAGATAGAAAACGCGACCAAGAACCCAAAAGTCGGCTTGGTGCGTTTTAAACAGAAGGCCAAGTCATTCGCTGCTTGCTGTGATGTCTTGCACGAGCCCACGGATCCTGAGCTTGGATTTTTCAGGGTCTTATGATGTTGCATTTTGTGGCATTTTGTGGCATTTGCGGACGGCACAATGGTGACAGGGGGGCACATCTGTGGAGGGCTGACTTCTGTTTTCCTGGAAACCTCAGGGTTGGCACAACGATTTTCCGTTGTTATTCTTGGACTGTACCATCATTTTTGCAGTGAATATGCCTTCGTCTCTTTCAGACAGATAACTTTCAAGGTGTTGAACATGTGAAGAAGCTCTTCCTTTTATTGCTTGACATGAATCAAATATTTGTAAACCCCAGTACAGGCACTCAGCTGAGATCCAATCCAAATGCTCATCCTTTATTTATGGGTCTCAGCACGTTTAATAAGTGGAGCAATCCAAAAAGGAATGTGGAACCGCATTTAAGTGTTGACTTCACTTTTCGTCAAACATCTGCCCAAACAAAATCCCGAAAAGGTCCGCCGATGTGATAGAGAACAACAACCCTTCACTTGGATCGGGTTCCCAAGAGAAGGGTGTTTTGCCCCGCCCCCCAACAGAAAAGGCCATTTCAAAAAAAAGGAAAATTTGGCTTTGGTTGCACCTCAAGAATC